>Ga0169931_10004416_pt1 | contig 21904 bp, 23 predicted proteins | sample Kivu_15m_20L_FD_129675 | JGI IMG/M metagenome (GOLD analysis project Ga0169931, IMG submission 129675) | Freshwater microbial communities from Lake Kivu, Western Province, Rwanda to study Microbial Dark Matter (Phase II) - Kivu_15m_20L... | ecosystem: Environmental > Aquatic > Freshwater > Lake...
ATTGGGGATTGGGGATTGGGGATTGGCCAATCCCCAATCCCCAATCCCCAATCCCCAATCCCCAATCCCCATTTTTATACCCTACCGATTTACTAGTTTAAACTTTAAAAAATCTAAATTATATTTTGATTTGTAATATTAAAATTTATACAAAATTTTTAATAAATTACCTAATCAAATTAAATTTAAATTCACTTTCAAATAAAATAATTTCAAATTTAAATTTGAAAAATGAATTCACCTCATTTTACGAAAACTCCTGAGCGAAATATTTTAAAGGAATTTAGCATTTCTAACATTGATAACATATCAACAGAAAACGAAAAAGAAGAATCGAATCAACTTATCAAAAGTGAAATTAAAAATCTAGAATCAACTCTATGTCTCTACGGATATCCCTCATTTTCTGAAATTTTCATTCCTCTATCTTCAAATACTCAATTTCTAAATATCATAAAAATAACTATTCAAAATTTGACCAAAATTTTACGAATAAAGCAAAAAGACAACGAAATAAAAGTAGAATATTTAGACAAAATAAACAAATTGGAATCAGAAAAGCAAAATTTAGAAAATTTTGTTTCGAAATTAAAAATCGGCTTCAATGAATCAACAGAGAAGTTAAAAAAATCAGAACAATTATTTTCAGATAAAAAGAAAAAATGGAAAGAAAAGAAACAAAAATTAGAAATCGAAGCTGAAGAAATCGCAAAACAATTAGGGAAAATGAAACTAAGAGAGAATCAATTTAATCACGAATTGAAAAAAAAGGAAATTTTGATAACAAAGTTAAACGAGCAATTAAAGAAAAATATTTTATCAAGTGAAAAAGGATCTTCTACTAGCAAGGATTATCTATCAAATACTTCATTAGGAAATTTTTCAAACTCATCTCAAAAAAGTGAAATTACAATAAGTTATGTATTGAGTAAAAATTTCAATTCCACTATGAATATGCAAAATTTTAATTCAAATTTATCATCGAATACAAAAAATCAATTCTTCGAAGAAATTCAGAAAAGCCTAGAGACTAAGTATTCGAATATCATAAAAGAAAATGAAAAAATCAAAAATTTTCTAATCGATTTCCATTCAAAATTCGCACAACTAGCAAATATCAAAAAAGAAGTATTTTTGACTTTTTACAAAAAAACTTTCGGAACAGACTTCCCTAATGAAAATAAATTAGATCTAAATCCGGAAGAAATTTTCAAAAAACTTAATTCCGAAAATAATTTCAATACTTGTAATTTAAGTAGTTTGAATCCTTCTTTAGAAATTGAGCCTCTAACAGATTCGTTCTTATCAAATTTTATTAAACTTAGAGAATATCTTCTTAGAAACGAAGAAATGTTTTATATCAATTATAATTTAGATTTCAGTCAAGAAAACTTTAACAAACTTTCCTTAAAAAGTTGTAGAGATGATTTTCTATCTGAAAAATATGTTCAGAATATTATGAGTGTATTAGAAAATTACAAGAAAATAAATTCTAACCTTTTATCCATTCTAAATAAAATGACCGAACTTAAAGAGATAGGAAAAAATTCTTTGATAAACTCATTTAATTCCATATTTGAAGTAAAAAATGATGAAAAAAATTTGGAAACAGAAATCAATTCTCAGCAGATTAAATATATTCACAACATTAAAGAAATTATAAAAGAAAACGATTCATTAATGAAAAATTACATCAACGAGAAAAGTTTCGAAAATAATGAATACATAGAGAGTTTGGAAAACGATTTGAATAAAATAAAAGAAAACGAAAGAATTAATTTAGAAAAATTCCAAAAATTTAATAAAAGTGTGATAGAAGATATGAAAGATTATGAAAAAATAATTAACAGCACCTATGAATTTTGTAAAAATTAAATAAATTTATTTTTTTATTTTAAAATTTTTTGCATAATCTTTTGGAGTTAGAAAAATTATATTAAATATTTTTAAATTTACTAAAATGGTAAAGTTATTTTAATAATATAACTTATTATTTGAATTTTAATAGAACAAAAAAACAGAAGATCCAAATCTATCAGAAATTAATTCTGAAGAAAAACTGAAAAATTTAGAATCTCGAATAGCTGAAAAAGAATATTATCTTAACAAAATAATTAAAGATATTTTAAATCGAGAAAAAATATTAAAAACTTCAGAAGATGATTTACCTAAAGAATACAGAAGACTCGAAGACGAGTTACGATTACGAGATAAACAAATTGCATCTCTAAAAGAAGTTGTTGAAAAGAAATCAACCCCAGAATTTTTAGCTTCGTCTACATCAAATTCTACTCAAAAGGATAAAAAAATAAGAGAAATGGAAACTTACATCGAAGAATTGAAAAAATTAGAAATCAACCGTCAACTTGAATTAAACGAAGCAAACTCAGAAAACGAAAAATTAAAAAAAGAAATTTTCGATTTGAGGAACAAATGTGATATAAAAGAAATTGAAACAAAAGATATGGAGCATAACATAAGTATAGAGAAATCGGAATATTCTCGATTACTCAACAAAATAAATGAATTAGAAATGAAAATTGTAAAATTAACATTTGACAAAAATTATTTGGAAGATGAAAAGAAAAGACTTTTAACAGAAAGAGAAGAAAATCTTAATCTGATTTCTAATCAACAAAATACTGTAGAAAAACTTATGAAAGAACATGAGGAAGAAAAACTAAACTGTCAAAATTTATTGAAAGAAAAAATTGAATTCGAAATGAAAATAAATAAAATGAAAAATTCTCTTCAAGAAATAAAAGAAAAATTTGAAGAGGAGTTGATCAAAAATGAAAAAGTTCATTCAGAAAATAATTCTGAATTACATAAAAAAATAAAATCTGTTGAAGACTCAAACATGCAATTAGAGAAGGAAATGAAATTAAAAAATCGTGCGAATATCAAATTAGAAGAAATAATTTCAAAGCAAGAAGAAAAATTAAACGCAATAACTTATAAATTTTCACAAATAGATGAATTAATAAAACAAAAAAATTATAAATTGAAAGAAAATGAAGATTATGGTATAAGGTTAGTCCAAATAATAGAAGAACAAAAAAAAATTATTCGTGGATTGAATATTCAAATAGAAAATATGAATGAAAAAGAACAAGAAAAAGAAATCATATACTTAAAAAATAACATAAGCATGTTAAGAAAAGAAATTGAATGTAAATATTCTTAATAAAATATTTTAACGCTTTAGTGAAATCAGTTCAAATTGAAACTTTGCAAATTTCAAATAAAAAGCTCCAAAAAGAATCTGTTAAAATGAAATCTAAATATAATAAAATGTATGAATTATATCATCAGAAAGATCCATACGGTTTGAATTTGAAAAATATTACAAGGAATTATGAAGATAGCAAGGATAACATAAATTTAAATCCAACAAGTGTTTTACCCCCTATTAAATATAATGGAGGCAGGATACATTCTTCTACACCTTCTGAGTTTTCAAAATTAGCACAACATAATAAAAATAGAAAAAATAATATGAAAAAAGAACAAGCTGAAAACCAAAATGGCAATGAAAATTGTGATTATATTGAAAAAAAGAACAGTGCTAAAAATAAAAATCTCATAAATGAAGATTCTAAAGAAAGTAAAATTGAAAATTATAAAAATGATGATGCTGAAGATAATAATAGTAATATAAATGAAATTCAGAAATTGATGAAAAAGATCCTGGAGGAAAATTAAACAATTGTATCTTGGTATATTATCTGATAAAAGAAAATTTTAAATATATATAATAAATTTTTTAGAATATTTCACGTAAAAATCTTTTATTTAATTTTATGAATTCATACGTTTAATAACCTTTATTTTCTTTATTTTTTCAAATGTCTTATTATAATATAATTTACCGATAATCTTTTATTTTTAAAGTTATATTCTAGAAAAAAGAATAATACAAATATTATTCTAGAAGATAAAAATTTCTATTAAATTCCTATGGTATAATAAGAACTGGATTTTGGGCTTCTTCCTTTACTTAGATAAAAATACACGTTCTTTTTATGCTAACATAGGACGGTAAATCTGAAAATATCAAATAATTAAAGCAAATGTATAGTATAAAAGGAAATAACTAATATTTTAAATATTGCTATAAATAGACTAATTATATTCAAATGGTTCATCATAAATTTTATTAAAATTTCTGATATTTATTTTAAATAATATATAAATGGGATGTTGCCCAAGCGGTCAATCAATGATGGGTCATGTAATCTTCCAACCATTAACAATCAAGATAGAGAATTGTGGGGTGAATGATCTAGATAAAATATTTTTCGAAATGAAAAAATGTCTTGAGAAAACAGAAGCAACAAGACAAAAGCTAGCTGATAAATTTAAGACAATGATCATAGATACTGGAGTGTGCGTTTTAAAAAAACCCGAACTAGAACGATGTATAACAGCATTTTTAGTAAATATATTAATCGAAATTGTTAAATCCTCAGGAAATAAATCAGATGAAATTACTAAATTTGATTTCCATTCTCTTATTCAATTTGATAAATTTCCTCCATTTGTTAGCTACGATAATAAAAAATTAGAGGAAATAAAATTAATCTTCAACACAGACCTTGACAAAAATAAAACTATTCTAAAAATGAAGAATTCCATTTATGAATTTCTCTTCGCAGCAAACGAAATCAAAGAATTCTTTAAAGAAATAGAAGACACAGTTATTATGTTATTCCAATCTGGTAAAAAATTCTATGACATTCTAAAGCAAAAATATTATTCCGAAGAAAAGGATAAATTTACTTTTGGACAGATAAGGGATTGCCTTAGAATCGCAGAAAATAATTTTTCAAATCTAACTGAAGTTACACAATTCATCAGTATTATCGCAAAATTACTAGTTGAAATTTCTACGACTATATACACTACTGCAAAAAATCTTATAAATCCACTTGAGGTTAACAAATGGAGGAAGGTGGCTATTGATGCCGTAGAACAGAAAATATTTGAACCGAAGGCAATAGTATTTAGGTATAGTAAGGAAAAAAAATGTGATAGAATAGAAGATTGGGAGAAAAATATTTGTTATAAACCTGATGATGAAGCGGAACAAATTACTTTTTGAAATTAAAAAGTTAAAATAAATAAATTAGAAAAAGAAAGGGAAATTTAAATATGAACAGATTTTTTTAATATAAACAAGGATTACTATTTCGTTAATTTATAACATATTGATATTTAAATTAATCAAATTATCTTCGTCTTCCTTCCAAATTAACAAATTTAAAATTTTATTCAAATAAATATAAAGAAAATTTATTTAAAAAAATGAAGTTAATTATTCTGTTATTAACGCTAAAGTTGATTTTAAATAAATTGTTATCAGTTGTTGACTTAAATAGACATGGTGCAAGAACATCTTATTCTTTTCCAGACAAATCAGAAAAAATATATGGTTCTGGTAAAATGCAACTTACAATCAACGGATTTAGACAGCATCAGATTCTTGGTGAATTTGTAAACAATAAATACATTAAACAACTAAAATTCCTATCGTCTGAATACAACCAAAATAACTTTGAAGCATTTTCTTCACAAACAGAGAGGACGATTTTCAGTGCAACAGCTTTTCTGACTGGGCTATATCCAGGCTATAAAATTAAAGTTAATTATGACGAAACAGAAGATTTTAGAACAGATGACAGTTTTCCCTCTTCAATAAATCCTTTGAAAATTCTTGAAATCCCGGTTCAAGTAATTACAAAAAAGAAGGATTCCATATTTCATGCTTTAAATTGTAAATTAGAAAATAAATCACTAAAAGAGACAAGTGAGTGTACCGAAAAAGGTCCAATTTATCCGATTTCATCCGAAGATTTTAAAAATTCATGTGACGAATTGAGGACATTTTTGAAAATAACAGAATCAGAAGGTCCTAAAGAAAACTATGATCACGTGAAGTTAAATTATTTAAGTGATTTCTATACTTCATATGTCTATCATATGATGGGTAAATTGAGAGGCAGCAATATTAGTGATAAGACTAAGGTTATTTTAAAAAAAGAAAAACTGAATAAATGGTATTGTGAGAGAATACATGATTTCAAAAAATATAGACTTTCTGCGAGTAATTTCCTGGATAAAATTTACAATTATTTTAAAAAATCAGAAGAAGCTCATAAGAAAAATAGTGAGGACTATACAAAGATGGTTTTATTCTTTGGTCATGACACTAACTTTGTTAACCTTTTCACAAATATATTCAAAACTGAATTTTTAAAGGAAATGCTGAATAAAGCTATAGATGATGAACAGATATATAATTTCCTTGTCCCTCCGTTTGCTTCCAACATATTTTTCGAACTACATTTCAATGAAGAAACTGGCAATTATTACGTTGAAATCATATACAACGGAGAGTACATAAATAAGGGAATAAAATATATAGATGATGAAAACATTAAAGGAAACATGATAGATTTCAAAGATTTCTCAAAATTAGTTGAAAATATAATAGATAAAGACTATCTAAAATTAGCTTGTTGAAATATAAAATTAGAAAATTGATATTAAACTATTTTTTTATGCATGAGCTATGTTATTGGAATATTTATTTAAGGAATTTTTTTTATATAAAAAATATATTTTATTTAAGCGATAAAATTCATATAAGCATTCGATTCAAAATTAATTTGAAATTTTACAATCTATTTTCATATAATTATACATGTTTAATACGAATACTTTTTTACAATTATTTTTCATAATTATAATTATTTTAATTATTAATTAAATTATGTCATTAAAAGTCCATGAAATGATAAAGAGAATCAGAGCTTGTAAAACAGCTGAAGAAGAAAGAAGTGTAATAAACAAAGAAAGTGCAGAGATGCGTAATTTAAGCAAAGTATATAATAAATGTTGAATTTAAATTTAGGAAGCTCTCACTGATGTTATTAAAAAAAGAAATCTACTAAAATGCATTTATATGCACATGATGGGTAAAATTTATTAAATGATGATATTTAAATGATAAGGCTACTCTACCACATTTATACAAGTTTCAACAATAAATCTCCTTGCAAGTTCAAATTTTACAGAAAAAAGGATTGCCTATTTGTGTCTATGCCTGCTTCTAGATGAAAAATCTGAAGTTCTTCTACTTTGCACTCAGACTATTAAAAAAGATTTAGATTCCTCGAATCTCTCTGTTGTGTCCCTTGCTCTGAATGCAATAGGAGAAGCTTGTACAATTGATATGTGTCGAGAACTTGCATTAGATGTTGGAAGAATGATGACTAATTCATTCGTCTTTATAAAGAAAAAAGCTGCATTGGCATGTATAAAAATTGTCAAAAAGTGTCCTGAATTAATTGATACCTTTGTAAATCATCTACATTCTTACTTCGACTATAAAAATCATGGAGTTCTTCTTGCTGGCTGTGCTTTAGTAAACGAAATATTTAAAATTGATCCTAGTCACATCCCTAAATTTACAAAATATACAGCAGTTTTTGTGAAGCATCTCAAGAATTTGATTTCTTCTAACTATTCTTCTGAGTTCGATGTTAACGGAGTGACCGATCCTTTTCTTCAATGTCAAATTTTAACTATTTTGAAACATTTTGGAAAAGGTAACAAGGATTTAAGTGATGAAATGAAGGATATATTGTCTGACATAAGCACATCTACTGAATCAAGTAAATTAACAAGTAATGCAGTTCAATATGAATTGGTTAAGACTATTATTGGAATACAAGCTGATACAAGCTTGAAATCTCTTGCAAGCAATATTCTTGGTAGACTTTTGCAAAGTAAAGATAATAACTACAAATATATATCTCTGAATACTTTAAGAGAAGTAATTAAAACAGACATATCAAGTGTGCAAAAACATAAAAACATAATTTTGGAATGTCTGAAAGACAATGATATTTCGATATGTAGAAGAGCTCTTGAATTGACATTTTTAATCATCAACAATTCAAATGTAAAGCAAATTGTAAAGGAATTAATCAATTTCCTCTTAATCGCTGCAGATGAATTTAAATTAGAACTGACTACCAGAACTAGCCAATCCATAATTGCATATGGTCCTAACGTAAAATGGCAAGTTGACAATCTAATTAAAATGATGTGCATGAGCGGTAATTTTTTCTCTGAAGACACAGTTTCATCAATCATAAATCTTATAATATCAAATGAAGAATTGAAGATTTACTCAGTTCATAAATTATTCCTGGCTTTGAAAAATTTTACCCAACAAGAGGCTCTTGTCAAAGTAGCGGTTTATATTATAGGAGAATATGGAGATTCCCTTGTGAATAATAATGTTTTAGGACCTGAAGATGAAAAAATTCAAGTGTCAGAAGAAGAAGTTATTGTTCTTTTAAGAGAAGTAGAAAACTCAAAATATCAAAGTTCTTCTGTTTATGAATATTTGATGAACTGTTTTATAAAACTATCGACTAAATTTTCAAATGAAAACGCAAAAATAATTAAACAATATATTAATGAAGAACGAACATCATTTTATTTTGAAGTACAACAGAGAGCGGTTGAGTATTCAGCATTTGAAACTGTAGTTAATGATGATTTGAAAAGGGATTTAACCAGGAATATTCCATGTTCAAAGATATATAATAAAAAACAAGATTATGTGCTAACTGATGAATCCGAGAACACCGAAGAATTCGATGATCTAGATAAACAACTTTTAATAAATTATAATGAATCTAATAGTAAAAATTTAGGAAATATAGAATTAATAGGCAACATAAAGTCAGGCTCCTCTTTACCAGCAGGAATCAATCTACTAGAAGATTTAAATACATTGTTCGTTGGTAATCCTTCAACTACTGAATTGGAAAAACCAATTAGCATTGACTTGATTCAAAATAATAATATACCAGATTTGATTAATCTGCCACAAAATCGACAACAGCAACACATCGATCTAAATAAAAAATCTGATCTTTTGCAAAGTATATGCCCGAACCCGATAGATTTATTATCAGATATGGTCAACAATTCACCTTCAAGTAATAATTCTTTTCCTCCTAATCCGTTGATTGACCTGAGAATAACATCTTTAAGTTCTCCTACTCAGATTGATACCAGTATCAGATCAACTCAAAATATATACCAAAAATTCAAAGAGTTTTATAAAAATCAATATATTTCCATCTCGTACACTAGCTACCTAAATTTGGATGGTTCATATTCAGGATATTTTTATGTTTCCAATAATTCGGATAAATTTTTAAGTAATGTAAATTTGAAATTCATGGTTCTTACATTCCTTACATTTAAAGTTATTTCATCAGCTGGAATTAATTTAGAACCATTTCAATCACAAGGAGTTAAAAAAGTAAGACTAGTAATTTACTATAAATAGGAATATCATTTAGTTAGTAATAGACCTGAGAAGAAGATAATTATAAAAATCAAATATTCCTTCAACGTTGACAATAAAGAGGTAAAATATTATTCACTAAATCATAGATTTCTGAGACTATCACATTAGAAGATTTTAACTAGGAAATTTTAATAAAAGGACAAAAAATTTTAATCAAAGCATAAATATTAAAAATTAATAAAATATTTTCAAAATTTTTATTTAATATTATTTAAAAAGAAATATCTAATAAATAATCAATTAAGAATTATTATTCATATTTTTGAATATTTGCAGTAAATATGATTTAGTCTCCTTATTATCAAATGGATTTTTTGATGAATTTATACTGTCGAACTGCACAGTGCCATAGATCCTAGGGAAAGAATCAATTAAAATATATATTACTTATTTTTATTTTTAAAACTCCAGAAGTTTCCGACAGGCCACATTTGTGAAGGGCTTTCTAAAATCTTCTCAAAAAACTTTTTTCTAGGGTTGATTGGGTATTTGAAAACTTCGTTCTTAGCCTTCTTTCCTAAATCATCAAAATAAACAAAAAAGGAGTCGATTTCCGGGTAGGATAAGGTGCCTCTTCTTTCAGCAGAAAGACTAGCATTAGGTTTATCTACCTAAATTTTGATAAATGAGTATTAAATTCTTACCGTTTGTTTGTACCATCCTATCAATTGACCCCATATATAAAGCTTATCATAATACTTTCTATCTTTATGAATAGCCTCGTCCAAATCTTCACCTGTTGAAGTTGTGCTTATGTCCCTTCTTCTAATAAATGATAGTTCTGATTCTGCGCCTTTTTCGTAGCTGCTGTCGTGTTTGAAGTAAGTCTTGGTTGAGCTGTATAAATACAAAATATCAGCAAGACCTTCGTAGAAAATAAATTTGTTAGATTTATCCAACTTTATACAATTTCTGCATAAAATAGAAATTTGTCTTAAATTTTCTCTTACGAGTTTGTTATAGGAAGCATAGTCATGATCTTTATTTTGATTTCTTTCTTTTTGAGTGGCTTGTAATATTTGAATAATTTTTTGGATGTTGCTGTTTAATTCGTTTGAAATTGTTTTGAATTCAGGACATTTTAAAATTTTATCGAAATTTGTTAAAAGGTTTTCTTTTATTGAATAATTTCTTCCCCAGTAATGTTCATAAACTTCTTTTTCATTTATTATTACTAATGGTGGCTTATGTGTCTTCATCAAATTTAAAACATGAATAATTTTATCTATTGTTATTGCAATATTTTGTATTCTGTTTTCGGTAATTCCAGCTACCTGGTTTTTATATTCCTTCAAATCATCGTCCTCTATCCTGTACTCTTCAGGAACTACGATTGGATTATTGTCAGTTATATGTTGAGAAGGAATTTTCTGATATGAATCATTTTCTTGAATATTTTCTTCATAATGGCTATTTTTAATAACCACTTCGATCGATTTACGATATTCCTTTCCTCCATTCAAACTTTTATGTTTATTGGAATCTTCCATTTCGATTTCTCCTAGAATTATTCCTATTGCTTTAGATTGTTTTTCTATTTCCTCATTTTCTTCATCTATTTTTAATCCATTGATTAAATTATCGTTTGAAGCATATGGTTTTGGAAATGATTCTGTATTCTCAATTTTCTCCTTTTCTATTAAAATACTTTCTTTCTGGTCATTTTCAATGAACTCAGTTTTAGAATTTAAGACTCTTCTTCTTGATGATTCATATTTCTTAACTCCAGGAAAAATGAAATTCGTGTTGAAATCAAATTTTTGTTTCGACGAAGTTAGGGAACTCATAGATAATTTTTCCTTTCTTAATTTTTTATCAACTGAATTCATCTTCTCAATAATTGTAGATTCTTCTTCATGTTCGAAATTGTTTAAATTAGAGGAAACGTTATTACAGTTCTTAATAGGTCGAATTTTTTCATTATTTCTTTCAAAAATATCCTTAAAATCTGTAGAATCATTTTCAACTTCAGCATCTAATCTTAACCTATCTTCATTTTTTGAGTTTTTGTACAAAATAATTGGAAGCTGTTTGCTTTCGAATTCAACATATCTTAATATGAGTGCTGCCCATTTTTTAAGCCAGAAAGGGGCTTTTTCAAGTATTGAGGATCTAATAGAGTATTTATTTAATAAATAACCATCCGACTCAGTTAATTCTTCTAGGGAATTATTTTCAAAATTAAGGTCACAAGCTTTAAGTAAAATAGAATTCCTATGGAGGAATGTATGGTAATCAGAAAGAATTTCAGTGAATAAATTCGAGTTTGAATAAATTAGATAATGCCCTCTACAATTAAATGAACTACATAAACAAATTGCATCCTGAAATTCTTTTTCTTTTTCTGTTACAGAATTGTAATCAAAAGTCAACTCATCTCCAAATGAAATGTTGTTAGTCGCATACATTCCTATGGTATATTCATTACCTGATGACATCAACACTGTGTTACAATTAGGATGACAAGAATGTGACATTCTACTTGCGAAGTTTCCTTTTGAATTCGGATCTACCATGACTAAATCATAGCCTTTATCATCTGATTTGTGTCGTTCTAGCATAATATTGTAAAAATCAGGCAGAACCTTGTCTAATTTATTCTTTTTGATCAAATCTTGTTTTTCGTACCAATACCATGGGGGATATATCTCTCCTAAATAAGGAGCAATTAGTTCGTTTTTCTTTATTCCTTCTTTTTTCATGCAGAATATTCCAATACCCTTAGAATAGGCATGTGAAGAATTTTTCTTCGCATTTTTCGAATTTTTATAAACACTCAACAAATGAGAAGCGAAGAAGATGTCATTCTGAATTTCTTTGGAATCAGATTTCCAAGTTTTAATGATTTGCTCACATCCTTTTTTAATTGAATATCCTTTAGTATCTAAATCGCACAAAGTTTTGATTAGTGTCTTTTCTATAAATTTTCCGGATTTTATTTCATCTGAGAAATTTAGAGGAAGAAACTCAATTAGATTTCGGTATGTATATAGATCTATTCCCCAAGAATATTTTTCTATCACATCTTTCCCAAGAATTTTGTTAGTTTTTGTAAGAATAGCCATATTTTTACAGGTGTTTACATTACATCCACAATTTTCTGGATTGCATTCAACATTCATAATTCTATCTGTGCATTTTGAATCCCATCTACTTTTTTCTAAATTAAGAGGTCCCAGATCTTCGAAACACTCGCAACATAATCCATTACAATTAGAAAGAATAGTCGATGATGTTTTTGACTTGGTCCTCTCTGGAAAAATATGTTCGTATTCTTTTATTTCTTGATACTCTTTCTTCAACGGGAGATTTCTAAACTCTGTAATATTTACACGAGGAAGTTTATTGTTTTCTAGTAAAATTTTAATGTCGCTGTCATATAAATTTCTAAAAGAAGGTTTTATTTCTTCAATTTTTTTAACTAAATCAATATATGTTGAGGTCAAATATGATTTTGCTAAATAGATGTGTGTATTTGCTATTTGTATTTGATTGTTATCGGCATCTTCTGATTTTTCTGTGTTCATCAATAATTGATTTAAATTTTTATAAATGCTCTTCATCATTAGATTTATATCCTTAATAAAATCGTTTATATTTGTGTAATAGTTCATTTCAGCTTTGTATCTTAGAACGTCTATGTCTGTCATATCATCATCCCCGATCACCTTATCTTTAAATTTTGTTTCTATTTCTTCATATAACTCCTGATCTGTGAATGATGAATATATTTAATTTATTATTATTTTTTATAGTTAATAATAATGTTACTTAAAAGATTCATGTTCAAATGATTCTCTAAATTTTCAGAATAAATCAAATTGGAAGAGATTTCTTTAGATCTGTTTTCGACAAGAGTTTTTTCCGAAATCTCATTAGGCATTTTAAGGATAATGTCCTTATTTGTTCCGTTTTTCTCACAAAAATGGATTTCTGAATGAACTGTAATTTTTTCTTTGTCTTGGACTGTACTAGGATTAATTTCTTGGATTAAATTTTCGCTTATCATAGAATTTTCATTTTGGTTAAAAAATTTCTCATTTCTAAAAACTACCAAATCAAAATTATCACTGCAAAAATTAACAAATGAAAGATTTCCTGAATTGTTTTTAAAATTTAGAAACTTCTCAATCTAAGAAAAATAAATTTTTAATTTTCGCTTACTTTTCTTGAAGAAAAGTCATTGAATTGCCTAAGATTCTTTAATTTACTTCGATATCCTCTCAAAAGCTGTAGGGGATCGAGTTTAAGAATAACTCTGTCAATCAAAGAAACAAGGCACTCCGAAGATTTAAAAGGTATCTATGTCTCAATTATTTTTAATTTACTCTGATAGGTATGGCATATTCCATATTTCCTCTTTTACTTTTTCTTTTTGGACCTTGCTTTATTTCACTTTTCATTGATCTATTTGAGCTTTTATAAAATGTCATATATCCCTCATCCTCATCCAGATTGGTTTTGTAATTCTTAAATTTTTAATAAAAATTTATTCGAATTTTACTCTTGGCGTATCGCATTTCCTCTTTCGCTGAATCAATTTTTTCTCTTGTACTGAATGATCTATTTTTAATCCATTTTCAACCTCAGAATTTTCAGTTTTTTCAAAATTTATTTCATTTTTATCATTCATTTCAAATTTATTTAATTATTAAATTAATATGAAATTAATATAAAAGTAATGTTTAAATTTTTTAAAACAAATAAGATAATAAAATATAAAGGAACAATCGACGTAAGATTTTATAAAAGTTTACAAGTGAGAAGGAAGAACCAAAAATTTCCAAATAATGACGATAAGATTAATTCAGTAAATAAAAATTCCGAAAAGTTGATATATGTAATTACAGATAAATTTAGTGTAAAACCAGAAAAAGAAATAAAGTTAAAAAAAGTTTATGAAGAGAATTTCAAGAGTCTTCGGAAAACTGAAAATCGGTCAGAAAGTTCTAATTTAGCTAATGAAAAGGAGACAGGAAGCTTTAAATATTTTAAAGAGATTACAAATTTAAACAAAGTTAAATTTTACTCATTGTTCGATCTTTGGCATCTGGTAGTTAAATACACAAAAAACGTTTTTTTACCTAGAGATTACCCGAATAGCGTAAGAAAAGGTTATTTAGGATACATCAACTACTCATTTTTAGCTGGAATCTGTTTTTATTCAATGACATTTCTATCAACACAAGTCTTAATAAATACTCTTGGAGTAACAGCGTCCAAGAATGCAAGTTTCACACTCTCTGCTGGTTTCAACTGGGTCATAAAAGACAGTATAGGTCAATTAGGTAGTATTATATTCTCGGCTAAATATTCGAATTCGATAGAAATGAACATTAAAAAATGGAGATTGATTAGTCTTTACATATATGATCTCGGAATTTTACTAGAAATTTCAACTATGCTTCAGCCTAATTATTTTTTAATAATCGCCTCAATTTCTACGATATGTATTCAATATTTATAATAATCTGTAGTTAAAATCTGTGCCTTTCTGGCTTTTTCATCAACTAGAACAGGAATAAATAACCATTTCTGTTTAGAAAATAACATTACTGATCTGTCTAACAAATCACTAGCACAGTCGAATCTCTCTTTTATTTTCGGTAATTTAATAGGCGTGTTAATTTCTTTAAATATGGTCATGAATTTCAACACTGTCATGGTTACCGTTCTTATAATTTCTACTCTCCATCTTACTTTCGCACATTTGTCAAATCGGAATATCAACCTTCTTGATTTGAACCTCCAAAGAGCTTATTATTTAGTTAAAGAATATTTGAAAGAAAACATCATTTTAGATCCTACAGTGATTAGTCAGAGAGAAAGTTTAATTTTCAATAAATTAAATTTCCTCAGTTTCTGTGAGCATTCAATTGAGAAGGTAATTAATAAGAAAAAATATGATAGACATCTAGATGATTTTATTTCTTTATTCAAGGACATGAAATATATAACATTTGTTGATAAAAAATACTCGTATATTAAAAGAAAATATGAATTCAAGCTTTACACATACCTGCGATTAGATGCAGAAAATATGGACATATTAATGGCATTTATTTATTCTATTAGTTTACATGAGATGATAAACGACAAATTCGGAAAAATAAATACCAATATAAAGATAAACGATATAAATGAATCAATACTTGAATTAATCCAGAATAATCATACTAAAATAAATAAGATTAATAAAAACAATCTGTCTAATCAGCTTAGAGATAAGGGATGGAATGTAAATTTTAGGCTTTTAGAGGATAAGTATATGCGATATCATATGATTCTAAATTAAGTACATAATTTAATAAGACAAAGCACACATAATTAGTATTAAATTTTAATATTTTTATATTAGGAATTTTAATTTTTTTAAATTATAGAATCTTGTAATTTTAAAACATTATTATATATTATATTAATTAAAATACATCATTTTATTTTAAAATTTATAAATAATTTAATACCTTTAAATGGCCATTTCTCACTGATTATTTATTAGCCATAATATGTATAGCAAAATTTAATTTAGTGGAAAATGAATTCAAACTCTCCCTTAATTTCTCTAAAAGAAAATTCTCTGCTTCTAAATCATTCTTCTCTAGAGCCAATGAATATTCTAAGAATTCTAAAATTAATTTAAATATTTCATTACTTATAGAATTACAATTCAATTCAGGAACCCCACTAGATAACATGCTATTCAACATTGTAATAATTATATTAGCATTTTTTCTTATGATTTTGTAAGCATCAATACAAAGCGATTTAAAAAGTTCAAAACTATTCAATTAAAATCTATAAGCGTAATTTACTTTTCACTTTTCTCTCCTCCGATTACGTTACAAAATTCTGAAGTGAATATAAAAGGTGCTCTTTCTCTTTTGATTCCGTATTTGTATTTGAAATGTCCTAGAAAATGTCCAAAATCAATATGAAACAATTCGCCATTCTATTAAAGATAAATTATGACTGTACCTTTTTAACCATGATATTGTCATTATGCCTGTCTCCTATTCCTAAAACAAATGTAGCAATGCAATACGCAACAGTCGATAAAACAAAGTTATTAACGTATTCTTTCTCTGTTATGTTTGTTATAATTTTACACATCCAATTCTTTAAAGGCTTGTTAGAAAATGCAGATAATATTCCGCCATACTCTTTTTGTATTGTTGCAAGAGTTTCAGAATGCGTTACTATTTGCAAGAGACCTTGGTAGTAACCAGTAGAAATAACTTCGTAGTTACTCATTTTGAGTTTGATGTCCTCTTCAAACCATAGCTTATTCATTATTTTAAATAATTGTAAAGTTATAACGTCCTGACGCAGATCGTCTCCTTTTTTAAACATCACATAAACATCATCAGCTAAATCGCAGGTATTTTCAAAAACCAACCACAATGGCTTTTTCTTTGATTTCATAAATTTACATTTTTCAACGATTATTCCTTTAACTTTAATTTTGTAATTATAAGGAATGGAGATCTCCCTATCAATAAACAAATTATCCTGTATTTTGTCTAATTTGTTTTCTAGAGTGGATTTAATTTTTTCTTTAGTAATGTTCTTATTGATAAATGCTATGTCACTAACTTCGAGTAGGTTTTTAATTAATAGCACTTCGTCCTCAAATATCTTCCTTAGATCGTCTCCAATTTTGCTAAGGAAAATTTCCAGGTACAATCCGAATCTTTGCCTAATATTTGTATTATACATCTCAGATTTAAAATTCCAGAATAAGGAATGACCGATCGTCAAGGGATGCTTTATTGCAAGCTTTAGAAGATATCTGGCTAAAGGAGAGTCATGGTATATTTCGTATTTCAATGATTGTACAAGCTGAATTAAATAATCAGATATATCAGAGTAGGAATATTGTTCTAGCGATTCAACAGCAAATTTTCGGACGGATTCATTTAGAAAATTTCCATTCAGAAGCTGAAGAGCCTGTATAGGTATTACATGCTTGCTTATCTAAATACATAATTAAGTTTGAATTTACTTGTGTCAATTTTTCAATTTCTTCTACTTTATTCACGTCCTTAGTATTGACACTTCTGAATAATTTGCATATCATATCTTTGTTGTTAATTAAAGTATAACGATTTCTCCATAGAACTTCTTTTTCCTCGTTTGTAATTTCTTCAAATAGATTTTTTTTCAGTACATTATCTATTACCTTGTCATCGGATGGGAGGATGCTGCTTTCCTTGTGTCTGTTTTTAATTCTATAATTCTCATATTCATCTTCATCTTCATCAAGATTTGAGAATTCCTGATGTTCCACCGGCCGCATAAAAGATTCAAGCTCAAATAAAATATTGACGGTGTTGGTTTTGTGATTATCAACAGAAGAAAAATAAGAATCATCAGAAAATTTAGAATCCCAGAACGAAATTTTATGCTTTCCTAAATATCAAAGATTTAAATATCAATATCTATTTACCTGTTTTAAGTCTTTTTAAATGATCGAACAATCTAAAATTTACCCATGCAATAGTTTTCCTTTTATCCAACACAAAGGATTTAATTTTAATTATTATATTTGAAAATAAGGGCAAATCACAATATTTCACATTGAATGCTACCATAAAATTCAAAGGAATATTTATAAGATCTTTTTCTGGAGAAATTGTTTGAGATAGACAAACTTCATGGCTAATCGGTTCCCTTCCACAAAATAGTTGCATTGTTATTTCCAATGAAGATGAATTAGATTTATTCTGTTTTATATGTTTGTTATCAAAAATCGAAGAATTTGTTTTTAAAAAATCAATATTTATCTGTAACATATGAAGTTTGATATTAAATAGTCTTATAATGTTCCTAATCCTGATACTATAATTCATTTGGGAAATGTAGTTTTCATATTTAGAGAATTTCTGTGATAAATTTGGGTGTGTACTTAAATTGTTTTTTTCGCGAACAACGAAATTCTCCTTGGAGTTTTTATCAAACAATTTATTTCTGGATTCTTGGCGTTTTTTGTTTTGGCTATTTTCTCCTAAGATTTTAATAATTTTTTACTTATCCCTTTAGACCTGCTTCTCTTATTATCTTTAATCAATTCATCTACGTCTACTTGGAATAGTTTAACCTGTTCTTTATCTTTTTTCACTTTTTTCCCGTTTGATTTTTGAATAAGAAAATCAATAAAAGTAGATTCTGATTCTGATAATTTTTCATCTCGAAGAATGCTGTTTAAGCTTTTGATTCTTTTTTCTCTTAGTTCTAAAAACTCAGAATTATTTTCATCAACAGTGGCAATGTTTTCAAATCCCTTTTTATTCTTGATCTAAATTGATTAAGATTTGTGTTTACGATATTTTCCTCTTTTTTAATTACAATTTCTGAAGGCGGTTTGAATGGTGTTACATTCTTTTTGAAAATTGGGACATTAGATTTGGTAACATTTGGAACAGATTTTAAGAACACACTTCCGATATATGTAGGAATATTATTAATTTTATTATCGGCTATTTTTTGATATGGAGCTCGCTTTGTACTAGGTAAATTATTAAAATGGGCTTTTTGATCGTTTGAAAGGAAAATGTTTTGGTTTTGAAATTTTATCAGATTCTTCAACGAAGATGATCTTCTTTTATCTAATTTAGGTCTAACAGGAAAAACAGATTCCTTGAATCTCATTTCCTTGCTAAAATATGGAGAATCAATAACGATGTATTCAGCTATTGTATTGTTTTGAATGCATTGATTCAAGTATGTAAATAATCCGATTGGTTCTTCTAAATCAAAAATATAATCACTATGCATCACGTATAAGTAACTTACCTTAAACTATGGACTTTTAATATCTTAATCTCTGGATCGAATACTAAATCAGGATAAGAAACTTTCAGCTTTTGATTCATCTTGAGTAAGATTTCCTTGCAAGTTGTTGTTAAATTTACATCAATCTTCATTTTTATCTAATTACAAATATTCAGCTTTATTTAATTAGTATTTTACTTCTGAGTTTAGATTCACGTTTATAAATATCTGTTTCACTTGTTTGTTTGATAATTTTATAAAGGGAAGCTTATCTTGAAAATAAACTTTGTGATTTATTAATTTAATATTGCTATCAACTTTGAATTCATGGTTTTCCATTTTCATTAAAAAATTCATACTCTCATCATCATATACAAACCAATCTGAATTCTTGGCTCCACTACTTTCTTCAATCAAAGGATCAAGGACTATCTTGTTAAAACGATTTAAGCATTTTTTATTAATCGAATAAAAATCAGTAGCTTCGATTGAATTATTTGTTGGATAATATGAAATAAAATTCCTTGGCAAGAAATCTTTGTAAAGTCGATCCTGATGTGCAAGCACTTTATAATTTTTGGTCTTTATCGAAATTTCGTAAAAAGAATTTAGAAAATGTTTGTTTTCAGATATGGAATTAAAATTCCTTGAGTCGTGTAAATATAAAAAAGGGAATCTATGACGATTTAGAAATCCTAAATTTTCAAGATCTTTTATTTTGATATTCATGTCAACTTTTTCGTCTTTTTCTTTTGATGACCTATAAATGATAAGTTTGAAATCAAATGCGTTATTCAAAAATTTCGAGTTATATAGATAATCTTTTAAACTGTAAAGTTTGATAAATTCTTTGTGTCTTTGTAAGGAATTTAAGACCTAAAATTAATAAGACAAGTCATTCAATATATTCATTAATTACTTACATCTCTTAATGTCCATTCAGAATCATAATTAATGTAGACTTTATTATTATTCATCAATTCAATACAAAAAATTTTATCGTTCTGCTCTTCAAAATATTCTGAATTAATATTCTCCATACAGAACGAAGTTTCATCTAAACTTGCAGTTGCGTTCCTGTGTCCATAAATTTCGTCTTCTGTTAGCTGATTTATATTTTCCTCTTCATTGACTGAATTGTTTAGAGAGCTGTCACGTTTATTTTTAATAGAGTTGTATTCATTTTTATTATCAACGATTGAATTTGTGTCAAATTCATTTTGATTCATTAAAAATTTAATTGTAATATAATTAAATAATTATTTATATTTTAATTAAAACAATGAATAGAGGATTAGCAGAATTTAATGAAGAGGATAGATTGTTCGAAGGCACCTTCGCCTATAAAATGCTTTTAACAGGAGTTTTAACTGGAGCTTGGTATATCTTCGCTTCAAGAATTAATTTCTTCAACTCCGCAAAGGGCTTCAAATATTCCTTGCCTGTAGCTGCTGTTTTATCATTTTATTTCGCAAAAGGATTTGTTAATCATTACGTTGCAGCTAAGGAAGTAACTAGAAGATTAGAAGTACAAAGAAAAAATGAGCTTTGGAATTATACAAAAGAAATGAGAAGCAAAAATATCCAAGTTTAAAATATATAAATAAAACGAAAATAGTTTTCTTTAATTGATTTTAGTAAATGGATAATAAATAATTTAAAATAAAATTGAAAAATAATTAAAAAAGTGATTTAGGTTGTCATAATTATATTACAAATTTAATTGTGTAATTTATCTTTGACTCAAATACTTGTTACTAGCTGAATTTGTTTATAATAATTTATAAGCGAGAATAAGAATACACTCTATATTCTCAAGATAAAACATTTGAGTTATTTTTCTTACGTCCAACCCAAGAAAACATGGATTTATATCAAAAACACTCTTAAATATATTTTCTATTTAACAAAAAATAAAAAAATTCTAGCGACCTTTTTAAATGCAGTAACTGAATTTATGGTAATTTAAATTAATTATATTAGAAATTTTTATTTAAAGTCTTAAGTCAATTTAAATAAGATGGAAAATCATTTAAATGTAACTTACACAGGTATCCCTGCAAAACAAGTCAGTATTCCTCTTGTCGAAAACACAAACAATTCCTTACACTCATTCAAAGAGGAAATATTGTCTGCAGTAAGAGAAATGGAAGGCAGAATGAAATCTTCCACTATCCAAATCAAAGAAGAATTAAATGAAAAGCTCAATCAGTATGACAAAAGATTCGACGAATTTTCAATAAAAATCAACGACATTAATACCAACGCAAATTTAGACAGGATGAAACTTGACAAAATTGATGATTTATTAGTGTTTCAAAAAAAAGCAAGCGATCAGTTTATTTCCTTTGAGATTAAATTCAACTCGTTACTAAAAGACTTCACTAACGCTTGCTATAAATATGACAAAATCTATTTAGATAATCTAATAGTCCCAGGTACAATCGGTGACTTCGCACAGTTTAAAAATATGAGAGAGTACGTTCAATACAGTTTTGGCCATGTAACGACTTTAATAAATTTCAAAGAAAAACAAATGGCTGATTGGAAATCATACAAAGAAAAACTTGACACGATGATCAAACAAATTTCTGCACAAATTGACAACCACGATAAAAATTTAAAAACCTACACAAACAAGATGATAGAAGCGTCAGAAGCTGCTTTAAACAAAGAATTAAGCGATGTGAACAACAAAATAGTAGAGGTTAAAATAGAAAATCACAAACATGC
>Ga0169931_10004417_pt1 | contig 21903 bp, 21 predicted proteins | sample Kivu_15m_20L_FD_129675 | JGI IMG/M metagenome (GOLD analysis project Ga0169931, IMG submission 129675) | Freshwater microbial communities from Lake Kivu, Western Province, Rwanda to study Microbial Dark Matter (Phase II) - Kivu_15m_20L... | ecosystem: Environmental > Aquatic > Freshwater > Lake...
GCCTCGCTAACTCACGGCTTTGTTAATGGTTACACCCGCTTTGCAGATGAGATGGCAATAATTGATAAGTTGGGCCGAGATAATTTAAATCAAATTGAAGCCATTATAAAAAAATATAATATTGATTGTGATTTTGAGCGAACTGGTGAATTGCGGGTTGCAGTTGCTCCTTGGCAATTAGAGGGCTTAAAGGAGGAGGCGATTGCTAGAAATAACACCGGAGATCATGTTGAGGTATTAAGTAAAGAGCAGATTAGAAAAAAAGTTAACTCATCCCTTTATGAAGGCGCTCTATATGATGCCAATGGCACAGCTTTAGTTGATCCAGCACGCTTGGTATGGGGATTAGAAAAAGCTTGTCTATCCCTTGGAGTAAAAATCTATGAGAACTCAAAGGTTGAGCAGTTGTTAGATGATGGCCCACATGTTGTGGTTAAAACCGCTTACGGCCAGGTAAGAGCAAATAAGGTTGCTCTCGCCACCAATATCTACACACCACTTTTAAAAAGTGTTAAAAAGTATCTAATTGCAGTTTATGATTTTCAATTAGTAACTCAGCCGTTAAGTAAAGAGCAATTAGAAAGTATTGGTTGGAAAGGTCGAGAGGGCTTATCCGATGCTGGATATCAATTCCACTACTACCGGTTAACTAAAGAGAATGAGATTTTATGGGGAGGTTATGATGCTATTTATAATTACAAAGGCAAGGTGCGGCAAGAGTATGAAACTCGGCCTGAAACCTATGCAAAATTAGCGACAAACTTCTTTAAAACCTTTCCCCAATTAGCTGGTATTAAATTTACTCATGGTTGGGGAGGAGCAATTGATACCTGCTCTAGATTTTCACCATTTTGGGGCACTGATTTTGATAACAAAGTTGCCTACGTTCTTGGCTACACCGGCCTTGGAGTTGCCTCTACCAGATTTGGTGCCTCAACCATGCTTGATCTACTAGATGAAATTGAAAATGAAGCAACCTCACTTCAAATGGTTAAACACAAACCAATTCCATTTCCACCAGAGCCATTTAGATTTTTATTTATTCGGCTAACTCAATGGTCAATAAAGCGGGCTGATCAAAATAAAGGTAGGCGAAATCTTTGGCTTAAGCTGTTAGATCGTATAGGACTAGGTTTTGATTCATAAAATAACTCCATCAACTTGGATAGTACCCTTGTGAGTTGTTTTCTTTGTTTTTACATAAATATTTACTGCCGGTAGTCGTCTATAAGCATTCTAGGACTTAAATCCAAACACGAAGTTTTATTCTAAACCTGTATAGAGGCTATCATCTGGGGGTGAGAATAAGTGTAATAATCCCGACAAAAGATAGGCCTCTACTATTAGAAAGTTTATTAGGAGCAATAAATCACCAAAGTTTAAAACCGATTGAAGTGATAGTAGTTGACTCTTCTGAACATATAAATAAAAAAATAATGAATGATGCCCATCACAAAATTAAGTACATTAGATCGGCAGTAAAATCAGCGGCGATACAGAGAAATATAGGAATTGAAAATACCGATAAGAATTCAGAAATATTGATTTTTCTAGATGATGATGTATTGCCAGATTCAAATTATTTCGAGGAGATATCAAAGTGTTTTATTAATCCAGATATAATCGGCGTATCGGGTCTAGCAATCAATCCAAAAGCACCTTATAGTAGAACGCCTCCTTCTGGTCTAATAGGATTTGTGCACAGAATTTTTCTTTTAGACTCAAGAACTGATGGAATAATTCTAAAAAGTGGAGTAAATATACCTGTTAGAAAAGATCATGGTGTATTCGTTGTCGAGTGGCTCATTGGCTGCTCGGCTTGGAGATATAGCAGACTAGGAGAAACACGTTTTGAATCAGATTTTTTTGATCAATCTTTGGGAGAAGATGTAATTTTTTCTTATAGGATGTCACATAAAGGAAAACTTTTAGTTAATGCCGGTATCAAATTACATCATTTAGAGTCAAGTATATCGAGGCCTGATTCATTTGAATTCTGGAAAATGTGGATGCTTAACAGATATCGCCTTATAAATACAATGGGTTTAGCAAGATTTAATCGAATTTTTTATTGGTGGTCGTCGTTTGGGCAATTAATTATCTTGATATATTCGTCCATCATGAGGAGACAATCGAGCACAAAAGCTCCATGGGGTTTGATTCGTGGATCAATAGAAGTCATATTAAGCAAATGAAAAAAGTTATGGTTTTAGGGCAACAAGGTGAGCCGAATTTTCTCTTTAATATAGAAGGGCCTTGGAAGAAATTTAAAGACGTATTGATACGTGAAGGCCTAGAAATATACGATACGGACTGTGATGATAAATTTGATATCCTAATTGCTAATTATCATTCCAAAAAATATTCTGAAATAGCTGACTCGCTGCTTATAGATGTAAAAATGCGAATACTAATTTTATGGGAACCTTATGTGGTTGATAGTAATAGGTACCGGCCTGAGGTTCTGAAAAAATATGGGTTCATTTATGCACCGTCAACACATTGGGCTGAGAAAACTAATGCAGTTCCGTTTAAATGGCCCCAAGATGTTATTATGGAAGAAAATGTCTGGCTCAATTGGAAGTTTCGGAAAAAGCGCTTCGTAATTATTCAAGGCAATAAATTTTCAGCGTGCAAAGGCGAACTCTATAGCCTTCGCCGTAGAATCATTTCAAATTCAAAACTTGTAGATCTATTTGGTACAAATTGGAATAAAGGAATTAGATTTGATTTGTTCCACTGGTTTAGTTCGTTTCTTAATAACAGTCTAGATAACATTTCGTTTAGATCACTTTATAATTTGGGCAAGAAATATAAAAATTATCTAGGAGCTGTTGATAATAAATCTGAAATTATGAGAACATACCAAATTTCAATCGTAATTGAAAATTCAGCTGATTTTATAAGCGAAAAGTTATTTGATAGCGTTAGATCAGGTTGCGTTACGATTTACGTAGGTCCAGATCTTGTTAAGTATGGCATCCCAAAAGAAGCAGCACTTCAGGTTCGTCCGGATTACAAAGAGTTGAGAATATTGATGAAAAAATTATCAAAAATGTCAGATGAAGAATTGTTAAAGACAGCGAAGACTCAGCGTACGTCCCTAAGTAGGGTTGCCCCGGATTGGGAAAATAACATTGTTTTTAGAGATTTAGCAAAAAGTATTCTTCTTGACTTAAATATTGTTTAAAAGTTTTTTATATAGATAACTAAAGATATTGCTGATAAATCTATTGGATTTATATACCTTTAATTTAAGCATCCAAATATCAATAAGTAAAACACTTGTATACAAGAATCCTAAATTTTGAAAAATTATAGATAAAAAATCAAAAAGATTTTGGCATTTGTTATTCTGGAAATTAATTTCCTTAATTTTTGTATTTTCAATTCGATTAATAGCAATAATAAATATTGTCCCTATTTGTGTACCTTTTTGGTACTTACTTGAAAGCTGCTCAGAGTGCTGCCTATATAAAGTTAGCGGTGCATCTAAATTTACAATTTGCCCAAATTTTTGAAGGCGCAACCAAAAATCGAAATCTTCAGCTATTTCTACTCCGTCCCAAGTAAAAACTGATCTATAGCCACCTATAGATTTAGGTATACTAAGTCGAAACATCGTGCTTGGATGGGCAATTAAGCACTCCTTTTGAAATTTCTCTAAATTGCTGACAATACCAATAGGGTACTGAGACTCTCCTGTAACTTCACTTTTAGAATTTATATATGTGCACTGGCTGCCAACTACAACTAGCTCAGAATTTTGTTTGAATAGTTCTCGTTGTACTTCCATTCTGTTTGGCGCCATTAAATCATCACTATCTATACGGGCAACATAATTTCCTTTGGCTTGGAATAAACCTGTATTTAGTGCGCTAACTAAACCTTTGCCTTGATTTTTGATAAATTTAAGATTACCTTTATCCATGTATTTTTCTATAATCTTGAAATATTCTCGTTCAATTCCATCATTGATAATCAAAACTTCAAGAGGTTGTAAGGTATTTTCGTAAACACTTGAGAGTGTTGAATCCAAATAGTTACATTTCCCATGAACTGGTAAAAGTACAGAAATATCTGAATGCAAGTTACTATAACCTTAAATCAGATTCAACCATTAATTCAGCTAAGCTTTTCCAGGTAATTTCAGGACTCCATCCTAAAGTATTTTTTGCTTTGGATGCGTCTCCAATAAGTGCGTCAACTTCTGTTGGTCGAACATATCTAGAATCAAATTCAACATAATCCTGCCAATTTAAATTTGCATACGAGAAAGCTGCTTCACAAAAATCTTTAATGCTAGCTCCTACGCCTGTTGCAACCACAAAATCACCTGGAGACTCTTGTTGAAGCATAAGCCACATGCTTTCTACATACTCTTTTGCATATCCCCAATCACGAATCGCATTCAAATTTCCCAAAAATAATTTTTTTTGATCTCCTTGAATAATCTTTGCAACAGCTCTTGTTATTTTGCGTGTGACAAATGTTTCTCCTCTTCTCGGAGACTCATGATTAAACAAAATTCCATTTGAAGCGTGAATACCATACGCCTCCCGATAATTTATGGTAGTCCAGTAAGCATAAAGCTTTGCTGCCGCGTATGGACTTCGTGGGGAAAATACACTGCTTTCATTTTGTGGTGGTGGCGTTTTCCCGAATAACTCACTTGTACTAGCTTGATAGTACCTAGTGCTAAGTTTTGAATTCCTAATCGCCTCTAAAATAGTAACGGCACCAATTCCATCTACGCTTGCTGTGTAATGAGGCATTGAGAAAGACACCTGTACGTGACTTTGTGCTGCTAAATTGTAAATCTCTGTTGGTTCTATTGTAGCTATTAGATTTGTTAGCCCTGCACCATCAGACATATCTCCATAGTGTAAAAATAAATTGATATCTTTTTCATGTGGATCCTGAAAGAGGTGATCAATCCGCTGAGTATTGAAAGAGCTCGAGCGCCTAACCAATCCATGTACTTCATAGCCTCTGTTGAGTAAAAATTCCGCTAAGTATGAACCGTCTTGCCCTGTAATTCCTGTAATAAACGCAATTTTTTTCTTACTCATAAGCACGCTCAAAATCAATGAGAACCTCTACAAGACGATCTATCTGAGTTGTGATTGAAAAGTGATGATTGCCTACAAATAAGCCGCTTTCGTGAATCTGATCCGCATTTTTAAGGCTTGGAAGCTCATCATGCCGAAGGTATTTCATCACTGGATTTTTTGTAAAGTTCCCACCTACAATCGGCCTTGTTTCAATTCCGGCCTCAGTTAACTTCACCAGTAACTCGCTTCTCCTTTGTTTAAGTTCCCCTTGAAGCAAAAGCGAAAAACCAAACCATGAGGATTCGCCAAATTCTTTTTGAAATTGAATTCTAGGAAGTGCTTTTGAAAATGAAAGCAAGTACATAGCATTCTGCCGACGAGAACTTATAAATGTATCCAATTTTTTAATTTGGGACCTGCCTATTGCCCCTTCAAACTCTATCGGTCTAAGGTTGTACCCTGGTAATATAAAACGATACAAATCTTCCCAATCCAAACCAGACTTAGGGTGCACGAAATTATCCTTAGGTAAACCTCTGGTCCATCCGTGAGCACGTAGTGACTTCATAATTTGGCTCAATTCCAAGTCGTCTGTGACTACTATACCACCTTCCATAGTTGAAATATGATGACTAAAAAAACTTGAGTGAGATCCTGCAACTCCAAAAGTTCCAGCAAATTTATCATTAATTTTTGAACCTAATGACTCACAATTATCTTCAATCAATAGTAAATTATATTTCTCTGCAATTATTCGAAGGGCATTCAAGTCTGATGGATTACCAAGCAAATTAACAGCTAAAATTGCCTTGGTATTTGGTTTAATAGCTTCCTCAACTTTATTCATATCGATATTGAGTGTTTCGCTATCGATGTCAATAAACGATAAGACGAACCCAAGTTGATAAATTGGATAGTATGTTGTGCTCCAAGATACTGCTGGAACTATAATACTTGAGTTATCTGGCAATTTAGAATTTTTCATATATTTTAGTGCTGCCAACATAACTAAATTTGCACTCGAGCCACTATTTGTCATTACGGCATACTTCGCTCCCAATTTTTCTGCAAATTCTGACTCAAATTGAAACACCTCATCACCCATGGTAAAAATCCCACTATTTGTGACTCTATTTATAGCTTCATATTCATCTTCATCCCAAGTAGTACTTGCGAGTGGGTAAAAGGAACTATTCAAGACTTAACCTTCCTAAAAACCAATCCACAGTAATGCCAATACCCTCGACAATACCAACCTTTGGGCTCCACCCAAATTTTCTTGCGACGCTACTATCCATTAATTTCCTTTTAATTCCAGACGGTTTACCTAAGTCATAAACAAAACTACCATAGAAGTTTAATTCTTGAGCGATAATTTTATAGTATTCATCAATTGTATAGTCCTGACCAATACCAACGTTCATCAGTATTGGCCAAGATTTTATTGAACTTAGGTTTTCAGAAATAAAGGACGCTACATCTCCTACATAGGTAAACTCTCTCCTAGACTTACCATCTCCCCATATTTCAATAATTTTCTCATTTTTTAATTTTGCATTATAAATCTTACTAATTACGGCTGGTATTAGGTGCCCATTAGTGCCATCAAAATTATCATTTGGACCATACAGGTTTGATGGAATGAGCACTCTCCAATTTAATTTATCTTGAATCGAAACTGCCTGTATATATCTTGCTGCTGTAATTTTAGCTAAGGCATAGCTTTCATTTGTGGGCTCTAAGGGTCCAGACAGAATTGAATTTTCTTTAATAGGTTTATCAATATTTATTGGATACATGCAAGATGACCCAAAGTAAATCAAGTTAGGAATTTTAAGTTTACGAGCATTAGATAGTACAGAAGTATCAACCTGTAAGTTATCTCCAATAAAATCTGCCGGAAATGCTATATTTGCGGCAATGCCCCCCACACGGGCTGCGCAATGTATTACTGTATCAATCTTGTTCTTTTTCAAATATTCAAAAGTTTTTTTTGGATCCATCAAATCTAGTTCTGACCTAGACGGAGTAAGGGCGCTTAAATTTCGGCTTTTTAAAGCAGATTTAATATGACTGCCTAGCATCCCGGTCGATCCCGTTACCAGAACTTTAGTTCCCACTGCCAAACTCATTTGCTGAGAATACCAGAGCAAATTAATTTATTTTTATGTATAGACTTTACATGTCGAAAGCGAGATTGAATTGAACCTAAGCGTAGTCATGCCTGTCAGAAATGGAGAACTTTTCATTGATAATGCATTAGGGCAGATACAAAAAAATATCAGCCCAAGTGATGAAGTAATTGTGATCGACGATGGGTCAGAAGATTCTACGCCAATTCATTTAGATCAGTGGCTAAAAGTTTTTCCAAATCTAAGAGTAATTCGACGTCCCAAGATTGGCTTAGTTGAGGCGCTGAACTTAGGAATTATTGAATCTACAAACACTTGGATTGCTAGGTTTGATGTAGATGATATTTATGATGCTAATAGATTAAACCTACAACGGAAATTAATATATCCGGGGACAGTAGCCATATTCTGCGATTACAGATTTTTTATGAATTCGTCAAAGAATTTAGGTACAATTCCTACTGCAATTCTCCCTGATGCATGTACACTGTCTCTAATCTCAAGCCAAAGATCTCCTCACCCTGGAGTTGTTTTCAATAAGGATGCTGCTGTCGAAGTTGGGATGTATCGGGGACCAGATTTCCCTGCTGAAGATATTTCACTTTGGCTACGCCTTAACAAAGTGGGAAAAATTCACTCCGTTCCAGAAGTTTTATTACAATATAGATTGAGTTCAAACTCAGTATCACACTTAAATAAGTTAACGATTAGTAAAAAGCGGCTACTAATCACATCTGAAATTGGTATTGGAACCGACCCTTACGAATCTTGTCTGAGCAACTGGCGGTATATATCTTCAATATATGACAAATACCCACTTGCTAATGAAAGAAAAATATTATTGCTTCGAGATATAAAACTATATACGCGTCATTTTGGTAAAGTAATGGCTTCTACAAGTCGTGTACGAAAAATCGAATTGGAAGTGATTAAGAATGTTTCCGCATATAGTGCGGCCTTAAATCTTTATAAGGGTATGTTAATACGCAAAACAGCTAGGCACTTTCTTTAATCCAGCTACTTTTGATTTGAATCCAATTAGGTGGGTATAAAAATTCAGGGTCTGGCATTCCCTTGAACCACTTCTGTGGAGCAATCACCGGTTTATTAGAATTATTCAATGCAGCCCCCCACCAAGAAAAAGTCGAGTTTGCAATTACATTCGCAGAAGCATGAGACATTAACATCATTGATTCAAGTGGGACTGAATTTGTCGGAGGTGTAACCCAATTTGTAAATCTTGGAAGGGAAAGGTCCAAAAGTTTTTTTGCCGCTCTTATATCATCTGAAAAAACCCAAATAGGCCTCTCTAAATCACTTAAGCTAAGTTCTTTAATTGCACGAATATAATAAGCAGAATCTAAAAGTCCATATAATTTAGATAAATTAACGTAGTCGCCTCTTCTAACATGAAGTGCAATTGGATTTTCTTTTGAAATTTTATCGATTTGCTCAAGATACCATTTAGAGGGACTAATAATTTCAATAGGATGCAGCTCATTAACTAGCGAAAAATAATGTATATATGTCTGGAAATATCCTTCGATCCGTCTTATTTTATTATCATTAAATATAGCATTATTATAACCAACGACTTTTGATTTAAAAGTTTTAGGCTTTGATAAAAACCTGATTAATGAGTAAATTAATCTAGTGTTAATTTGTTGCTGGTGACTTCTTTGAAAAAAAGTCCCTTCTAAATTCAAAAGTTCAATTGTACCTTTGTGTTTTGCTCCCACTCTATACAAATCTGTTACGTCGACAGATAGATCTAACTTCAATTTTTTTGCTAAGTGTAGACCTGCGAAATAACAAAAAAGTTGATTACCTATACCGCCAACAGTCTTAACTTCAAGTGAATTCGAATAATTTTTCACTGTAATACTCTACATTACTTAATGTTAATAACTAGCCTTGAATGCGCTAGAATTTAAGTATGTTGGATCTTGTACTGAGTATATTTAGCAAAACTATTCTGATTAGATCATTGGCCTTGTTTCCTAAATCTGATAGAAAAAAAATTCTTTTAATCGCTATCATTCAAATTTTCTTAGGTCTACTAGACCTCCTTGGAGTTTTAATGATTGGAGTTATCGGAGCTTTAGCAATAAGTGGAATTGGCTCACAACAACTTGGATCCGGTATCAGTTCCATACTTAGTTTTCTAGGTTTAGATAATGTCTCTTTACAAACTCAAGCTTTATATCTTTCACTCTTCGCTACTGCACTTTTAGTCAGTAAAACTATATTTTCTGCGGTTATGACCAGAAAAATACTTTTTTATTTGAGTAGGCAAAGCGTTGGAATTTCAGGAAAGTTACTTGCTAGATTACTTTTTCAATCTTTGCAAAGTTTTCATAAAAAATCAATTCAAGAAAATCTCTTCTCAATAACTTCAGGAGTCTCAATTCTAACTGTAGGAGTAATTGCAACTTTTATTAACATTATTGCTGATTTGTCGTTGCTCTGCATTATGTTGGTAGGTCTAATGGTGGTGGATGCATATATCGCAATTTCAACTATAGTTTTTTTCCTATCAGTCGGGTATGTTCTTTATAGAATCATGAACGTTCGTGCACATGAGATAGGAATTGAACAGACAAGACTAGGAATTAGTGCAAACCAAAAAATATATGAAATTTTGGGTACTTTTCGGGAAGCTTTGGTTAGAAATCGAAGAGAATATTATGCACGCGAGATTAGTAAGCAACGTTTATTGATGGCTAATAACTCAGCAGAGATAGCATTCATGCCCAGTATTAGCAAATATGTGATTGAATTAGCTGTAATTTTAGGGCTCTTGTTAATATGCGCAATACAATTTATATCTCAGGATTCAGTTAAAGCGGTTTCAGTACTTTCAATTTTTTTAGCGGCAAGTCTTAGAATCGCTCCAGCAGTTCTAAGACTTCAACAAAACATCATGACTCTAAGAACTAATTCTGGATCTGCGGCTAGTACCCTGGATTTAATCGACTCACTTAAGAATCTACCTGAAGTGCCTGAAGTAAACGATGAGGTAATTTTCAATCACTCTAATTTTTTACCCCAGATCGAATTAGAAAATGTCTCCATGACGTACAGTGATTCCGATAAGCCAACAATTGATAAGGTAAGTTTTGTAATACAAGCCGGAGAATCTGTTGCGGTTGTAGGGAATTCTGGCGCTGGCAAAACTACCTTGATAGATTTGATATTAGGTATTCATGATCCCGATTCAGGTAAGGTCAAAATTTCTGGTATTGATCCACGGGAGGCCATAGCTCGTTGGCCAGGTGCTATTTCTTACGTTCCCCAGGATGTTATGTTGATAAAAGGGAGTATCAAGGAAAATGTTGCACTTGGCTTTCCGGTCGACAATGTTTCTGACGATCAAATTTGGGAATGTCTTAAAATAGCACAAATGGAGGATTTTGTTAAAGAACTTCCAAATCAAATCTTATCTCAAGTTGGAGATCGAGGAGTAAAATTAAGTGGAGGCCAGAGACAAAGAATTGGAATTGCGAGAGCAATGTTTACAAATCCTATGCTATTGGTTTTAGACGAAGCAACCAGCGCGTTGGATAGCGAAACAGAAATCAACGTCGCTAGAGCTTTACATAAAAAAAGAAAACAAATAACCACTATTACAATTGCACATAGACCGTCTACAATTAAATTTTCTGATAGAATTATTCACTTACAAGAGGGAAGTATTTTGAGCGATGGTTCGTATGATCAGTTTAAAGACTTAAATCCACAATTTAATTCTTATTTAGAATAAGGGAAATCTTTACCTTGATTTTGTTTAAAAAAATTTCATCTTCTACACAATAACCTCTTGGTATGCAATCATAGTACGTTTCAAAAATTTTGTGGTATTTGAGATATAATATATTAAATGAGGAAAAAAATAGGCATAATTCTCACGCAAAAGCAACAAATAAGATCATGGTTAAATCAAGAAAATTTGAAGCCATTACAGAATCTTTATGAAATTTCCATCTATGTCCCTTCTGAGTATGGCGATGAAGCAGAATTGTTCTCAAAAAAACTAAATTTTTATGAAGTAAAAAAAAATTCATACATTGAAAAAGAGCTATTAGACCTTCATTTAATTACGCATTTGAATATTAGCTCATACAAAAAAAAATTTGCTAGTCGATTTTCTACAAAATTCATGGAAGATGGAAACTTTATAATCAATAAATTACGAAAAATATATAGGGAAAGAAAATTACTTTTCATATTTCTCTCTAAATTTGCGTTTAGTAATAATCAAAAATTGGTTGAAAAATATATTGCGAATAATCTGATTAAATTCTCAACTCAAGACATTTATGTATTAGTAACTAATATGACTGACTTAAGGACAGAAATCGTAACGAGGACTCTTGAAAACAGTGGATCTGCTTTCATTCAAGTTGTCGAGAATTGGGATAACATTTCTTCAAAATTCTGTCCTTCAGCAAATTCTCGGGCACTAGTTGTTTGGGGTGATCAATCAAAAGATCATGCAAGATTATTGCATAATATTTCTGGAGGTAAAATACATTCGCTTGGTAGCTCAAGAATTCCCAATGAGATTTTAATTAAAAAACTTCAAAAAAATTACACTATTTACCACAATAAAGAATTGAAGATATTTTATCCTGGTTACGGTGGTGAAATAGAGACTCTGGACTGGGTCAAACAAATTTATGATGCAATTTTAAAAGTCAATATAAATACTTCTATTGGAATTACTTTTCGACCACACCCTCTTGCCATTATTAAATTTGGGCGAGATTACTATTCAGATTTACCAAAAGAAGTTGAAATTGACTGGCCAAGGTCAGGCTCTAATGGAAAATCGGACTGGCCTAATTTGGATGAAGGTATTTATAAAAAAATGCTAGAATCAGATTTAGTGATAGGTAGTCCTTCAACTTTATTGCTTGAGGCTTTAGTTTTTCAAAAACCAGTTTTATTAGATCTTCGCGGCAAGAAAAATGATCTAGTATCCCCATTTAGTTTATTTAGTAGAAATACTCATCTAAAAGAAATATTCAATGATAGGCGACTATTGCGATTTTTTCATGTTGACCAAATACCAGGTCTTGTGAATGAAGCAATTAAAGCTGATATGGACTTGAGAGATTTAACTGAATATCTTGTACATAATGACGAAATACAATTCATGGAGAGACTTGGTCACCTACTTCAAAAATTATAATTAAATTTGTTTTTGAAGATCCGGGTAATGGGATACTCGATTAATACATAAGCTAAGGATGACAACATCAATACTGGAAGCAAACTAATTAAAAATATGTTTCTTTCAAGAAATTTATCTAGCAAATTATAAATGGGTATATGAGTTAAATAGATTCCATAGCAAATTGTACCTAAGTATAACAAAGTTTTGTTATTTTTTAGCTCAGTATGCTTGTTATGGCTATAACCAATAAAGGAACTTACAAATAGACTAACTACCCACCACGGATTCAGGAGCTTCAGATTGGTTTGACCTCCAAAAAAGATAAATATAATCATAAGGCAACATGTTAAAATCATACCCGTCAGACAAACTATTTTTGTTGTATTATTTTTGGCGCTTCTAGCAAAAAAAACACCAACTGCAAAAGGAAATACGCCAACTAATATAGATTTAAATGCGTGTTGTGAAATTATTCCGGCAAGAACCAGCAAATAGGGACCCAGAAGGGAAATAATTGCTGTCAAAGATAAGATAAAATATTTAAAATTCGAAGATACGCTGTAGACAAGGACTGGAATTAACAACGAGCACCAAAACTCAATTGCTATAGTCCAGAAAATTCCATAGGGATCAGACAAAAAAAGTGATGAGTTAAATGCATCAAGGTATAAAACTCTATATAAAACCTCCTTTAAGGTGAGCTCTTGCTGGAAAAAAAGAAACACCAATACGCATGCATACAATGGGGTCAATCGTAAATATCTACGAATATAGAAGCGCACTAGGGATCCAGATTTAGAATATTGAACACTTAAAACATATCCGCTAGCTATAAAAAAGGCTACCGGTGCCATCGAAGCTAGAATTTTAAATTTTTTGCGAAAGCCATAGATGTAAAATTCCCAACTAGTTCAAAACCTCCAGTATGGACAGCAAATACTAAAAGAGCAGAGATTCCTCTTATATTCGTCGCAAAATTTGTTCCAGGATTGCTTCTAATAAATATTTTATTAACATTCTTCATCTTATTATCCACTTTTCCCAAACCCATGGAAAACAAAAAACTTCCACATGGGAGCCCCTAAGTTTCTGCCTCACCAATGCTCGCCGATATTCATCTTCTAATTTTTGATTATGGAATTGCACAATAAGAATTCTTATTTTCCCAATTTCACCGGTTTCAATCAGTTGTAAGATAACGTCATACTCTGCTCCTTCAATATTTATTTCTAATAAATCAATAACATTGTTGATTTCCCGTACAAACTTTGAGAAATTCACACTTTGAACAGTAATATTCTCGCGCCCATAGGAATTTATACCGCTGGATTCCCCGTCTACAACGAAATTAATTTCATTGTCTTCAGTGCCAGCGGCACGCTGAATAATCTCGATATGGGCTTGGGAAAATTTTTCCTTTAGCACTGCTGCAAACTCCGGAACGGGTTCAAAGATTATTATATTGCAAGCGTAATTCTCATAAATTTCTCTTGCAGAATAGCCCAAATACCCACCCAAAACTATTGCTATGCTTTGATTGTCTAAATCTAAATCAGAGTATAGTTTTTTGTTATATCCAAACAACACGAAACTCTCTATAGGTGATAGGAATTTTTCTCCATAGAACTCTCTTATCTTTTTTGCCTTTATATTTTTGAGAAGATAATTTAATACAAAGTTAGAATTAAGTAGATATTTAAACAAGAATACTTTTCCTCTTTATCCTATAAATATGAAACCGTATTTAATTTCAAATGTCTACTTTTTACACTATTTGAAAAGTAGCCTCAAAATTTTTGGTGCGCCCATAGGGATTCGAACTCCTAACCTTCTGATCCGTAATTCGCTATGACCTTACTCTAAGCATATCTAATAGTTTCTAGTGATTCATAAAATTCGGGCTTTAAGCATAAACTACACCTTATTGGTTCAGATAGTTTCTCTACGACTAGACCACTTTTAGACCACTCCCCAAAATTAAAATTTAAGGTCAAATTAGTGTACTATGAAGAGATCACCTAAACCCGATAAAACTATTGGTGAAATTGGCGCTAAAAACAGCTCATAGGCATAGTCCCATTTAGTTATTGACTTATTTTGCCTACCTTTCTCCCCGGTTAAAAACTGGAGTCCAAAAAGTAGCAATCATTCCGGTAATAATAATTAGGCTCATTAAGAGATATGCAATTTCAAGAATAAATTCCATCATGAAAGCCAACGCCCATTTTTTTAGGCGTGTGGAAACCATTGGCTCCCATTTCCTTTTGTTTAACCCCGCAAAATCAAAAAGTTAAAATCAGCTAAATTTCCTAGTGGGCTAACACTCATTGGCTTGAATTCGCCCGCAGTGGCTCTCAAGATGAGAGGAAAGTAAATTGATACATTGGATGTTGCCACCGATTAGATAATTGCGTTTAATAAGAGCTCTAAATCCAATCCTCAACAAATTCATCTTCTACCTTCAACCATATTGAGTAAATCGTAGAAGTATCGCTACCGATCTTTTTAGAAATTCAACCCTCTCCATAGGTGATTAATGGTTGCAATAATAAATATCTTCACTTTCAAAATAGATTTAAGGTTTAACTTTCTTATTGGGCTAAGGTCTGCCACGATTTTGATAAAAGTTTCCTACGCAATACGCAGACTTCCTACCATGAGCAAGTCTGAGATTCTCTATGGAATTAGAGCCACCCTGAGTGACCATTACAGGGTGATCTATTGTGTATACACCTTCATCCCCACACAACCAACAAATAACACCATAATTTAGAAAGACTATTTTCCTTAAATTCTCAAGTGCTGCCTCGAATGCGATTACTCATGCATACTCGTATCAAGCGAATCAAAGGTAAGTTTGAGCGCAAGTTCGGTTTAGGGCGTTTCGGTAGTTACGTTATTTCCAGGTCTAGGCGTGTCTAAGTATCGCCTTACCGCAGATTTAAATTCTAAACGGTGGTATCTCTTAGTGCCCACCCATTTTGAATCTAATTTGGACTTTACTTTATTGTCAACTATGGATTGAGTTAGATACCAGTCATGTAGCATTTTTTAAGTAAAAGAATTTCCTATAGTATTTCCCGTGAACTCTTTTTAATGATATCATTTTTTTGTGGCTATAGATGATCGGCTAATATTCTTAAAGTCTAAAAACGTTTTTCTAAAAGTATTAGAAGAAAAAGATCTAATAGAAAGCAAGTGGATATCTTGGTTTAACGACTATGAAAGGTGTAAATTTAATCAGCATCATAGGTTTCCGGTAACTTACGGAACACAATTACAAGTTATGGCTGAATCAAATAAGAGAAAAATAATGCTTGGAATTGTAAATTCAAAACTAAATGAAACAATATGCGGAGTTATTTCAATCCAAGATATTGACTTTATCAATGGAACCGCTGAGCTTGGGATAATGCTAGACAAAGATTCTGAAAAATTTCCTGAAATTTTTGCTGACAGCGTGAGCTTAATCATTCATCATGCGTTTACTGAGCTTCGATTAAGAAAAATCTCGATCGGAAGCATAAATTCAAAATTAATAAAAGTTTTTGAAAAATTATTTGGTTTTATTGAAGAGGGAATTTTGAAAAATCAAGTATTCAAAAATTCGGAATATAGGGACGTTTATATAGCTGCGGTTTTTATCGATACAATGAAATTCTGTCATGAAGAACCTTAATAAAATTCGTGAATGTATTTCAGAAGTTCTCGAAGTGCCAATAGATTTAGTCTTACTAGAATCAAGTAACCACAACTTCATCGAGTGGGATAGTTTTGGTCAAGTTGCAATTGCTACACATATTGAGAATCAGTTTGGTATAGAATTTACAGTTGAAGAAATATTTCAATTAAGTAGCGTTAAGGAAATTTATTCTCTAGTTAATGAGAAATTAGAATAATACATGATTGATTTTGTAATATCTTCTAAGGCAAGCAAAAGCAGTAGAGTAGATTTTATAAATTCCTATAATTATAGAAAATTTAAAAATGTCTCTGAGCCAGCAGGGCAAACTGATTTAGTAATTGGAATCCTAAGTGATTATACGGTACAACCTGTCTGTCAATCCATTGAATTAGCCTTGTCAAGTGTCAACATTAAGGCAAAGTTCGTAATTTTTCAAATTGAATCGATAATTCAAATTTTGCAAGCTAAGAATAATGACCTTTACAGCGCTGACCTAGATGTTTTAGTCATCTACCCAGATTTTCTGAAGATTTTGAATTTTAATCACTCAAAAAATAGTTATAAAACGAATCATAATTTTTTTGTTTCGCAGCTATTAGATGGAATCAAACAATTCAAAAGTCAAAGCCGAGCTAAAATACTGTTGCATAATAGTCCCTATTATGGGGGTCATATTGACAGTTCTGAAATCGATTTATTAAATAAGCAACTCAATGATTTCCATATTGAAGGCGTTTATATAGTTGAACTCAATTTGCTTTCATCATTAAAGGCAGACTTATCTGACGAAAGACTTTTGAGAGACTTTAGAATTTCAATTCGTCCAGAGCATTTAGTTTCCTATGCTGGATTTCTACTCAAATCTTTTAGGAACGCGTTGAATATGATTATAAAAATTATTATTGTGGACCTGGATGAAACTTTATGGCCTGGTATATTGGGAGAGAGCAATGTTGATGAGTTTGTCAAAAGTATTAGTTCTCAATCCTCTGATTTGGGTTTTGAATTAGCAAATATTCTGAAGGAAAAAAAGGAATCTGGTACTTTACTTGCAATTTCAAGTAAAAATTACGACGATAAAGTGTTCAAAGTATTTAGTAAAGTTAAGAATTTTCCTTTAAAAATCGAAGATTTTGTCATTACAAAAATTAATTGGGGTGCGAAATCGGAGAATATATTGGAGATCTTAGAAGAGCTTAAATTTTCGAGTTTAAATGCATTATTTATTGATAATTCTAAAATTGAATGTGCTGCAGTCAAAGAATCTATTCCTGGAATAACAGTTTTAAGAATTGATGATCAAGTTGTTAAACTAAAGCAGCAATTCAATGAATTAGGTTATTTTTGGCCGACCATTCAAACAAATGAAGATTACCTAAGAATTCATAGTTATAAAGTGATGCAAAAAATTTTAAGCCATAAAGATCAGTCTTCACTTTCTGATTTTTTAAGTAGTCTTAATTCTCAAATTACTATTTCTGAGATTTCAGCCAATAACATCTCTCGGGTGGAGCAGATGTTTAAAAGGACAAACCAATTTCGAGCTAATGGGAATGAATACAACCGTGATCCGAAAAATTATAACCAGCTTGTATACAGCTTAAAAGATATTTATACAGATTATGGAATTATTGGGTTTTTAGAATGGCAGGTTAAAGAAAACAAATTTTTGATTAGCCAATGGTTGATGAGTTGCAGAGTGTTTAATAGGAATATTGAAGATTATGTACTAAATTTTTTGATTGAGAATTATACGAAATCAGTTATTCAATCTATTTTGATAGATTATCATGCGACAGATAGAAATCAATTTTTTCTTAATCAGTTAGATAGACTTGGATTTAGACAATCGGGGACTGGGGCATTTGAGAGACTGATCATCCGGTGACAAAAAAACTTATTTCTAAGATTTCGTTTTCTGAATACGATTTAGATAGCTTTGCTAAAATCTCAGGTGATTTTAATAAGCTACATATGGACAAGATTTATGCGCAAATTGCGGGTTATGAAAATAGGGTGGTGTACGGGGCTCTAATTCTAATTCAAGCACTTAGTTTTTTTGACAAACTTGATTTAAAAAATTTAAGAGCAGACTTCATTGAACCTATATACTGTAATTATAATTATTCAATCATATTTTCGTATTTAGCTTCAGACAAGATAGAAATTAGAATTCTTGATAATTTAAAAACTAAATCTATCATAAAAGTAAGTTCAAGTAATGATATTGAATTAAATCATATTCTTGAATCCGTTGATGGGATTATTCTATTTCACAGAGTTGATATAAATAATTTTAGTTTTCTTAAAAAAAATATTTGTGAAATGTCACGGAAAATAGGGATGGTTTATCCAGGCCCTGGTGCTTTATTAAGACAGATCTCAATTAATAAAACAACCAGGGATGTAAAAAAAGTTGTGGGTGTTTCATCAAAAATGAAGGATTTAAACTTGTATTCAACTTCATTTAAGTCTGGAATGTTTATTTTTTCTGGATGGTCAACCCAAATGGAGATTATTTCACTCAAAAACAAAAAAAATGAATTAAGAATATTTGTTAGTAATTCTAAACCCAGAGAGGTGACTGTATTAGTAGCTGGAGTAGCGGGTGCTCTAGGAACTGATTTAGCAATTTTGTCGGCGTTATTAGGGTTTAACATTATTGGAGTTGTAAAATCCGTCGATGCTCGTATTCTTGAACTTCAAAAATTCATTATGAAATTGGGGGTAGAATTCACATTTATTTTATCCAGCGAAATCGAAAACTATCAAATGTTTACTTCAAGGAAAATCGTAGTATGCTACTGTTCATCACCAAAGATAATACCTAATTCGAGTGATGTTAATGACATATTATTGCAAAACTATTTTGATGTGTATGTTGAAGAAATGAAAATCTTATTGCGTAGCATAAATAACGTTGAAGGAGTATTCATTCCCTCCACAGTTATGTTAGAGGAATTTAATCCATATAAAGTAAGATTTAAAGAATATTGTAAAGCAAAATTAGCACAAGAAAGTTTAATACTACAAATGTTTAATTCTATTTCAGTTTTAGTGATTCGATTTGACTACTTTAAAAGTCGACACTTTCAGATTGGATTGCCATTCAATCATAAGGCTTATCAGTCAAACCTTAAAAAAATTGCTAGATGGTTAAATAGTTTTTGATTTTGTTTTTATCGTGTAAGGAAATTAAAGACTTTCAATGACAACGAATGCACATGACAAATCAACATCGTGAGAAATAGATAAATGTATCGCTAGATCTCTTAATTCTTTTGGTCGGTCTATCCTAAAATTGAAGTAAGGCTTGCCGCAATCAGAATTCAATACTTCCAGACTTTTTAATATGCTTTTATCCGAATAACTCAATGCCTTGATTAAAGCTTCTTTGGCCGCAAATTTACCTGCAAGGGTTTGAAATGAAGATTTTTCTAATTCATGAACTGAAAATATTTTTTCTTTTAGATTTGGAATTTCTTGAAGTTTAGCTTCGAATCGATTAACATTTATAATATCAATTCCTACGCCAATCAGCATATTTGATAATATACACCTTGTACGAAGGTTTTAAGATTCTAAAATGGTACAATTCATCATGCTATTTTTACTTTTAGATAAGACTATTGGCAAGTTATTGCGAGTCTTGCAGCGGATGTTAATCCCAAGTCCAATTTTAAGATTTCCAACAAGAATATCTCTTTTTGATGAAATGCATAATTTATCAGTTAAAAGCTCGGCTGCTTATGCAGCCTTGTATTTCAAAAATGCTTTATTTTTTAAAACAAGAGAGAACTTGTGGCAGTATTGTAAAAAAAATATAAAAGAGTCTGAAGGCTTTATGTTTGAGTTTGGCGTACATAAAGGGTATTCGATAAATTTTTTTAGTGATTTGTTTCCGAATTTTAAGATATTTGGATTTGATTCCTTTAAAGGTCTAGAGGAGGATTGGGGTGGATATCAAATACAAATGGGAACTTTTGATTTAAATGGAAAATTGCCTGAGGTAAGCAAAAAAGTTACTTTAATTGATGGTTGGTTTGAAGATACGCTTCCAAATTTTTTGAAATCATTTGCTAATCAGGTGACGATTGTACATTTAGATGCAGATACATATAAACCTACGATTTATGTTTTGAATCAAATTATGAGGATTTTAGGGCCTGGAACTATAATAATCTTTGATCAATTTTTTGGATATACAGGCTATGAGGAGCATGAATTTAAAGCTTGGAACGAATTTACCTTAGCTAACAGATTTAAGTATAAAGTACTTGGGTATTCTGAATCAGCAGTTGCATTTCAAGTTATATAACGATTAAGTGAGACATACTTAGATAATTATGAACGTGCTTTCATATATGAAACAAACTTTGAGGAGTAGGTTAGTACATCGCTACTCAACTAATTCTGCGCATATGTTTCGTGATCAATTTGGTGAACAACTGGCATATGGACATAGAGAAGTTCTTGTAAAGTACATGGGTCTGCCTAAGAGTGCATACTTTAAAGCTATTTTAACACACAGCATGACTTTACCTCATTCCATAGAAAACTTAAGAGAAATTCTTGACCAGAAGCATGCACCTTTACTCCAGCTTTTATGGCGATCGGATGCGGAGCAAGAAGCAAAAATAAATAATATATCAGGTATCAGAACAATCGGAGCTACGGGAATATACGCATTGCTTAATTTAGGGGTCAGTCTAAAAGATATCTCAACTCAAATAAAAAAAGTAAGTTCTCAACACTATTGGAGCAGTGATAGCATAGGGTTGGCAGATTTCTTACATGACAAAAAGGTTTTGTACCTCCCGACTCATTCTTGGGATGGGGATGTTATTAATCATAAACCGAGTAATTTAGAAATGCTTCGGAAGCTAAATCCTGATAACGTACGAGTTTTGTTAGGGTACCTTGATTTTTGTGATCCAAAGAAAAGAACTTTATTCCAAGATTTTGATTGGAAGCTCGAATGTGCGGGCATTAGGGCATCTAAAGTTTTTGGTTCTCCGGCAGGTGGCAGAGTCAACTTTTTATATGAACTTTTTAAAATAATTGAATGGTCAGACATTGTAATCGCAGATTCCTACACCACAGGTTTATTTTATGCAGCCTGTTTAGGGAAAAATATTGGAGTGCTACCTTTAGATTTGATTGAAATTGAATATTCATACTGGAGAAAAGATGCAAGTGATAATTATATGGTGTATGAAAACAAAGTGAAAAACTTGTTTCCATGGCTATATGGTAAAGAAGTAGATAAGCAGACAATATTTAACGATATTGCCACTAGTCTTGGTCTTGACATGATTAAATCTCCGCAACAATTAAATGAAATCATCCCGTGGTATTCGGAACCAGCACTTGACTTATTTGAATTTTAGCAACGCTTTTGTAAACCTTTATTTACTTTTCTTATACTTGTTAATATGTTTCGGGCTAGCTTGTGTTTCTACCATATTTGAGAGCGGGAGCTTGTGAAAACTATCTTCAATAGCACTAGGGTGGGAATAATTTTGACACAACAACAAATAAGATCCTGGATAGACGCTGGCTTAACCGCGTCTTTAAAAAGCTCATGCACCCTTATAATTTACTCACCTGAAAATTGTAAGGAAGAAGCTGATGTATATTTGTTAGAATTTTAAATCTACAATGGCTGCAAAAATAGTAAATTTGATGGCACAATCTCATTTGCTGGTTGGGTTTAAATCTATATTTAAGTTTGTGCGCCCGCAGGGATTCGAACCCCGAACCTTCTGATCCGTAGTCAGATGCTCTATCCGTTGAGCTACGGGCGCAATTATATTAAGCGTTGGAAAGTCTAGCGATTTATTAGGTCGTGCC
>Ga0169931_10004418_pt1 | contig 21902 bp, 24 predicted proteins | sample Kivu_15m_20L_FD_129675 | JGI IMG/M metagenome (GOLD analysis project Ga0169931, IMG submission 129675) | Freshwater microbial communities from Lake Kivu, Western Province, Rwanda to study Microbial Dark Matter (Phase II) - Kivu_15m_20L... | ecosystem: Environmental > Aquatic > Freshwater > Lake...
AAGACAAGGATGTGGTGTTGAGCGATGTGCTGCTGCCTGATCGTGACAACACCTTTTCGGCCTATCTTTACGATGCAGCCGGCGGCGTGCAGGTGTCCCCCCAGCTCAGTCGCCCGAAGCAGAAGCTTGCCCTTGCAACACTCACACTTGTGGGTCTTCAGCGATCAGCAGCTGCTGCAGCCGATGCCAACGGTCGCCTGATCGCTCTCGACCGCATCAAGCAGCGCCTTGAAGCATGGCTCCTGGCGGAACGTGCGCGGGACCAGCTTCTTGCCTTGCGTCCAGGTGATGCCGTGGTGATTGATGCGTTGGTGCTACTCGCCCAGGCCACTGGCTTCTTCAATGTCTGGATGGAGGTGTTTCGTGACGATCCCTCCATCCGCAACCGCCTGATCGACGCGTTCCCAGGCACCCGTGATAGTGGATGCTTTGACCCGCAAACCTCAGCCCCCGTTACACCCGCTCCCAACCCAGATCAGTTACCCCATGGAAGCAAACTCTGACATGGCTCCGCCTCTATCTGCTGATCGATTTGAAACGATGGCCCTCTGCGACCAGCTGGAAATGCCAGTATCAGATGGGCTGGTGAGGCCCTGACCATGCTCGAACGCCTCCACATCCAGGGATTCAAGTCGCTGCGCGACACCACGGTGGAGCTGGCTCCGCTCACGGTGGTGTTTGGGCCCAATGCCGCTGGCAAGAGCAACCTGCTGGAGGCCTTGCTGCTGTTGGCGCGCCTTGTGGGGGAGCGCACCCTCTCGGAAGCCTTTGCCGAGGGCATCCGTGGTTACCCCCTGGAGGCATTCAGCCTTCCTCCAGAAGGGATGGAAGCCCTTCTGCTGCAGCCACGGCCCACGATCCGTCTGGAGGCGGAGATGTCGGAGCCGATAGCCCCGGGCAGCACGAAAAGGCCCGGCATTCTGTCGTATCAGATTGCGGTAGGGATTGATCCTCAGTCTGGTCGACTCTCAGTGCTTGATGAGCGGCTAGAGGATCTGCACCGCAATCGCAGGCCCCGCAGCAAGAACCCCTGCCTGGAGAAAGTGAGTCGAGAGCGAGACGGCGAGACCGTTGAACTGTTGGCGATCCGCAAACGTGGTTCCCAGAGCCATCCTTTCGAAGAGGCGATTGGCCTGCATCACACGATCGTCTCCAACCGCCAGTACACCGGCCCCGAGCGCTATCCCCTGTTTGACCAGCTGCACCGTGAGATCGGCGCATGGCGCATTCTTTATCTCGATCCCCTGCAGGCAATGCGCCTGCCCCAGCCACCCCGTGACGTGGACGACATCGGTAGTCGCGGGGAATGGCTGGTGCCTTACCTGCATCGCCTTAGCCACCAGCACCCCCAGGCCTTCGCCGCCATTCGCAGGGTGATCGCGACCGCTGTGAGCGGCATCACGGATCTCCGCACCGAACTCAACGAAAAGCGTGGAGAGCTGGAGCTCAGCCTCCTCCTGCATGACACCTGGATGCCGGTTCGTGTGGTGTCGGAAGGCACCCTGCGACTGCTGGCCCTCTGTGCAGTGGCAGCCAATCCCTTCAACCAGGGCCTTGTGGCTTTTGAGGAGCCGGAGAACGGTGTCCATCCCCGACGGATCCCGGTGGTCACCAGGCTGCTGGCCAACGCATCCCGGCGGCAGCAGGTGATTGCCACCACCCATTCACCCTTGGTGGTGGCGGAGATCCTGCAGCTCATCCAGCAGGGTGAACTCAGTCCAGAAAATGTGCAGCTTCTGCGCTGTATCCGGACTCCTGAGGGATCCGCCTATCTGCCCTTCAAGCCTGAGGGCCCCTTGTTTGCGGATGCGGAGATCAGCGAGGCCCTCGCCAGCAGCGACGACCGCCAGATTCTCCAGTCAATGCTGGTGCGGGGGTGGCTGGATGGCTGAGCGCCTCGTGCTCGATCTGTTCTGTGAAGACAACGGCCATGAAGTATTCGTCACCAATCTGGTGCGTGTGATGGCACGGTCCCTCGCGGTGCCTGACCCCTTAGTTCGGCCGATCTCGGCCCGTGGTGGCCATGGCAGAGCCATCAGCGAATTGAAGACTTGGCAGCGCAGCCTGCGGAGCGGTGCCTTTGAGCGGGGGGATGCGCTGCTGGTGGTGATCGATGCCAACAGCAGTGGTTGGCGCAGCATGGATCGAGAGATCCGTGCGGGGATTGATGCCACGCTTTATCCCGATTTCGTAGTTGCTTGTCCCGATCCCCATGTGGAGGTGTGGTGCGCGGCCGACCCCATTGCTTTTCAGAGTCTGTTCAGCGTTGCCGTTCCCCCGGCACCCGCCCGTGCTGGCCGGCTCGTGTACAAGCAATGGTTGCGAGCGGCCCTCGAACACGGCGGTGCTGTCGTCCTCGGCGACCCGATGGACATTTGCCTCGACTTGCTGCCTGCCGTGGATCTCAATCGAGCCTGTCGGAACGATGCTGCGCTCAGCCATCTCGTGGCCGATCTCAGGGCCTTGCTCAAACGTTCCACTTGATGGTCATGCAGCCATTGCCTGAGTCCGCTGCCAGACAAGAAAACCGGCAGGACGACAGCAGCGCTACGTGGCCGATCAAAGCTTCGGAGCAGCACAGTTGCATTACGGACCCAAAACCACAGAGGTCATTGAGCAGCCCACCGTTTGGGCTTTCTGCCTCCCCTCCCATCTCGCTCACCCCCCCGCCTGCTTCGGCCGGAAGCCCTCCTTCGCCAGTGCCGCCAGGGCTGGAGCCACCTGGTCGCCCTGCAGTTCGATCACGCCGTCCTTGAGGGTGCCGCCAGTGCCCGCGGAGGCCTTGAGAGCCTTGAGCAGCGCCCGGGCTTCGGCCTCGGGGATCTCCAGGCCGGTGATGGCTGTCACCAGCTTGCCGCCCTTGCCCGCCTTGGTGCGCTGCACCCGCACCTTCTGCTGCGCCCGCGGGCTGCTGCCGCCGCCCCCCATGCCGCCAGCGCCTGCTGGCCCGCTGCCTGCCTGCCCGGCAGCGCTGCCGGTCCCGCTGGGCCGGGCCAGGCTCGCGGCGCTGCTGAACTCCTGCCAGCCGCCCTTCTTCGCCATGCCCGCCATCGCCGCTCGGCGGATTCTGATCCGCCGCCACCCAGATTCTGCGGTGCTGGCAGCGCGCTGGGGTGCATCCGCGAGCTGCCAGGGCTGCTGCCCCTACTGCTGCACCGGCAGCGGCACCGGGCCCGCGGTGCTGGTGCCCGTGCGCAATGAGCAGCGGCCGGCGGCTTCGCTGAGGGCTCGCTGCTGTTCCGCTTCCTCCAGGCCCCGCAGCAGCCACTGCTCGCAGATCTCGGCTGCGCTCAGGCCCGCGTGGCCAGCGGCCGCTTCCACCCGCTGGCGGAGTGCTTCGTTGCGCCAGGTCAGCTCCAGGGCAGGGGAGGTGGCCGGGGTGGGGCTTGCGGAGAAGGTGGGGGATGCCGTCATGGCCGACCGTGTGCAATCCGAATCGTTTCCATTGTGTGCCCCACGGATCCCGCAGCGCTGTCTGGGCTGAGCGCCCCTTCCCCTACAACCCGCCCACAATGGGCCCATCGCCCTGCCGCCATGCCGCCCGACATCCGCTGGCAGCAGCGTTTCGCCAACTTCTGCCAGGCCCTCGATCAGCTGGAAACCTTCTTCCAGCCCCCCGCGCTCAACGATCGCGAGCGCCAGGGCCTGATCAAAGCCTTCGAGTATTGCTTCGAGCTCGGCTGGAACACGCTGCGGGATCTGTTGCTCGCCGAGGGCAACAGCGGTCTGATCGGCTCCCGCGACACCCTGCGCCTGGCCTTTCGGGTGGGACTGATCGGCGATGGCGAGAGCTGGTTGCGGATGGTGCAGGACCGCAATCTCACCAGCCATACGTACAACCGTGCCACCGCCGAGCAGGTGAGCCAGCAGGTGGCGGCCACCTACCTCGCCTGCTTCCAGGAGCTGCGCCATACCCTGGCGTTGCGGCTTGCCAGCCCTGAGGTGGATCCGGTTGATGGCTGATTCCGTGGCGCCACAGCTCAGGCTTCCCCAGGAGGACGCTCTGCAGCCTGCGCTGCCGCCGCAGGCCATTCCAGGCCTGCCCTCCACGGCCTCCGCCCGCATCCTGGCGCTCCTGCGCGCCGAACCCGCCGTGCGGGAGGTGTGGCTCTATGGCTCCCGCGCCATGGGCCGCCACCGCCCCGGCTCCGACATCGACCTCACCCTGGTGGCACCGGAGCTGCGCCATCCAGACCGCCTGCGGCTGATGGCCGCCCTCGACGATCTGCTGCTGCCCTGGAGCATCGACCTCTCGCTCCACCACGAACTGCCCGATTGCCTGCGCGATCACGTGGCCCGGGTGGGGCTGAGGCTGGTGCCAGCGTCTCCGCCGCCAGCCCCCTGAGCCCGGCTTCCTAGGCTGCAGCCATCTTTTCAACCGCGCCGGTGACCGCCACCGTTCCCCCCGCCGCCGCTACCGGCACCAGCCCCGATCCCACCGCCCTGGCGCCGGCAGTGCGGCCCGATCCACTCGGCCGCTTCGGGCCCTACGGCGGCCAGTACGTGCCGGAAACCCTGATGCCGGCTCTGGCCGAGCTGGAGGCCGCCGCCGCCGAGGCCTGGGCCGATCCCGCCTTCACCGAGCGGCTCAATCATCTGCTGCGCACTTATGTGGGGCGGCCCTCGCCGCTGTATGAGGCCGAACGGCTCACGGAGCACTACCGCCGCGCCGAGGGCGGCCCGCGCATCTGGCTGAAGCGCGAAGACCTCAACCACACCGGCGCCCACAAGATCAACAACGCCCTCGGCCAGGCCCTGCTGGCCCTGCGGATGGGCAAGAAGCGCGTGATCGCCGAGACCGGCGCCGGCCAGCACGGCGTGGCCACCGCCACCGTGTGTGCCCGCTTCGGCCTGGAGTGCGTGATCTACATGGGCGCCGAAGACATGCGCCGCCAGGCCCTCAACGTGTTCCGCATGCGCCTGCTGGGCGCCACGGTGCAGCCGGTCACCGCCGGCACCGCCACCCTCAAGGACGCCACCAGTGAGGCCATCCGCGACTGGGTCACCAACGTGGAGACCACCCACTACATCCTCGGTTCGGTGGCCGGCCCCCATCCCTACCCGATGCTGGTGCGCGATTTCCATGCCGTGATCGGCATCGAGGCCAAGGCCCAGTGCCAGGAGGCCTTCGGGCGCCTGCCGGATGTGCTGCTGGCCTGTGTGGGCGGCGGCTCCAATGCCATGGGCCTGTTCCATCCCTTCGTGGAAGACACCTCCGTGCGCCTGATCGGGGTGGAGGCCGCCGGCGAGGGGGTGGCCACGGGCCGCCATGCCGCCACGATCACCGAGGGCCGCATCGGCGTGCTGCACGGCGCCATGAGCCTGCTGCTGCAGGACGAGGAGGGCCAGGTGCAGGAGGCCCACTCGATCAGCGCCGGCCTCGATTATCCCGGCGTGGGCCCGGAGCACAGCTACCTCAAGGGCATCGGCCGCGCCGAATACGCCGCCGTCACCGACGACGAGGCGCTCGATGCCCTGCAGCTGCTCTGCCAGCTGGAGGGCATCATCCCGGCCCTGGAAACCGCCCACGCCTTCTCCTGGCTGGAGACGCTCTGCCCCACCCTCGCCCCCGGCAGCGAGGTGGTGATCAACCTCTCCGGCCGCGGCGACAAGGACGTGACCACCGTGGCCGAGCGGCTGGGGGATCGGCTGGGAGGCTGAGGCTGACGGCAGTTCTACCAGCCTTTCCCGGTGAAACTCACCGAGCTGGCGTCGTCCGAGCCCGTCCGATCCGGCGCAGGTGAGTCGTGAACACCCCTCAGAGCGGATCCTCCTCCCACTGGAAGCGCGGCAGCTTGGCGAGGGTCTCCTGCATGCCGCGCGCCCAGGTCTCCATCGAGCGGGTCACCTGGCGGTTGTCCTTCTCCAGCTTCAGGCGACGCGACACCCGCAGCGCATCGGCCGGCACCAGGGCGATCTCGAAGGGTGGGCCCACGGTGAGATTGGAGCGGCGCGTCACGATCTCCGACACCAGGCAGAGCCGGGCCGCATCCTCGAGCGAGAGGCGGTGGTGGCCCACCACATCGAGCGGCGGCTTGCCGTATTTGCTCTCGCCGATCTGCAGAAAGGGGGTTTCCGGCGTGGCCATGATCGCGTTGCCCTGGGGGTAGATCAGGTACAGGCCATGGGGCTGGCCGGCGATCTGTCCGCCCAGGATGAAGCTTGCCTCGCCGCTCGCACCGGCCTGCTGCAGCGGTGCCGAGAAGGCCTGCTGCACTGCCACGCTGAGGCGACCCACATAGTCGGCCGCCTCGAACAGATAACGGGCCGAGAGCAGATCCTTGGACTCCTCCACCGCCCGTGCGGGTGCTGCCGTCGCCCCGGCGCCCTCGTTGAAGGCGCTCAGCATCGCCGCCGAGGTTGCGGCGTCGTTGAGGGCGAGATCGCGGCGGATGCGGTTGAGCACCGCCTGGGTGGTGCCGAGGTTGCCGGCCGCCATCAGCACGAACAGACGGTCGGGCGCCGGCTGGAAGACATGCAGCTTGCTGTAGCTGGAGATGTAATCCACGCCCGCATTCGTGCGCGAATCGGAGACGAACACCAGCCCGCTCTCCAGCAAAAAGCCAACGCAGTAGGTCATCGCTGGGCCTGGCTCGCCGTCATGGTGTGATGCGGGTTCATCGCGTTGCTCCGATCGCCGGGTCAGCTCAGCAGCCGCTGCAGGATCGTGGCCACCGAGCGCACGGCGGAGCGGGCGGTGGCGTAGGCCATGCGCATCGGGCCGATCAGGGCCACCTGGCCGCTGCTGCCATCGGCGGTGGTGTACGAAGCCTGCACCACCGCGCAGGCCTCCAGGGCCGTGTTGGGATGTTCCCGGCCGATCCAGATGCCGCCACCGGGTGGGCCATCCGCACCGTGGCCGGCCGCCTCCGGGCCGAACAGCCGATGGGCGGATCCATCCACCAGCTGCACCAGCGGCAGCAGCGAGGTGCTGCGGCTGAACTCCGGCTGGCCGAGCAGCCCGCCCAGCCCGGCTGCCACCACGCTCTCGTTGCTGCCGGGCGCCAGCTGGGCGTGGCTGTCGAGGGCCTGCCGCAGCAGCCCACCGCTCGCCCGCAGCTGGGCCGGCAGGCGCTCCCAGGCGAGGCTGCCGGAAGGATGGCTGCGCAGCTGTTCATTGGCCCAGCGCTCCAGCCGCGGCAGTTGATCCACGCTGTCGCTCGGCAGGCGCAGGTTGAGGCTGGTGGTGAGTGAGGCCCCCTGCACCAGAAACACCAGCAACCGGTCGCTGCTGGCCACCAGCCGCACGGCCTGCAGCTGCGGGCGCTGCCGCTGCGGACGGGTGATCAGGCTGAGCAGGCCGGTGAGATCCGCCAGACGGCGTGCCAGGTGCTGCAGCAGGTCGTCGAGGGCCGCCCACTGCAGGCTGATCCCCGTGAGCTCCCTTTCCAGCTGCAGGGCTGCCGCTCCCGGAGCCGGCAGCAGCTGATCCACATAGAGCCGGTAACCGAGCTGGCTGGGGATGCGGCCGGCGGAGGTGTGCGGCTGGGTGAGCAGGCCCCGCTGTTCCAGGGCACCCATGGCCGAGCGCACGGTGGCGGGGCTCGCCGGCAGGCCGAAGCGGCGCACCAGGGTGTGGCTGCCCACCGGCTCCACCGTGTCCACGTAGTGGCGCACCGTGGCCTGCAGCACCTCCTGTTGCCGGCGGGGCAGGCTCTCCAAGGGGTGATGGCGGCAGCGTAACGATCGTAAGCAGATGCACTCCACCGCCGCCGCCGCCCCTGTGACAGGTGGATCGCCCACCGGTGTGCGCCGCTGCGGCAGACATGCGGCTTCAGTAGCGCGGCACGGAGGGATCCACCAGCAGGCTCCAGGCCTCGATGCCTCCCTCCAGATTCCACACCTCGCGGAAACCCTGCTCGGCGATCAGCCAGGAGCCGAACTGCCAGCTGCGCATGCCGGCATGGCAGAGCACCGCCACGGGCCGTTCCCGTTCGAGCAGCTCGCCGATCCGCGGGGCCCACTCCGTCGCCTGGCTGAGCGGCAGATGGATCACCGGCCGGGCCAGCCTGGCCCGCTCGAGCTCCTGCGGCTCGCGCACGTCCACCAGCTGCAGCGAGGCATCGGCTGCCAGGCGCGCGGCGAGCTCCGGGGCCGTGATCGGGAGGGGGCGGGTGCCGGAGGGTTCTGCGGGCGTGTCTGCGGGCATGGTGGGCCGGGGACCGGGTGAGCGGCAGGATGGACCCATCCTGCAGAACGGCAATGAAGGCCAGGCCCTTCCTGGCGAGCCTGCTGGCCGTGCTGCTGCTGGCCCTCAGCCTGGGAGCCGCCGGTTGGTGGCTCGTCTGGCAGCGGAGCCCCCTGCAGCTGCAGCACCGCGCCCTCCTGCTGCCCCGCGCTGCCCGCTTCATCCCGCGCGATGCGGCGCTCAGCCTGCATTGGCTCAGCGATGGGCGTGAGCCGGTGGGTTACGCCCGGGCCGTGGCGCCCGCCCGCAGCCGCCGCGAGGCCGCCGAGGCGATCGCCCGCCTGCGCGACGGTGCCTTCGCCGCGGCCGGCCTCGACTACGACAACGAACTCGCCGGCTGGCTCGCCCCGGAGATCAGCCTGGCCCTGTTCGATCCGCCCAGGCCAGCGGCGGCAGGCAGCAGCGACGCCGCAGACAGCGCCGAGGGCGGCAGCTGGCTGCTCGCGCTGCGCAGCCGTGATGCCAGCGGAGCGCGGCGTTTTCTGCAGCGCTTCTGGCAGACCCGCAGCCTGGCCGGCACGGATCTGCAGGTGAGCAGCTACCGCGGGATGGGCCTGATCAGCGGCCGCGGTGCCCTGGTGGGCAGCCGGCCGGTGCCCCTCGCCACCGCCCTGATCGACGACGACCTGCTGCTGCTCGCCTCCGGCCGCGGCGTGCTGGAGGAGGCCCTCGATGTCTCCCAGATCGCGGAGCTCAACCAGGCCTCCGATCCGGCCCTCGGGGCCGGCCTCGCACAGCTCGGCTCCGCTGCCGCCCTGCTGGTGGCCAATCCCGGTGCCGGCTCGCCGTGGCCGGATGGCCCCCTGCTCGCCGCGCTGCGGCCCGAGGGAGCGAACCTGCGGCTGGAGGCGCTCCTCTCCCACCCGATCGAGGAGGCCTGGGCTCAGGCCCGCTTCGATGCCGGTCTGCGCCGCCGGCTGCTGGCGGTGGCCCCGCCGCGCACCGCCTCCCTGGCCCTGCTCCAGGATCCGGCCCTGCTGCGCCGTGATCCCCTGCTGGGGCCGCTGCTGGAGCGGATGCTGCCCGCCGGTCCGCACGCCGGGCTGCTGCCGCCTCTGGTGGTGGAGCGGGCCGATGGACCGCTGCTGGCGATCGACCTCGCCGGAGACTGGCTGCTGGCCACACCGGCGGGCAGCCCTCCGGCCGCAGCCCTGGAGGCCCCGCTGGCCGCGGCCGGCCTGATCCCGGCGCCCCTGGAGCTGGAGGGCCGCAGCGTCACCGTCTGGACCAGGCTCGTGGCCTCGGCCGCACGGGCCGGCCGTTCCGACCGCGACCGCCTGCAGGCGCCGCTCGAGGGGTGGCGCGGCGAGCGGGATGGTGTGGCGGTATGGGGTGGCAGCCTGGCGCAGCTCGAGGCGGATCCCGTGGACCGCGGCTCCCGCCTGCGCGAGCGCCAGCTGGAGGCTCTCGGCAGCCGGGAGGCCCCGCTGCAGTGGGCGCTCGATGGCAGGGCCGCCCGCTCCCTGCTCGCAGGCTGGGATCCCTGGCGGCGTCTTGCTGCCCTGGCGGGTGGTCCCCTGGAGGGCAGCGTCGCCGGCCTCAGCCTGGCCCTGGAGCCCTCAGACGGCTCCCTGCGGCTGCATGGCCGTCTGGAGTTCGGTGCCGCCCGCTGAGCGCCTGCGCCAGCCTCTCCCCGGCCGATCCGGTCTCATGCGGCCTCCCCTCTCCCGCTCAACCGGCGCCGGTCTGCTGGATGGCCCCGCGGCCATTCCTTCAGCGCCCGTTCCGCCTCGCTCTGCACCCGGCCCTCGCGATGTCGTTCCCCTCCCTGCTGCTGCTCCGCCATGGCATCGCCGAGGAGCGCAGCGAGGACCGTGAAGACGCCGATCGTGCCCTCACACCGGCCGGCCGCCGCCGCACCCGCGAGGTGCTCGATCGGGCCGTGCTGCTCGGTCTGGGGGTGGAGCGCCTGATCGCCTCGCCCCTGCTGCGCGCCCGACAGACGGCCGAGCTGGCGGTCGCCGCCGGACTGGCACCCTCGCTCGAGCTCGCCTCCGCCCTCGCCCCCGGGGGCGATCCGATGCCCCTGCTGGCCCCCTGGCTGGACGCTGCCGTGCTGCCCGCTGCCTCCGAGGCCCGGCTCAGCCTGGCTCTCGTGGGCCACGAGCCGGATCTCGGTGATCTCGTGGCGGCCCTGCTGGGCGCTCCTCCCGGCAGCGTGCCCCTGCGCAAGGCCGGCATCGCCCAGCTGCAGTGGCGGGCCGCCGCAGAGCCAGGGCCGCAGGAAGCCACGCCGGCCGGGGCTGAAGGGCGCTGGCAGCTGCGGCTGCTCCTGGCGCCCCGCATCCTGCTGGGCTGAATCCGGCGCTCCGCTTCTGCCGTCGCTGTCCGCCCCGGCCGGCAGGCGGTGGCAGGCCGGCAGGCGGTGGCAGGCCTGCAGCCTGTGGCAGGCCGGCAGGTGGTGGCAGGCCGCATCGGCCGCAGCGCCGCAGCGGCAGTCTGCGCTACGGCAGTCGGGCGGTCTCTGCGCCTAGGTTCGCGGGTTCAACCTCCAGCAAGTGGCATGGGCGCGAAAAGCACTCCCGAGCCGGCGTCGCCGGCGGCCACCGGCCCCGCCTCGGCCACACCCTCCGATGCCGCCGCCCCCGCCTACCGGCCCGGTCTCGAGGGCGTGCCCGCCACCCAGTCGGCGGTGTGCGACATCGACGGCAAGCGCGGCATCCTCACCTATCGCGGCGTGCCGGTGGATCAGCTGGCACGGCAGAGCAGCTTCCTGGAAACGGCCTACCTGCTGATCTGGGGTGAGCTGCCCACGATCTTTCAGCTCAACGCCTTTCAGCAGGATGTGCAGATGCACCGGCGGGTGAGCTTCCGCATCCGCGACATGATGAAGTGCTTCCCGGCCGGGGGGCATCCGATGGATGCCCTGCAGGCCAGTGCCGCCTCCCTGGGCCTCTTCTATTCGCGGCGCGCCCTCAACGATCCGCAGTACATCACCGGAGCGGTGGTGCGCCTGATCGCCAAGATTCCCACGATGGTGGCGGCCTTCCAGCTGATCCGCAAAGGCCAGGATCCGATCCAGCCGCGCGACGATCTCGCCTATTCGGCCAACTTCCTCTACATGCTCACCGAGCGTGAGCCGGATCCGCTGGCGGCCCGCATCTTCGATGCCTGCCTGATCCTGCACGCCGAACACAGCCTCAACGCCAGCACCTTCAGCGCCCGCGTCACCGCCAGCACCCTCACCGATCCCTACGCCGTGGTGGCCTCGGCGGTGGGCACCCTGGCGGGACCGCTGCACGGAGGCGCCAACGAAGACGTGCTCGAGATGCTCGAGCAGATCGGCACGCCCGATCGGGTGGAGGCCTGGCTGGACCAGGCGATCGCCTCGAAGCAGAAGATCATGGGCTTCGGCCACCGCGAATACCGGGTCAAGGATCCCCGTGCCGTGATCCTGCAGGGCCTGGCCGAGGATCTGTTTCTGCGCTTCGGCCACGACGCCATGTACGACGTGGCACGCCGGCTGGAGCAGGTGGCGGCAGACCGTCTCGGCCCGAAGGGCATCTATCCCAATGTCGACTTCTACTCCGGGCTGGTCTACCGCAAGCTCGGCATCCCCCGCGATCTGTTCACGCCGATCTTCGCCATCGCCCGCACCGCCGGCTGGCTGGCCCACTGGCGTGAGCAGATCGGCGCCAACCGCATCTACCGCCCCACCCAGATCTACACGGGCCACGGCGAGCGGCCCTGGCTGCCGCTCGAAACCCGGCCCGTGGCCCATTGATGTCCCTCCCTCCGCCGGGGTGCATGCCAGGAGATCCCCTCCGCCATGCCCCAGCCGGTCTGGGGGGGCTTAACGTCGCCCCACCCGCCCACCGCCAGCCATGCCCTCTCCTGCGGTCGTGACCCCGGGCCTCGATCTCCAGGCCAGCTTCCTCGATCTGCTCGACGGCTTCGGGATCAGCCAGGGCCTTGCCCATCTGCTCTGGCTGCCGCTGCCGATGCTCACCGTGCTGGTGGCGGCGGTGGTGGGAGTGCTGGTGAACGTGTGGCTCGAGCGCAAGATCTCCGCGGCTGTGCAGCAGCGCATCGGCCCCGAGTACGCTGGCGCCCTCGGCATCCTGCAGCCGATGGCCGATGGCCTGAAGCTGCTGTTCAAGGAAGACATCATTCCGGCCCGGGCCGATGGCCTGCTCTTCACCCTCGGCCCGGTGCTGGTCCTGGTGCCGGTGATCCTCAGCTGGCTGGTGGTGCCCTTCGGCCAGAACCTGCTGATCAGCAATGTGGGTGTGGGCGTTTTTCTGTGGGTGGCCCTCAGCAGCATTCAGCCGATCGGCCTGCTGATGAGCGGCTATTCGAGTAACAACAAATATTCCCTGCTTGGCGGCCTGCGCGCCGCGGCCCAGTCGATCAGCTATGAGATTCCTCTGGCATTGAGCGTGCTGGCGATCGTGATGATGAGCAATTCGCTCAGCACCGTTGATATCGTCAACCAGCAGACAGGCGCCGGCATCTTCAGCTGGAACATTTGGCGCCAGCCCGTGGGCTTCGTGATCTTCTGGATCTGCGCCCTGGCCGAGTGCGAGCGCCTCCCCTTCGACCTCCCCGAGGCCGAGGAGGAGCTGGTGGCGGGCTACCAGACCGAATACGCCGGCATGAAGTTTGCCCTCTTCTACCTGGGCAGCTACATCAACCTCGTGCTCTCCGCCCTGCTGGTTTCGGTGCTCTACCTCGGCGGCTGGGGTTTCCCGCTGCCGGTGGAGTGGCTGGCGGGTCTGCTCGGTCAGTCGGTCGATGCGCCCGTGGTGCAGGTGATCACCGGCACCCTGGGGATCGTGATGACGGTGCTGAAGGCCTATCTGCTCGTCTTCTTCGCGATCCTGCTGCGCTGGACCGTGCCGCGGGTGCGGATCGACCAGCTGCTCGATCTCGGCTGGAAGTTCCTGCTGCCCGTCGCGCTCGTCAACCTGCTGGTCACCGCCGCCCTCAAGCTGGCCTTCCCGGCCGCCTTCGGCGGCTGACCCTGTCCCCTCCGGTCCGCGCCAGCGGCTGATCGGATCGCCAGCGGCCTTCGCCAACAGTCCCTCCGGGCCGCCATCATGGGCCCAACCCAGTCCCTGAGCTTCCCCCCACCACCATGTTCGGGTTCCTCAAGAAAGTCGGCGACTACACCCAGGATGCGGTGGGTGCTGCCAAATACATCACCCAGGGTCTCGGGGTCACCTTCGACCACCTGCGCCGGCGGCCGATCACGGTGCAGTATCCCTATGAAAAACTGATCCCCTCAGAGCGCTACCGAGGCCGCATTCACTACGAATTCGATAAGTGCATCGCCTGTGAGGTGTGCGTGCGCGTCTGCCCGATCAACCTGCCGGTGGTCGACTGGGTGATGAACAAGGCCACCAAGAAGAAGGAGCTGCGTAATTATTCGATCGATTTCGGGGTCTGTATCTTCTGCGGCAACTGCGTGGAGTATTGCCCCACCAACTGCCTCTCCATGACCGAGGAATACGAGCTCGCCGCCTTCGACCGCCACAGCCTCAACTACGACAATGTCGCCCTCGGCCGGCTGCCCACCAGCGTGACCACCGACCCCTCGGTGATCCCCCTGCGCGAGCTGGCCTACCTGCCGAAGGGTGCCATCGATCCCCATGGCGTGCCGGCCAGCCAGCCCCGCGCCGGCAGACTGCCCGAGAAGGTGCTCGCCACCCTGCCGAAGCCCGAAGCCGCGGCCAGCGCCGCAGCTTCCGATTCCACCGCCTCTGGTGCTGACGCATGACGATCGCCTCCACCACCCAGCTGCTCTGCTTCCTGGTTCTCTCGGCCACCCTGGTGCTCGGTTCCCTCGGTGTGGTGCTGCTGCCCAACATCGTGTATTCCGCCTTTCTGCTCGGCGGCGTGTTTCTCTCCGTGGCCGGTCTCTACCTGCTGCTCAACGCCAGCTTCGTGGCCGCCGCCCAGGTGCTCGTCTACGTGGGGGCGGTGAACGTGCTGATCCTGTTCGCGATCATGCTCGTGAACAAGCGGGAAGATCTTTCCGACATCCCCGGCCTCAAGGTGCGCAAGCTGCTGTCTGGCCTGGTCTGTGGAGGCTTGTTCGTGCTGCTGCTGCGGGTGGCCTTCACCACGCCCTGGGCCCTGCCGGGGCCCCAGCCGGTGGGCGAGGAGGCCACGATCCGGATCGGCGAGCACCTGTTCAGTGATTACCTGCTGCCCTTCGAACTGGCTTCGGTGCTGTTGCTGATGGCGATGATCGGTGCCATCGTGCTGGCCCGCCGCGATGTCTTCAGCAGCGATGTGATCACCGGTGAGCCGGTTGATCAGGGCCTGCTCGAAAAAGCCCGCTCCCCCCTGCTGCTCGAGAAGCCCGTTCTGGAGAAGACCCCATGACCCTCGCCCTGCTGCTCCCTGGCCTCGCCGAGCCCATCCCGCTGCAGGCCTATCTCGCCCTCGCCGCCGTGCTCTTCTGCACCGGCGTCTGGGGGCTGATCAACAGCCGCAATGCGGTGCGGGTGCTGATGAGCATCGAGCTGATGCTCAATGCGGTGAACCTCAACCTGATGGCCTTCTCCAACTACCTCGACGGTCAGCTGATCCGCGGCCAGGTATTCGCCATCTTCGTGATCACCGTGGCCGCCGCTGAAGCCGCCGTGGGTCTGGCGATCCTGCTCTCCCTGTATCGGAACCGCGAAACGGTCGACATGGAGCGTTTCAACCTGCTGCGCTGGTAGGCACGCTGGGGAGGCCTTCTCCTTCCTCCCCCCATGCGTCTCGAGCGTGTCTGGCTGATCGTGCGCGCCGGCAGCCAGGCAGCCCAGCGCCAGGCCCGTCGCTGTGCCGAGGAACTTCGTGCCTATGGCAGCCACGTGACCGTGGCCAGCAGCGGTCTGGCTGCCAATCCATTCCCGGGCCTGCTCGCCACCGAGCCGGATCTCCCGGATCTGGCGGTGGTGCTCGGCGGCGACGGCACCGTGCTGGGAGCGGCACGCCACCTGGCCGCTCTGGAGGTGCCGATCCTCAGTTTCAACGTGGGCGGCCATCTCGGCTTCCTCACCCACGAGCGTTCGCTGCTCCGCCCCGCCGCCGATGATCCCGAAGGCGGATTGTGGCGCCGCCTGCTCGACGACCACTTCGCCCTTGAGCGCCGCATGATGCTGGAGGCCCGCATCTTCCGTGCCGGCGATGGCAGCGGCTCTGCCGCTGCCGCGCAGACCACCGGGGCTGGCGGTTCCGCGTCCGAGGCGGCGGCTCCGGAAACCGATGCCGATGGGCCCCATGCGGCGCTCAACGATCTCTACTTCCGGCCCTGCCTGGATGAGATCTCGCCCACCTGTCTGCTGGAGCTGGAGATCGATGGTGAGGTGGTGGATCAGTACCGCGGCGATGGCCTGATCATCGCCACCCCCACCGGCTCCACCGGCTATGCCATGGCGGCCGGAGGCCCGATCCTGCATCCCGGCATCGAGGCGATCGTGGTGAATCCGATCTGCCCGATGAGCCTCTCCAGCCGCGCCGTGGTGGTGCCGCCCCGCTCGAGGCTGAGCATCTGGCCGCTGGGGGAGAGCAACCGGCGGGTGCGTCTCTGGAAAGACGGCGCCAATGCGACCCTGCTCGATCCTGGCGACCGCTGTGTCGTGCAGCGCGGTCCCCATCCGGCCCTGTTGCTGCAGCTCGAGCAGCGCCCCTCCTACTACCGCACCCTCACCCACAAACTTCACTGGGCCGGCAGCCTCACCTCCTCCGAGGCATCGCCAAACTGAGTGCTGGCGCAGTGCGCAGCCGGTGGCCGTGGAGATCGAGCGACGCTTCCTCGTGCTGGGCGACGGCTGGCGCCGCCATCAGCTCTGGGAACAGCAGCTGCAGCAGGGATACCTGCTCAGCGCGCCCGATGGCCTCACCGTGCGGGTGCGGCTGAGCGGTGCGGTGGGCATGGAACCAGGGGCAACGGGCTGCGCTGCTGAGGCTGCTGCGGCCTGCCTCCCTGCCGAAGCGCAGGCCTGGCTCACGATCAAGGCAAAGCTGGCCGCTGATCCCGGCGGCCTGGGCCGCCAGGAGTTCGAATACGCCATTCCGGCTGCCGATGCCGCCGGGCTGCTCCCGCTCTGCGGCAGCCGCGTGATCAAGCGCCGCCATGGCCTCGATCTACCCGGCGGCGACTGGGTGCTTGATGTGTTCGAGGCGGAGAATGCTCCCCTGGTGGTGGCGGAGGTGGAGATCGCCGGCGCCGATGCAGCGGTGGAGGTTCCGCCCTGGTGCGTGCGGGAACTCACCGGCCGTCATGAGCTCAGCAATGCCGCCCTGGCCATCCGACCCCTCAGCCGCTGGAGTGCCGCCGAGAGGATGGAGCTGTTCTCCCCAGCGCCCCAGGCAGGCGCCGGCTGAACCAGCCCCAGGTCAAGGTCTGCCGCACGGTGGTTTCCCGGGCTGCGCTGGCTGGCGACCCTCTGCACCCCTGGGCTCACCCCTCCTGGGGCAGGGAGCAGCAGTTGAAGCCATCGCGGCAGATCTTGCCGTTGTCCATGGCCCAGTTGAGCAGGGCCACACGATTCTTGGCGCCGGTCTTGGTGAAGATGTTGCTCACGTGGTTGTCCACGGTGCGCTTGCTGATCGTGAGCCTCAGGGCGATCTCCTGGTTGGTGAGGCCCGTGGCCACCAGCTCGATGATCTCCACCTCGCGTTCCGAGAGGTCGTGGCGGGGCTGGCTGAAGGACGGGGCCATGCGTTCGGCACGGGGCGCGTCCGTGCGGCCGGCCGGGCTGATCCCTGGCTGTCTGCCACCTGCCGACCCGCCGCCTTCGGGCATCCCTGCCGCTCCGTGAGGTTGAAATCACTTTAGGCAGGCCTGTGCAGCATGATGGCGCGCACCTGCCGGTTGGATCGGTGCAGCTGCAGAGGGCGCTTGCTCAGGGAACCTTCGCGATCACCGCCGAGGTCACCCCGCCCCGGGGCGGCGATGCAAGGCGCGCGTTGGAAGCGGCCTCTGCTCTGCGCGGGCTGGTGCATGCCGTGAATGTCACCGATGGCAGCCGCGCCGTGATGCGCATGAGCAGCCTGGCTCTCTGCCGCCTGCTGCTCGAGGCCGGCATCGAGCCGGTGCTGCAGATGACCTGCCGCGACCGCAACCGCATCGCCCTGCAGGCCGATCTGCTCGGCGCCCATGCCCTCGGCATTGCCAATGTGCTCTGCCTCACCGGTGATCCGGTGCGCGCCGGTGATCAACCCTCCAGCCGGCCGGTCAACGAACTCGAGTCGGTGCGGCTGCTGCAGCTCGTGGAGCGCTGCAATGCGGGCCTGGATCCGGTGCAGGGAGATCTCCCCGATGGCCCCACCCGTCTGTTCGCCGGGGCCGCCGCCGATCCGCAGTCGCCCAGCTGGAACGGCCTGGTGGCGAGGGTGCGCCGTAAGCATGCCGCCGGCGCCCGCTTCCTGCAGACCCAGATGGTGATGGATGCCGCTGCCCTGCGCCGCTTCGTGGAGGAGATCACCGCTCCCCTCGGCCTGCCGGTGCTGGCGGGTGTGTTTCTGCTCAAGTCGGCCCGCAATGCCCGCTTCATCAATCGCGTGGTGCCGGGTGCCTGCATTCCTGAGCATCTGATCGAGCGGCTCGAGGCAGCGGCTGAACCTGCGGCCGAGGGTGTGGCGATCGCCGCCGAACAGGTGGCCAGCTATCGCGGCATCGCCCAGGGCGTGCACCTGATGGCGATCAAGGCGGAGGAGCGGATTCCAAGGATCCTGAAGCTGGCCGGGGCCGAACCGGTGCTGGTGGAGAGCTGCTGAATCTCCGCATCCGGTTCTCAATCGCCCGCTGCCAGCCCCTGCGCGGACGGGCGTTCAGCCCGCCTTGAGCGCCAGATCGGTGCCGAGCAGTTCGGCCAGGGCCTTCTGCTGCGGTGAGGGCACGCTTACATCCTGGCGGCGGGCATCGGTGATCAGCCAGTCGAGGGCGGCCTCCTGCAGATCGAAGTGATCGCCGTTGCGATCCACGCAATAGCGCCCGAAGACGAGCTTCTCCACAAGGCGAACGCCGGCGCCGATGCGGGAGTAATCGAAGATGATCGAATTATCGATCGTGGCGCCCTCGCAGATGTGGCAGCTCGGGCCGATCATCGCCGGGCCGATGATCGTGGCGCCATCTTCAATGCGCGACATGCCACCCACGTAGATCGGGCCTTCGACGTGGATCTTGTCCCAGTCGGCGGCAACGTTGAGGCCGGTATAGATGCCGGGCCGCACCTCCATGCCGGGAATCTGCACCTGACGCACATGACCCTGCAGCACGCTGCGGATCGCCTGCCAGTAATCGGGTACCTTGCCGATGTCGACCCATTCGAATTCCATCGGGAGGGCATAGAAGGGTGCCTTGGCCGCCACGAGCCTGGGGAAGAGATCGGAGCCGATATCAAAGGTCACACCACTGGGAATGAAATCGAATACTTCCGGTTCAAAGATGTAAATGCCGGTGTTGATCATGTCGCTCGCCGCCTGCTCCACCTTCGGCTTCTCCTGAAACGAGAGCACACGGCCATCGGGATCGGTCACCACCACGCCATAGCTGCTGACTTCTTCGCGAGACACCCGCTTGGTGATCAGGCTGGCCATCGCTCCCTTGGCGCGGTGGCGGCGCAAGGCCTCGCTGAGATCGAGATCGATCAGCGCATCGCCACAGAGCACCACGAAGGTGTCGTCGAAGAAGGGCTGAAAATCCTGGATTCGCTTGAGGCCTCCGGCAGAGCCGATGGCATCACCGATCAGTTCGCCATCCTCGATCCTTCCCTCGAAGCTGTAGGCGATCTGCACGCCGAAGCGCTGGCCATCACGGAAATAGTTTTCAATTTCCTCAGCCAGGTGAGAAACATTCACCATGATTTCATCGAAACCATGCTGACGCAGCAGCTCCAGCAGAAACTCCATCACCGGTTTCTGCAGGATCGGGATCATCGGCTTCGGCGTCGTATGCGTGATCGGCCGCACCCGCGTTCCTTTGCCTGCCGCCAGAATCATGGCCTTCATCGGCGTTCGGCTTGCGTCAAGGTCGCGCCAGCTTAGAGACTCCCCTCAGGCGGCCCGCTCCGCCCGAGCCGGCACCCCATCTGACCCCTGCGACACCGCAAGTGTGAGGCTGCGGCCGACTGCCTCCTCCTGCAGCAGCCGCAGCTCGATGCTGCCGTAGAGGCCCCCTTCCTGCCGGAGTTCCACCCGCCCCTGGGCGGAGAGAAACAGCAGCGCCCAGAACACACCCACCCGGTCGCGGTCGAGATCATCGGGCTCAAGGCTGGCGGCAGCCTCCCAGGTGCTCACCAGGGCCTCGAAGCTGAGCCAGTCGCCGCCAAGGCTCGCCGGCCAGTCGCCGAGAAACACGCTCAGGGCGGCGGTGGTTTCGGGCAGCTTCTCGCGATGCGCCAGGGCGCTCACCTGGGCGATCGCGTCGCTCTCGCTGTAGGCCCGCGAGCGGGAGCGCTGGCGCTGCCGCGGGGTTTCCTGCTCCAGTCGCTCGGCGATCTCCTCGAGCTGCCGGATCAGTTCGCCCAGGGTCACAGGCCGCTGCAGTGGAGGTGGTGCCACCGGCCTGCGCAGCAGGTGCCGTTCCGGCCTGCGGGGCAGCGGCACGCCGCCGAACTGGGCGTCATCGCCCTCCGCCTCCGCTCCGAAGAGGTCCTCAAGGATCGGCTCCGGTGGGAAGGTGGCGGCCTCCAGCACCTCCGCCTTCAGCCCCACCAGCACCGAGGCGGCCAGAAAGGCCTCGCTGCTCTCCGCCAGATCGCGCTCGAAGCTGCCGCCTGCACCATCGCTCAGCCGCGGCAGCGAGATGCGCTGGCCCAGCTGATCGAGGAAGCCATCGATCACGCCGATCACATCCACATCCCATGGATCGATCTCGCCGCGCTCGGCGGCATCCTGCAGCAACCGGATGGCCAGCCTGGCGCCTGCTTCTGCCACTCGCTCAGCCGTGCTCCGATGAGTCTCACGCTATCGGCCTCCGGCGGCTCCGTCACCCATGGCGCCGGAGCGCTGAGAGAACGAGCCCTGCAGGGGGCCTGAGCGGCGATTCAGCGGGCTCCGGAACCCTCACCCCCTCACTCGATCGCCACGGAGATCGTTTCGGCGGCTGAAGGCGGGGCGCTGCTGCCGCCGGCGGCAGGCAGCAGGCCCAGCTGGGCATCCACCGTGGCGCGGTAGCGCTGCAGATCGTTTTCGAGCTCCTGAATGCGCACCTGCTGCGCTTCCCTGTCGCCGGAATCCTGCATCGTTTCCACTTTCTTCACCACGCCGCTCCACACGGCATAGATCCAGGCGGCGGTGGCGCCGATGCCGCCTACCACCAGGATCAGCACTGCCAGCGGCAGGGTGGTCGTGAGGCCGGGCAGGAAGTGCACGGTTGTGGGCGCCGTGTTCTCCAGGGTGAACATCACCGCCGCCAGAGCGAAGCTGAAGATCAGCACAAAGTTCAGCTGGCGCATCGTGGTCTGCGGCGGCGGGTCGTGGTTCCAGGCTGGGTGAGCTTCCGCTCGGCCGGGGAGGGGGCGACGGGTTTTGTTACAGCTGGCCGGCCATGGCGGCAGGAGCACTCAGCTGCCCTGCAGATCTTCCAGCCTAGGGCTGTCCTCAGCCGAGGGCTGGGGCACGCAGCAGCGAAAGGCTGCTGAGAGGCTGATGCAGGAGCTGGGCAGCCCCCTGCCAGATCGCGGACGACCGTGAAGGGGGAGCCAGCAGGGCAGGCCGGAAGGTGCCGCTGAGCACAAGGTTGGAGTTCGTCTGCAGCACGGTCGTGCGGGCCAGGTCTTCCCGCTGCACCAGGGCCTCGATCGAGGCGCGGTAGGTGTCGGTGAGAAGCCGGGGATAGAGGCCGATGCCGATGATCGGCACCAGCAGGCAGCTGATCACATAGATCTCGCGGGGCTCGGCATCCACCAGGTGGGTGTGGGCGACAAGCTGGGCGTTCTCCTTGCCGAAGAAGATCTCGCGCAGCATCGAGAGCAGGTAGATCGGCGTGAGAATCACCCCGATCGCCGCCAGGATGCAGATCACCACGCGGAACACCAGGCTGTAGGCCTCGCTGGTGGCGAAGCCCACGAACACCATCAGCTCGCTCACGAAGCCGCTCATGCCGGGCAGGGCCAGGGAGGCGAGGCTGCAGACGGTCCAGAGGGCGAACATCTTGCGCATCTTCTGGCCCACGCCACCCATGTCGTCGAGCTGCAGGGTGTGGGTGCGGTCGTAGGTGGCGCCCACCAGGAAGAAGAGGCTGGCCCCGATCAGGCCGTGGCTCACCATCTGCAGCATCGCCCCGCTGGTGCCCAGGGCGCTGAAGCTGCCCACGCCGATCAGCACGAAGCCCATGTGGCTGATCGAGCTGTAGGCGATCTTGCGCTTCAGATTGCGCTGCGCGAAGGAGGTGAGGGCCGCATAGATGATGTTCACCACCCCCAGCACCACCAGCAGCGGTGCAAACGAGGCGTGGGCGCCGGGCAGCAGCTGCACGTTGAACCGCAACAGGGCGTAGCCACCCATCTTGAGCAGGATCCCGGCCAGCAGCATGTGCACCGGGGCCGTGGCCTCTCCGTGGGCATCGGGCAGCCAGGTGTGCAGCGGCACGATCGGCAGCTTCACCCCGAAGGCGATCAGCAGCGCCGCGTAGCAGAGCACCTGGAAGGCCACCGGGAAGCTCTTGGAAGCCAGCACCGTGTACTCAAAGCTGGGGGAGCCTCCGCCGAAGAAGCCCATCGCCAGCGCCGCCAGCAGGATGAACAGCGAGCTGCCGGCGGTGTAGAGGATG
>Ga0169931_10004421_pt1 | contig 21900 bp, 10 predicted proteins | sample Kivu_15m_20L_FD_129675 | JGI IMG/M metagenome (GOLD analysis project Ga0169931, IMG submission 129675) | Freshwater microbial communities from Lake Kivu, Western Province, Rwanda to study Microbial Dark Matter (Phase II) - Kivu_15m_20L... | ecosystem: Environmental > Aquatic > Freshwater > Lake...
ATCCTAGACAAGGTCTTCGTATTCCTACTACGCTCTATCCTAGACAAGGTCTTCGTATTCCTACTACGCTCTATCCTAGACAAGGTCTTCGTATTCCTACTACGCTCAATAAAAGCGAGCTAGTTGGAATTGAACCAACTTCTACAAGGGTATGAACCTCGAGTGTCTCCAGACTTAGCTCGTAAAAATATAAGTTATTGTACTAAACATATAGTTGTTTATAGGCGTAATACTGGCGATTTAAACTATATTGTTGAAAATAAACTAAAAGTTTGATAAAAAAATATTGAATAAAGAGTGAATTAGTTGCAGTAGGAATAGCATAAGTTACTAACCAAGGATTTAAATTATAAGAGACTAACCCGATTGTTGTTGTATTAAATTTTTTTAAATAATACAAATTCTTTTCGTGATACTTTATATCGGTTAAAAATACGGTATTTAAGTTATTTTGGTTAAATTTTTTAAAAATTAAAGTTGAGTTAACACCGAAACTCGCGTCGCGACTAAAAAAAATTGGTGAAGTGTATTTAAATAAATTATAATTTAATAAGTTAAATGATCAGTTAAAACTTAATGCTTCAGTTTTTAATGTTTTTACCGTAAAAACCATTAAATTTGATTTAATAAAAAATAAGTTTAAAATGAAATTACAAGTGTTATTTCATTTGGCATGCATTTTGGGAACATTCAAATAATATGTAGTTTGATATTGAGAAAAAATAAATAAATGTTTAAAATTAGTGTGTGGTACAAAAAATTGGTGGGACGTGAGTGTTGTATATTGAATATAAATTAAAAAGATGTTATGAAACAAGTTATTTGAATTTAACGACATTCGAGATAAATTTACGTTTAAAAATTGTGGTGTTTTAAAATATAGTTTATAGTTGACTGATCGATTTAAAAGGGGTTTAGTCACCTCTAAATTCGATAGTATGGTGGAAGTGTTGCTTATTAACGCTTTTTTTTTTAAAAAACTATTAAAAAGGTGGTTTACACTCGAAATACTATTTAGTATTAAGTTGTACAAATTTTGATATATTAAAATTCATTGAAAGTTTATTTTTTTTGATAATTGAACAGGTGTAATAGCTCATTTGGGTGTTATGTATGAGGACAGCAGGACTCGAACCTACAACCATTTGATTAAAAGTCAAATGCTCTACCAATTGAGCTATACCCCCTTATATTAATATTAAAATATCGATATTATATAATTTTAAACTCCAAAATTTTCATTCCGTCCATTTAAAACATATTTTAACTTATAGTCTTTAATTTATCTTTAAGAAAATTTATAGATAAGCTTCTTACTTAATATTGAATTCAGTAATTATCTTGTCTCAATGTAGCGTAACGACCTGCTTTGTTAAAACAATCGTCAAACCATAGATTGATCTACCTCAGTCCTCTCGTACTAAAGCAAGGGTCTATTTTTTTTCTTTTTAACAACAGATAGGGACCAAACTGTCTCACGACGTTCTAAACCCAGCTCACGTACCATTTTAACGGCAGAACAGGCCGACCCTTGGAAGATTATTCTCAACCAGGATATGATGAGCCGACATCGAGGTGCCAATCGATTTCGTCGATGTGAACTCTTGGAAATCATTAGCCTGTTATCCCTAGCGTACCTTTTATCCGTTAATCAATAACTTTATCAAATAAATAATATTATTGGGTCACTATGACAGGCAAAATTACTTACCCTTCTTAAACATATCTGTTTAAAAATCAAGTTTAATTTTATTCATTATAATACGCGCATAAAAATATGCTTTATTAAACCTTTGTACACCCCCGTTACTTTTTAGGAGGCCACCGCCCCAGTGAAACTGGCATCCTTACAATATAATAAACAGCGTTTATATATTATTTAAAAATAAATTTAAGTATATACGGTAAACGAATTTCTTCTCCCGTTTAGTACTGAAATTTATTATAATATAAGGTTCCAGTAAAGGTGCATAGGGTCTTTCCGTCCCGTTGCTCTAACTAGGCATTTTCACCTAAGATTCAATTTCACTGGATAGTAGTTGGAGACAGTGGGAAAGTCGTTACGCCATTCATGCAGGACGGAACTTACCCGCCAATGAATTTCGCTACCTTCGGACCGTCAGGGTTACAGCCGCCGTTTACTGGGACTTAAATCAATAAGCATAACCTATAATTTTTTATCTTACAGCACTGGGCAGGCGTCAGACTCTATACATCATTATAAAATTTAGCAGAGTCCTGTGTTTTTAGTAAACAGTCGCTATCCCTATTTTCATGATAAATTTAAAGAAATAAGATAATAAGAAATTATTATCTTATATTACAATAAAAATCCTCCTTGTCCCGAAGTTACAGAGTTAATTTGCCAAGTTCCTTCACCTACATTCTTCCATCGCTTTAGTATACTCTACCCATCCACCAGTGTTGGATTTTATATATTTTTCAAATAAAATAAATTTTATTAGCGCTAACTTATTTCTTGTTTTATTATATTAACACAATCATTTAACTAATTTAAGTAATAATAATAATAAAAGTTAAGATAGCGAAACCCATTAAACATACGACTTTCATCTTTTTTTAAGGGGATATTATTAGTACCACGGATATCCCTTTTGGTAAAACTTTAGGATTTACAGCGATAACGAATTTTACGTTATTTAACGTTACTAATGCTAGTATAATTGATTTTGATTTCTCTAATAAATTTAACAATTTATCTTCAACGAAATACAAAACACTCTGCTACCAAGCTTAAAAGCTTCTAGCGTTTCGGTTACTTGTTTTATTGTCTATACATTATCGAAATTTAATTAATATTTTATTTTTAATCAGAATAATATATTTATTTAGTAAGCTATTACGCTTTTTTTAATGAATGGCTGCTTCCAAGCCTATCCCCTAAATAATAGATTAATTAAACTTCTTCCAGCTTAACAAGTATTTAACACCTTAACGTGTAGTAAGGGCTGTTTCCCTCTTGACATATCACCTTTGCGCGATTATGTCTGACTGAAAATATTTTTTAATTTACATTTAGAGTTTCTCGAAATATTACCTAATATTCTATTGTTTTATTTAAAGATTACTTTACCTTAAATTAAAATTCATTCTCACATTACTTAAATAATTTTCGCAGAGAACCAGCTATCACTAACCTTGATTGGCCTTTCACCCCTAATTACAAATCATCTCAGAATTTTGCAACATTCATGAGTTCAGTCCTTCAGTAAATAACTTTCAACTTGTTCATAATTAGATCGGTTAGCTTCGGGTTTAATAAAAATAACTTTAAAATATTTTCATTACGCCTATTTAAAAATTAAGCTTGCTATTTTTATTAACTCACTAGCCCATTATGCAAAAGGTACGCTATTGCTTAAGCTTTAACAGGTTAAACATTAAGTTTCAGGTTCTTTTAACTTCTCTATTATGATAACTTTTCACCTTTCGTTCACACTACTCTTCACTATTGATGTTCGACACGTTAGCCTTCGAAATTGATTTTCCGAAATTCAATCGTATAAGTTCATTCTACAATTTACTCATAGACTACTACAAAACACGTTTGTAATTTTTAATATCATTTGATACTATAGTATTACTTAACTATTTATTTGAAGGGTAATTTTTAAATAATTTAATTAGATTTGCGCATTTTTTGCCAATAAAAGAGAAATACTCATTGTTGTTAAAGAAGTTAACAACAGTAATAACTCTATGCGTGTTTTTAAAAGCTCTAACTTGTGTAAAGCTTATTACTACGTTAAGAAGTAGAAAAATTAACATATACATGTACTCTAAAATATATTTCAAGCTAAAAAAGTGGTATACAGTGTTCTTTTTACTCATAATACGAAAAAAAGGTCGTGTTGCAAAACATAAAAAAACAATATACATAAAAAAGGTATAAAAATCACCCGAATCTACAAGTTCAATTCCAAATTTTTCTGAAATAAGAAAACCTAAAAATCCAGCAAAAAGAGCAGCTACTCCACCCGAAACGATATCGTATTGGGGTGATCGAGAATATTTTAATTTAGTGTACATTTTTTCTTTTTTAAGAAAGTTTATGTCAAATAGAGACCATAATAGACTGTTTGTTTTTTTGGTACTCACAAAACTAGTCGAATTAACAGGTAATGTTGTTGAAGAAGTTTTAATATGCACTGTGGAATCGTTACTTCTAAGAATAGACTTTCTCGAAAGTTTTACATTATTTAATACACAAAGAGTGTTATTAAAATGATTCGTTTTAGAAATAAAAGACTTATACGAATTCGTTCAGTTACTAGTAATATTAGAACTATGTAATTTGGAAACATCTAAAATTATATGATTAGGGTATCTCATAAAAAATTAACGATATTAAAATATATGTACGTTTATAAAAATTTAATATTATGAAGAAGTTTTAACGTTTGTACAGTCCGCTCCACTAAAAAAGTGTTTTGATTAAGTTTTATAAAAAAGTTGAATAAATTTATATTTAAGAATGATTTTAAAAAGAGTAAAGAGTAACTTCATTGTTGATTATAAAGTTTATTAGAAAATCGGAATCATGTATTGTAAATTTCAACTCGTGAGGTCAAGTTGGTTGAAGTAACAACCGTATAACGCAGATTACGATTACTGTTAAAATTTATTGCAGTTACTTGAATATATTTAGTAAGTTTCAAATTATTATTTTGATAAAAATATGATCTACTACATCAACTCGTTTTATAAGATAATGGATTAGGTGAATAGAAAATTATATCGTTCGTTCGTAATCATTTTTTGTGTAATATACAATTTGAGCATTGAAAGATGTAACTCGTATTAACAACGTATAACGTGTTTAAATTGTATTTAAAAAATAAAATATATAATTTATAATTAGATTTGAGGTATAAATTTAAGAAACTCATAAAAAAATATTATTAAAAGTTTTGTGATAACTCAGTAAGTCATGTGTTTTTGTCGTATGATGCAAAACGAATATAATCACTGAATTGACGATCATTTGTGACTCATAAATCCTTTTCTTTTGTGTTTGTAAAATGAGTACATCATAAAAAGAATAAATCACGTTTCATAAAATAAAGGACTATAGGCATTCAGTGATGATATCGTCCACAAATTTCTTGACATTGACCTCAATAAATTCCAGAATTAAAAAATATCATAATCCGATGTGAAGTGTAACCAGGAACACAATCAATTTTGATCCCGGCTGAAGGTATAGCTCATGAGTGAATTACATCTCGAGATGAAGCTAGAACTTGTAATCTAATTTCGACAGGCATAGCAACGGCTCCCGTTGCATGTAGTCGAATCATATTAGTTAAACCTTTTTTAAGTGGACGGAATTGACTTTTATATAAATCTGAATTTGTTCCAAGTTTCGAATTACCATTAGTATTCAAAAAGTAGAAAAACAAATATTCATTAATTAAATTTAAATTTAAAGGGAGTTGTTCTAAAGTACTGCTAATATTAGCAATTCAATTTTTAAAAATAAGGAATTTAAAAAATGTTAAAGAATTGTAATAAAGTTCACGAGAATATTGTGTATTGTAAGTAATAGGATCTACTAATAAAAAGCTAGCTTTTAATTCTTGCATTAATGGGTGGGTTGGAGTTGCACTAATAATTTTAGGTAAATTAATAAGTTTGTTGTTAGTTTCTAAATACTGACGGTAAAGAAATTCTCGTTTTGTTAACATATCAGCAAGTAAACTAACATTATAATTATAAGAAGCGATTGAGTTATAAGGTCTTCACATAGATCGACCATAAATATTAATACCTGAAATTGAAGGGGTAAAATATTCAGAAGTATTTTTAGTGAAGGCTAAAGAAGTTCAGTATCAATTCATCTCCTCTAAAAGTACGGAAACATTTGTAATATTAGAGTCGTTATCAATATTTAACAAGTTTTGTTTTGATTCCGAAGTTCATATATTAGAACGAGAGTAAAGATATGGTGTGTATTGTCATAAAGGTAAATAATTTTTTCTAGATATAGCGATTCTTGTAAAATAAGTTTCAGAATCTTTTATAGCATCACCAGTTTCCGAATTAAAATCGAAATGTTTTTTACTATAAGGTACTCCGATTGTTGAATAACGAGAAACTGAAGAAGGTTGAACTTCAAGAAGAGATCATTTTGTAAATCAATCAAACCAAACAAAGTGAGAAGGGTCACTAGCTAACGATAGTAAAAAAGGGAAATCAAAAAAGTAAAAGTTTAACGAATTGCTATAAGTAGCTAAATCGTTAAAAATTGGGAAGTTATTATTTTTATAAAACGTAGTATTATAAAAACTTTCTTTATTTTTACCTAATAACTTTTCATAAGGTACACGAGAATCAGTCATAAAAGGTTGTTTTGATCGTACGTCAGCGAAATGACTAATTTTAATATTAGATCGTCCATCATCAAAACGAGCTTTAAATACTTTTTGTAAAGCATTATATGTAACAATGGAATTACGAGCAGTACTTCGTAGTGTAATAGGATTCGAAAATCTAATATTGCTATTAAGACTTTCATTAAGGTCGTCTTTTACATTTAAATTGGTTGTTACTTCAGCAGCAGGTAGATTGACTTGTCAGTTGAAATCTTCGTAGTCAGCTCTAAAATTGTTTAAAACTGAAAGGTAAGATTGGGGATAAACAAAGTTAAAATTACTATTTAAAAGAAATGAAGAATTTTTATTAAATAGGTATAATGTGTTTTTAGAATTAATGTACGAGTCATCAAATGAAGTAACATTACTATATAAAGGGAATAATGTAAAATCCCGAGTTGATAATAGGCTAGCAGGTGAAACATAATCATCAAAAGTAATAGTATTAGAATAAAAATTACCTACAAGTGATAAATCTTTATTTAATGGGGTTACTAAAGGTTTAACATCTCATGTGAAGTTTAAATTTTTGGTAAAAAATTCCATTTCGTGTGATTTTATTTTTTTTGAAACAGATTGATCTTTATTAAAGTTGTCAGAAATTGTTAAGTAGTCGTTATGATTGTAGCTAGAATAAGAAGACTCTCAAAACAACTCTTCAAGCATCTCAATAGATTGAGCATTTCTAAAATCGTAATCGGCATAGTTTGTAAAAAAAGGTAAGAAAAAAGTATCGTTATTGAGTGAAGATTTTACAGCATTTGATATTCTTAAGTTAGGGTTTGAGTTTGATCAAAACATGGTTCAGTAAGCAGAGCTTAAAGTATCATAAGCACCATCTTGTGATCCAAGTAAAATTTGAACTGAATCATTTTGTTTTTCTTGTGCAGTTCGAATTATTGAATTATTAACGTAATTTGTAGTAATAGTTCGTGAATTAGTCGCATCGTAATTTAAATTACTTAAATGTGGATTATTTGAAATTAAAGACATATAAGACCCGTTAAAAAATGTTCTATTCGAAGCTAATTTTGAAAAAGATTGTTGATCTATTCAATTAGACTTATTTAAATAGAATAAGTTTGTTAAATCAGTTGTTGAATCAACTTTATTAATATAATTAGTATTAGAGTCTAAACTATTAAAACCTGATGACAAATTGTAATGAGCTTTATTTGGTGCTAGTTTTGTAAACATACGAATACTACGTTCAGATGGTAAAAAACTTTGATTTGATGAAACAGCACTAAAGATTTTAGTAGTATTTGATTTATTGGAAAATAAATTATCTTTAAAATTAACTGTTGATGAGCTTGATTCAGTTAAAGATGAGCTATTAGTTAATTGTGATTTATTGATTAAATTACTATTGGTAATTTTATTATTAAGTAATTTTCTTAAAGGGTAGCTAAAAGTTTTCTTATCCGAATCATCATTTATTTCTTGATTAATGTTTGGATACAAAACTAGAGTTTTTAAATGGCTGTCGTTAAACTTATTATTTTGTTGAAATAGTACCGAAAGTTTATTTAAATTAGTTACCACCGCATTATTACTCGAAGTTTTCGATAAGATGTTAAAATTCGTCGATAAATCGGTTGTTTTTTGATCAACATTAGTAAATTGTAAGTTGTGAGATAAGAATTTATCCATACTTGCTTTGTCTAGAAATGTTGAAAAGGTATTGGTAGTGGCAGACGAAGATGTTAAGTTATGTTGACGTTTTAAACCGTATGTAAAAGATGTATTTAAATCATTTTCGTTGGAATATAATGAGTTAAGATTAACGTATTTATTTGTAAACGTAGAGGGGGTGTGAACAAGATTCGTTGTGTACACTTTCGAAAACATACGTACTTTTTTAAAAGCGTTTGATTCTTGAAGTGTGTTGGCTCCAATATTATTAAAATTCATGAAATTGAAAAGTTTAGTGTTGTCTAAAGGTAAAACTAACAAATGGGCAGGAGTAATTACTGCGTCATCATTTTTATTTTGATAAAACTTTCATACATCATTAGCATTTAAAGTTTTTTCTGAAGAAGTCGAATATTTAAGAGAATTTCCTATAAACGTTGAGTAACTGGGTTTAATATTATAATTTAAATCGATATTTTTCGGGTAAAAATATTCTCAACCTCATTGGAAAGCTCGAACACCAACAACAACTTCAGAAGTTCCAAAACCGTCATAATAATCAGTAGCATCAGTTGATTCACTAACAATAATTGACATGGCTCAAGTAACGGGTACACAAGCCGTAATAAGATCTCCACATTTCGATCGACTAACTCCACGTGTTTCCCGACGTGGTTGAGTACGCATATTACATCAACGAACAGTACAAATGAAAGTGATGAAAAAAAAAATAATTAAAAAAACGAAGAAGAATCAAAGTCAATATTGATATTGTAAAATATGCATAAAACCTAAATCATTGTGAACAAATGAAGGAGAAGCAATAAATGGTTCAGGATAATAAAGTTTTTTAGTAGGTACACTTAAGACATAGGTACTTCGAATGTGATCTAAGGAGTCGAATTTAAAAAGATCATCAACTTCCACAGATAAGTTCATAATTTGATCATGCGATAATTTAGACACATCGATTAAAGTACCGCGATGATTATAAATATTTGAGTAGTCGGTAGGTAACATATTATCATACTGAGATAAAGCATGTTCGATTGAATCAGAACCTAAACCATACATTAAATCAAATACTTGAGTACGAGAAAGGTGTGGTAGTTTTTTTTGCCGACGTGTGATTTCGCTTTGTAAAAAATCATAACTATCGTATTCTGGAAAAATTAATTGTGAAGGATCAGCTACAATATTTAAATTAGGTGACGTCATTTCTGATACGGGAAGTGAAGAATTTAAAGATAGTAATTCATTTGAAAATAATCAAAGTGAAGAATAATTATAGGTACTTAAAGGTAATAAGTTATAATTAAGAGTCAAAATATTTGAACCAGTAGGAAAGGTGCTTGTCAAATTTGAGAACAAAAATAACATTTCGGAAGAGTACAAGGAAGAAAAAAGATTGGATAAAGATATAATTTGAAGAGAATCTAAAGTTGTGGTGAGGTTTAAACTCATAAAATAAAGGATTTATTAAAAGGGTGGGAAGAAGGACTCGAACCTACAACCTCTGGAGCCACAATCCAGGGCTCGACCAATTGAGCTATACCCACCAAAAAAACCATTAAATAATAGTTTTAAAAATTGATTTAAATTTTTTACGATTAATAGTTGATGAAATAGGGCCAAAAACGTATTTTGATTTTAAATCTTGTTTTTTACGAATTAGTAAGGCGTTATTATAACGAAAATAAAGAACTGAACCATCTAATCTCTTAGTAGGGAATTTCGTGCGTACAATAATGGAACGACAAATATCCCCTTTCTTATTAAATTTAAATTTAAAACCTTTATATTCTATACGAGGTGGTTCAACGATTCGTGCAGATCCTTTTATAAAGAAACCTAAACCCGTTCGTTTTCGATGAAACCCTTTATATAAATGAAAGACTTGGAGTCACTTTACATTTGTGTTATCGGCAATACTTAATCACGTTAATTTTAATATCATTAAAGTTTAATATTTTTTGTTTTAGTTCAAACCCTAGTACCCGTTGATGTTGCTTGTTGTTTTATGAAGTTCTGATTTCTAATAAAGAAAGTAGAATTTGTATAATTTAAAAGGTCGTAATTCATTAATTGAGAAAAGTTTAAAAAACTGAAAATACGTTTAATTAAAAAACATAATAATATAGATGAAACAATTCCATAAAAAAGCATAAAATTAATTAAGAAAAATTCGAAGCTATTATTGTAAAAATAAATTTCTCGTAACAGATTTAAATCGGTTACGATACTGGAGTAGAAAAAGTCATAGTAGTCATATCAACTAATAAAAAAAAATCATGTTTTAGAGAAACCTTTAGCATAATGGGTATCGATAGGATTAGAAAAAAAATACAAAAAAAAGAATAGGAAAAAGATAGAGAAGAGGACAAAACATATTTCTCGACTTGACTTATCTACATTTGCTTTTTGATGTAAAAAGGTAGAATAGTGTAAAATAAAAATAAAAAAAACTAAACCGACACCTAAATCAATGACTCATAAGAAACCAATAAAAATGTCAGCATCATCCAGTAGTAATCATCAACCTAAGAGAACTAGGTAAATACCTGCTAAATACCATAAGGTTAAAATATTGTAAGTACTGATAAAGAAAGTGAGGGTCACAAATGATAAAATTTGTAAAATAAACATTTCATTAAACATTAAATATACACAAGTAAAATTATTTTTGGACGAGAACATATGAATATAATGTAGTTTCTAAAACTTCATTATTATTATAGTTTAAAGTATTTAAAGATAGGGTATTAGGTTTATTAAATCGTGATATAAATCAACCTTTTCGTTGAATATATCGATTACGAGAAATTTCGTATAGATAAAAGTTTAATCGAGTGTTAAATCGTGAAATACCGAAACTATTTCGAGTAACAGCACGTCCTTGACGAAGACTATCAAAAATCATAATAAAAAAAGCCATTAAACCAGCGACGCTTAACAGATGTCCAGCCGAAATAATAGCGTGTCATCCACCTAAAGAAGCAGGGTAATCCAAAATTCGACGAGGCATACCTGAGTAACCTAGTCAAAACATAGGAATAACAGTCATTAATTGACCTAATAGGAAATAAACAACATGTAAATACCCCCAAATACGGCTATATTTAACTCCGAAAATAGAAGGGAAATAGAAATAGAATGCACCAAATGAAGCAAACATAGCAGATCCGGCAAACATAACATGGAAATGTCCAATAACATAAAATGAATCGTGAAATAAAATATCCATACCTGTATGTGCAACGGCCATACCACTAATACCCCCAGAAACGAAAAAGAAAATAAAAAGTAAACAAAATACAAATGGTAACTCGACTCAGAACGAACTATTAACTAAAGTTACACATCAATGCATTAGTTTTGTAGCAGCAGGGACAGAAATCATAACAGTTAATGTACTGAAAAGCATTCGAGTTGTGTGGGCAAGACCAACCATATACATATGATGACCTCAAACAAAGAAACCTAAGAAAGCGATGGTATAAATAGAATACATTAAACTAGCTCGTGCTGAAACTCGTTTACGTAAGTAAAAAGATAAAATAGTGTTATTAAATCCGAAAGCTGGAATCATAACGACGTAAACTTCAGGGTGTCCGAAAAATCAGAACATATGTTGAAATAGTACAGTATCACCACCACCTGAATAATCGAAAAAAGAAGTTTGTCAATGACGATCCGATAGTAACATTAAAATCCCGATAGCTAGCATAGGATTAGCAGCAATCATCATTCATGAAGCTACCATAATCCCTTCAGTAAAAAATGATCGAGCATCACGCATTTTTCTATTATTAAGGGTTGATAAATAACGATAAGTAACAAGGAAATTTGCACCACTAACAATGGATGAATTCAAAACTAAAAATACACCCATAAGACCAATATCAACTTTACCAATTGCTGTAAAACGAGTTCGTCCAGAAAATGGTGTAATCATAGCTCAACCAGGTAAGACATCTTTCGCATTACGTTCAACGGATCAAACAATTGAATCTTCATTGACATAACGACGATACATTGTTTTTTGATGACGAGCTGCAAGTAATTTGCATCGTCAAGCTTCACGGGTGAATTTAAGTTGTCTTCAGTTACCATAGATACGTTGTTGCATAGAACTTGTTGTAAACATTCGATAAAACTTTTGATCCATAGAATTGATAGAAAGTCACCGATGATTAATGAAGTTTGTAGAATCAGCTAATAAAAAGAAGAAGTTATAAAATCCGTTAGTACTTGGAATGTAAGTATCGTGAATAGAAGAAAGTGAGCTATTTGTACTACTAAAATAGTTTAAATAATTGTTAACACTTAAATCAAAATTTTCTAAAAAAACTCCTGAAAAAAATCAAGAGGATTTACGAATACCTTTAGTAACTTCACTAATACTAGTAAACATAGAAGGATAAGCTCGAACGTCTTCAGTTGTTAAATAATTACCAGATTTGTAATCATAAACAAAGATAGGATTAGAGAATTTTTGATATCTAAAGTTTGAAGAAACTTCTTGATTGCTAAATAAGTTTTTTTGTTCTAGAGAAGTGGAAGATCATGCTTTTGAAACATAATCAACATTAGTTTGCAATGAATCGGTCGAATTAATAAATGTACTTTGTCATAATCTACTAAAATATTGTAAATTTGTTTCAAAAAAAGATAAATTAATATCATTAAGACTAATTAAAAAGTTGTAAGAAAAAACAAATGACAATTGGTTAACAAAGTTTGTGAGGGTGTTCGAAAGATTAAAGTTACTAAAAGTGAATAAAATTGTATTTAATAAATTAGTAATTAGGTTAATAAATAATTGAATAAAAATACTAAAGTTGCTAAATAAGTTACTTGTGTTTGTATAAGAATTTAAAACTTTATTACTAACATTAACGTTTGAGACTATGTTATTGACAAAATTAGAAATTGTTGATAAAACACCATGAATTAAAACAAAGATAGATCGATTACAAAGTGAGTTTAAAAGAGTGGAAATGAAATCAAACATACTACCATCCGTTTTAATTTCGGGGTGAGTAGTTTGTGGTCGAACATATGAGCGTTCTTTATGGAATCCCATATTGTTATCCATAACACCAAACATAAGACTATCGATGGAATTATTTAGAAAACTTTTGAAAGAATTACCAGACAGTCACATAGGTTCATTAAAATTAAATAAGTTTAATAAAAACGTTGACATATAATCAAATTGACCTTTGATGTAATTCATTAATGAGTGTGCAATTGAAAAAAAAGTAGATTTCCCTGAAGTATTAATACTAAATGAAGGCCCCCCTAAAGTAATAGATTCAAGAATAGTAAAATAGGTTTTATAAAAAAAGTTCACTACAGACGAGACATTAAGGGTTAAGTAATAATTAACGAGGTTGCTAAAAATCGAGTTAGTTGAAAAAAATGTGTAATTTAAATCGGTGTACGTTGAGGTTAAATACGATTGTGAACGAGCAGTGTTATTATAAACACCGTATTTATAAAAAAGTAACATACTAGGATTAATAGAATTAAGATCATTTGTTTTGAATCTGAGACCAATAATAGTTTTGTTTAAGAAGTCGTGATGGTCGTTACTATTTACTAAGTCGTTAAAAAAACGACCTTTTAATAGTGCTTGAACTTCACGAATATTAAAACAGTTCATTCGTTGATATCGACGATCAAGACAAACTAATTGACATAACATGATTAATCCGGCTGGTAAAAATCAGAAGGCAGCACTATTTAAACGAGGGAACGCAACATCGTGGACCCCTAATTGAGTAGGTAATAAGAAATTACCGAAAGCTCCAAAAAGTAATGGAATAATCATAAAGAAAACCATAATTACGGCATGTGCAGTAACGACACTTAAATATTGTAAACTGTCCCCTGCTAAAATACCGACTCCAGGATAAGCCATTTCTAAACGAATAATAGTTGCTAAAACCATACCGCAGATACCGGCAAAAATGACGAATCAGAAGTAATTTACAGCGATTCTTTTATGATTAGTAGTATAAATTCAATTATTAACTAAATAAATAACACGAGCTTTATTTCAAATAATTAATTTATATACTAAAGAGTGTAAATTAATTGAGTAAGAGCTAATAAAATTTAATCTGTTAGAGTTGCTAATAGATCATTCAAAACTTTTATGAAAATTTTTGTTGTTTATGTTATGAGTAGAGGAGAAACTAATATTGTGAGTTGAGAATAAAGTGTTAAACTTACTAGTTAAACGAGTGTTTAATAGAAAGAAAATAGTAGTGCTGTTAGTAATTAATGTTGATCAAAAATGATTTAACAAGGGGAGTCCCATTCAATTTCTAAAATTTTCAATTAATACGATTAGTATTAATTTTTCTATTAAAACGATTTACAAATTTGAAAACATTAGTTTCAGAGTCGTTTAAGTTAAGTGTTCGGGATAAAATATGTTGTAATAGTAATAACACTAAACCGATTCCAAATTCAATGGCTGAAAAGATTAAAAAAAAGAACGTGAGCGAAAGTATATTTAAGTTATCATATACTAATCCAACAAATAATACTATCGCATAGAGTGTAATTCATAATAACTCAGCTGTAAGCAATAGATGAAGGGCGGTATTGGTATTTATTAGTAAACTTCCAAGAATTAAAAAGAAAAACATAAATAAAGTATTTAAATCACCTAAAAACAAAATTAATTATAGTATTAAAATAAGTTAAGATATAGAGACAATTCAGCTAAAATATTTGAACTGTGAATAATAAAAGTCGAATTGACTGGTTTAGTTTCGATTAACGTAAATACCTGACTTAAGACAATATTTAAATGTTCATCATCAAGAAGTGACGTACTGATGTAATTTCGATAAAATACTCAAAAAATATTTATACAATAGTAACTAATTACTCATAAGAATATAATAAGTGTAACTACATTTTTAAAATCTCAAGATCAGTTAAAAAACGTTAGTATTTTTTCTATTTGTTTTTTTACATTTCCTACGGACGGTTGTCTGGAAAAGATCATCTCAAAAGAATATGTTAGAATAACCCCATTAATTAATGTAGGTTTAATTTCAAATAATATAGAACCTAATTTTAATTTATTACGTTTTACTTTGAGTAGTTCATAGGAATAAATTAAATTTTGTTTAATTTGTTTATTGTTTTTTAATTTAGTGTAATTAGACACATAAAATTTGCATAAACTATTAAAATCCATTTAAAATCTTAATGTATTAGATATTACTAAGTTTTTTATTAGCAACAAAGGAGTTACGTTTTGAAGTAAAATAAGTATCTTCAACAAATGATCTATTAACGGCGTGAACTTCAAAGACAATTAAGTAAGTGATATATAAAGCTAAACCGACTCGAGCAATTTCTTCGATAATAAAAAATACAAATAGAGCAAATTTACCTCATACAACAAAATATAATGCAAATAAATCAGTAGTTAAATCCATTTCATCTTCTAGGAAAAATGAACGATCATCATTATTATCAGTATCAAAAAACATAACAGTAAACATAGAGAAAAATAAATCAATAAAATACTCATCATCATCGAAATCTCCTAAAAAAATGTAATACGAATCAAAGATATCATCGACAGTATCGTAAATATTTAATCGTAACATTAAAGTAGCGAATCTTAAGATAAAAGCGAAAGTATTAGTCGTATCTCGAACACATTGTTTAGTAATAAAACTTAAAGTTCTTCCTTCTGAAATCGAAGCTTCTAAAAAGGCGAAATAATGGATAGAATATTTATATAAAAAATAAACGAATAATGATAAAAAGAAATTAAATAAAAGGCCATTAAAAAATTCTAAAATTTCTTCCTGATCATCATCGAAAGTAGCGATCATCATTGAAGTATAAAAAAAAGCAAAGAAAAAAATTTTTATAGTAGCTTCAAATTGTAGACGAGTTTCACGAGAAATTCAAAAAAGATAATTTTGAAAACGAACAAAATATGCTTCTAAAGGATTGTTTCATTTCATAATACGAAAAATACCATTAAAAAATACAACAACTCAAATAAAAGCCATAAACATCACTAAGTATTCAATAAATTCAGAAATAGTTGAGTTTAAAGAGTCGCTGAATAATGCAAATACAACTGAAGGTGTAGAATTAATCATAGAGTTTAGTCAATAGGTATTAACATAATCAACTAACGCCATAGAAAGTTCAGGTGAATGATGTAAAATTAAGACAAGAATATCTTGGTAATCTGTGTAGAATAACATTTGCGAAGATAAAAAAGTATTACTAATAAAGGACATAGTATCTCACATAATTAAATCAAAAAGCTCACGTGATGAATTGGTCAAATCAGTTTCAGAAAAAAATAAAACATCTAAAAATGACATTTTTGTAAATGAATCAAGAAAAAAATGACTATTGACAAAAAATGCATTGGTAAGAAAAGAGAAAATATTATAATCCGATAAAACGAGGTCAAAAGTTTCATCTCAATTTAAAACATCTTCTAATCATAAAGCATCGTTATCTAAATATGACTTAAGTCAAGTATATTCAGCAGTAAATTTCATAAAATAACAATTTATTAAAAAAAAAACCAAATTTTGAATCCTAAAACTCCAGTAAAAGTGTTAATTGTAGAAGAGTCACATATAACGCGATTATCAATTTTTGAATAACCTGTTTCTCCAATTCGATAAACTAAAGTTCTAGTCCGAGCATTTCCAGCTACACTAATTTTACCTTTAAGTTTTATCTTTAAACCTTTAAATTGTAATTCTGAAAAGTATAATCAAAACAAATAACGCATTGCGAATTTAATATACCGAAAAAGTAATCGATATTTCCAGAAACTCATTCGATTTAACATACCTTTAATTCAATTAGCGAAAAAGGTTGGATCTTTAAAACGGAGGGCAATGTGCATAATACGTAAAGATTCGTTCAGAAAAATTTTAGGACCTAATAATTTTTGAAAACTATTAATTCTGATAGATCACATGTTACAACGAGCGATGTCTGTAAAGGATAAAGAATTTTCTATAAAAGGATTTAACTTTAAAAAGACTTTTTTACCTGTACATGACTCCATAAAACGAATTAATATATTATAATACCACATTGTCACGTTAGGTAAAAACTTGTTAAAACTAAATATTTTTAGAATTTTCCGTTTCAAAGTAAAATGAAAAAAGGAAGATGGTCAGATATTAGTAGTTTTAAATATATTTATTCGTGTACTGAAAGAGTGATCGTTCAATGATGTTAATGAATGGGTTAAATTACTAAGTATATTATTATTAGGAGTTATTAATCAAGAAATATATTTATAAAGCAGTGGTTGCTGAATAATCGTATGAATATTTAAAAAGTCGAAAAAAAGTAAATTGTTACTTGATAATTTTTTTCAACTCGAAATATTAGTATCGATTAATTTCAAATAGTTATATTCTGATTTTTTTGAAAGTGGTATATGATATAATGTGGGAATGGTATTAGCTAAAGTCGAATCGAGTTTATTTTCTAATAAGTTGTCGCGAGATAAACTACGAATGAACAACGAAAACGTATTTTGCTGAAAGGTGGTTAATAAAGGGGTTTTCAAAGTATTTAAATTATTAAATTTGTAGTCTAAATTAATTCTGATTAGGGGGTTTTTAAAAAATAAAATCTTATCAACATTGTAATGTAAAGTTTTTTTGTTTCCTGTACGACGAAAAAGTCTAACTAAGTTTATATGAGGTAAATATTTTGATAAAATTATCAACAAACGAGGAAATGAGAAGTGTTTTTTAATTAAGGATGGGTTTTTATTAGTAGATGTGGATACATTCGAAAATTGATTATTAGCAAATGCGTTAAGCGGTTTGTCTACTTTTAGACCGATTCGATTCGTGTAAAAAAAATGTGCATTAGTCAGTTGTGAAGATGTGTGATTTAAGTAAAAAAATTTATTAAGCTGCTTAAATAGGGTAGTATCGAAAGAATTGATATAGTTAATTTGGTACACATGCGTTAATAAGTTTATTCAAAAATAATAACTTCTTACATCAGTGTTTAAAGTAAATACTTTAATAGGTATCAAGTGGGGGAGGGTCGTAGAAAAGATATAATTTTTAACTCAGTTAACATTAAATTTGTGAGAAGTTTGAGTGTTTCAAAAAAAAGTATAATTATTATTAGAAGATTTTTTAACTTGTAAATTTTTAGTAGAGTGAAATAGGTTTAAAGGTGTTTTAGAAAAGAATTTCATTTTAAAGTGTCTCTTGACATTTCATTTTTTAAATAAAAGTTTACGAAAAACGGAATTTCGTTTTTTTAGTAACTGATTAAATAAAGATGTTGTAACATCTAGTTTATTTAAAGTTAAGTTTATTTGCATTTGAGTGTTAATGTTGGCAATTTTGAAGCCTTTAACATATCTCGTTGATCGACTATTTAAAACGTTTAATTTTTTTTTAAAAACAAACATTAATGGTTTCTTAAATAACATGTACAAGGATAGCAGGAATCGAACCCACACATGCGGCTTTGAAGGCCGCTGTTCTACCACTAAACTATATCCCTTATAAGAATCACTAGAATTACAGGACTTGCACCTCTATGGTTATTTATTCAAAAATATTTTCCAGTTGTTAAATGTCAGGGCTTTATGAATTTCGTTCACCACTACTTTCCAATTCTCAGTTGATTTTTTTATATAAAGTTAATGAGATGTTTCACTTCACTTTATTAGTATAATTGTAATTACTACTCCCAGTAGAGCCGATACTCATAGTAAATATAGGTTTTCCACACCTTACCTCGTCGAACATCTAGGCATCCACTTAATGCGACGCATCTTAATATTATGTAAAATTTTTTATTAATTTTGTGTATTTTGTTAAAATTTTTAAAGTTAAATTATGTGTAATCCAACAACAGGTTCCCCTACTATTACCTTGTGTCAACTTCGCCCAAGTTACCACATTGTCTTTAACTCACTAAATAGATTTTATTTTAATACTCCCGTATTATAAACAAAGGTGTCATTTATCACTAAATGTTTTATTTTAGTCTCCTAATATAAAAGATTAACACCTTTAAAATTTTTTAATAAAGTTTCCAGCCAATACAACTCTTCGGGCGTGATGGGCGGTGTGTGCAAAGTTTGATAGATCATTCACCGTAACATACTAATTCACGATTACTAACGATTCCGACTTCATGTAGACGAGTTTCAGTCTACAATCCGAACTTTGATAATTTTTAAAGTTTTGCTTAAGTTTACACTTTTGCATCTTATTGTTTTTACCCTTGTAGCGCATGTGTAGCCCAAAATATTTAGACCATAAAGACTTGACTTCTCCTTCACTTCCTTAAAACAGATTAAATCTATAATAAATGTAATTTAAGTTTACAATAGTTTTTCAACTTTGTATATTATTATTTACGATTTTCACAAATTATAAATAATAATTCCTATTTATGATTTATTTGGTAGAATAAAAATCCGCTTTATAGTTATTATAAACAATAATTCATTTTATTAAGCATTAAAACTTGACTTTTAAGTATCTTTAACAAAAAATAAATATAAAATTTATATTAAAGGTTGCGTTCGTTGAATAACTAAATATTACATTTTACAACACGAACTGACGACAGCCATGCAGTACCAATTAGTAACATTTCGAAAATTTTACCTAAATTTATCATAACTGTTACTTAATACGTTGGTAAGATTACACGCGGATTATCGAATTAAACCACACGCTCCACCGTTCATACAAACTCCCGCCAATCTTTTTAAGTTTTACCTTTGCAGCTTTACTCCCCAGGCGAGGCATTTGCGCGTTAGCTGATATACAAAAAATATTTATTTCACATATAATACCCATAAATTCAGGGTATGGACTACTAGGGTCTCCAATCCTATTTGATATCCATACTTTAGTGGTTCAACGTCAGAATCAAAAATAATTAACTGCCGAGGCCGTTGAGAATCTTTATAACCTGTCAGAATTTTATCTCTAGGTTATACATATTGTTAATTTCTTTTTGTCTCATATAGTATTAAGATTTTACAGATAATATCGTTTACCCTTGAGTTTCATCTATAAGTTCTTAAACCGTCTAGCCACACTTTACGCCTAGTAAAGGCCAGTAACGCTCCCCCGTCAACGTATTACCGCAGCTGCTGGCACGTTGTTAGCCCGGGATTCTCCTCAGATACAATAACATTATTTTAATCTGCGCACAGACTTTACAGCTACCATAGCCTTCACGATTTTATCAATCTTTCATCTCCGCAAAACCTTGGTTCAGACTTTCGTCCATTGACCAATATTCTCCACTGCTGCCAACGGCGGGGTATTTTTCATTCCCCGTGTGACTGACCGATCTTTCAATCCAGCTAAGAGTATTCGGCTATTTTTTTAAAACAGTACCCACTCTAGTACAGATTTCTCTAAAAGTGTGTCTATCTTTTCACAAAATATTTTAAAATGTTTGCCAAAAACGAATTTGATTTAAACATTTAATTTTAATTTGCTATTTACGATTACCGTAAACTTTTAGGTAAACAATCCATACATTACTCACCAATTCACTACTAAGCTAAAAATACTAGCTTAGTCAAATTCGCATGTGTCAAGAGATTTTGCTCGCGTTCACTCCGAGCCAAAGTCAAACTCATAATATATAATTTTAGTATAATCCACTTTAAGAAATTAGTTTAATGTAATTAAATAGTTGCTTAGAACTAATCCGAGATTCGATTGGTTTTGATAATGCGCCGCATTATTTTACGTTTTAATCTTCCTTTTCGAGGAAGACGCATAATATTGTAAGACTTAATGTTCTTGAAGAACAGATATCGAATATAAAAAGGTTGGGATTTTAAGAGTAAATTTTCATTTACAGATAATGACGTGAGTGGATTTATAAATGAATTAACTAACGGAGTTGTTAAAGTTTTACACAATTCTTGAAAAAATAAAGGTTTTTTTTGAACATATAAATACAAATTTTTAACCCCTGCTACTATGAGAAGCTTTCTTAAATACTTAACTAAAAGTAATTTGATAAGTTTATTCTTTTTAAAAGATTTTTTATTTTTAAAAAACTTTAAGAAAAGTCCAACAGATAGAGAAGTGTAATTTTTACCGGAAAAGTTCAATAAATTAATAAATAACCTATTTGAAGTAAAAGTAAAGTAAAGTTTGTAAATATTCAAACCAACATTTTGTTTGGACAAATTTCGTAGATATAAAAAAAAGTGAAATAGTGATTTAAAATTTAATCAAAGATACAAGTTAGACAATTTAACTAAAGAATTGAACAACGTTGTATTCGTCGAATTTAGCTTAATTGTATTCAACGTACTAAGAAACTTAAAATTTTTTATAATTTTCTGATTAATGGGGTCTATTCAAAGTGTATTTCATGTTTGAGAATAGTTGTATAAGTAATTAGTTTCATTAAAGTGTATATGATTGATTTTTAAATTTTTTTTAATTAATTTTTGGTTAATATTGTTTAAAAAAACATCTTTAAGATTTAAACAAAAGTAAATGAAAAAGGTTGGATTCGAACCAACGTGAGTTACCTAACAGATTTACAGTCTGCCGCCATCGACCGCTCGGCCACTTCTTCGAAATAATTTTTGATAAATTTATTTTTACAAATGTATCTCAATTATGGTTGTATACACCCCCCCCCCCTGTATAACTCCCTAATTAAGGGTGGTGATACAATATATATAAATTATAAGTATAAGGGTATAACTTCGAAAAGGGTATAACTTCGAAAAGGGTATAACTTCGAAAAGGGTATAACTTCGAAAAGGGTATAACTTCGAAAAGGGTATAACTTCGAAAAGGGTATAACTTCGAAAAGG
>Ga0169931_10004422_pt1 | contig 21897 bp, 20 predicted proteins | sample Kivu_15m_20L_FD_129675 | JGI IMG/M metagenome (GOLD analysis project Ga0169931, IMG submission 129675) | Freshwater microbial communities from Lake Kivu, Western Province, Rwanda to study Microbial Dark Matter (Phase II) - Kivu_15m_20L... | ecosystem: Environmental > Aquatic > Freshwater > Lake...
GAGTTAACAGCGGGAACCATCCGGACCTTTAAGCTCCGGAGGTTGTGGCAAGGGCTACATGCCCCGAGGGACGAGGGAGCATAAAGCCCTTGCCTGAAGGGTAAAATCCCGCGCAGCGGGAAATTTTTTATTTTTTGAAAGGCTTAGGTCTAAAATTCAGATTTTTTTGCGCCCCAAGGCAAGGCGGGAATTTCGGTTTAACATCCAACAACGGTTAAGAGGAAGAGAGGTTGTTTTTTGCGTCCGTTTTTGAACGGGCAGGCGCAGAAGCCTTAACGGGCAGACGGAAGGCCTGAACGGGCAGGCGCAAGGCCTGAAGGGGCAGAGGCAAGGCTTGCCCCGACGGCGACGAAAAGGGTATCGAGGCAAACGGGCATGAATTGGATTTTTGTCGTATTTCTTGCACTTAATCGAAAAAAAACCGATTATTGTATAAAAATATGGCAATTGGATTTCAATCAACGCATAAAAAACCACAGCAGCGCACCTTTAACAAGGTCTAATTTATCGGAGGTATTGAAGGATTACCTGCGTCCCAACGATAAAATTAGCGCCCTGCTCAAAAGTGGCCACCTGATTTCGTTGAGACGAGGCTTGTATGTGCCAGGGCCGGCTACCGATTTGCCCCTGCCGGCATCGTTTCTCATTGCAAACCACCTTCGAGGTCCCAGCTACGTGTCGCTCGAAACGGCTTTATCCTTTTGGGGATTAATTCCAGAGCGAACGTTTGAGGTCAGTTCGGTAACCGTTCGCACTTCGAAAAAATTCACTACACCCATTGGAAGATTTAGTTATAAGCAACTTTCCTTGCCTTACTATGCGTTTGGAATTCGAAGGGTAGAAGTAGCCGATCGTCAGTTTGCGCTGTTGGCATCGCCCGAGAAGGCCATCTGCGACAAAATTGCTCTCACGGCAAAAATAAATCTGAGGAGTGCAAAACAGGCTTGGAACTTTTTAACCGAAGACCTTCGCATCGATCCCTATGCATTGAAAACACTAGATACGGAAGCCATGTCAATTTGGTTGGAAGATGCCCCCAAAAAAGGCAGTTTAAACATGCTTATTGAAGCACTTAAAGCCCTGGCCGCGAAAGTGCAGGCGCCAAGGCCTGCCCCAACTAGGTAAAGGCCATGAGGCGCGGCAGGGATTGACGCAACTACCCCGCAAAGGGGCCGAAGCCTGGCCCGCTAGCTGCGGAGGCGAGGTTAGGAGCCCCCGCAAAGCAGCTGGGCCAGCCTTTCGGCACCTGCGGAGTAGTGCGGAAAGCCCGGCAGCCGCCCAAACATCCTACCTTAACAATTGAATAAGCTGGAAATTCCAAAGCAAGCCAATTTCTATTTTTTGGCCATTCCAAAACGTACCGGATTTCAAAATGAAATTTATGTAAGAAAGGCGTTAACTTTTTTTAAAGTATTGCTATATTTGAAGCATTCATAACCAAAAGTTAATTCACATGAATCTACGTTTTACTGTTTTGGCTGCTGGCTTAATGTTCAGTGGTGTTGGCTTGGCCCAAACATCTGTTCCTTGCGGACGTGCGACCAATATCTACACGATATTGCGCCCATCGCAGAATCAGGTTTATGCGGATCAGGCTTCGAAGTCCATTATTTTTATTCACCGGCAGGATGTTTCGCAAAGCGGAGAACCCGCTACCAACAGCGGAGTGCTGCTGTACAGCGTTTCCGATAACTTTGGAAGCAGCTTCACCCAAAATGTAAGCCGTTTGAATCCGGCCTACACCCGTGCCGCTCGCTATCCGCAAATTGCGCTGTACAACGGCAACGACGGGGTATCGTTTAACAACACCTCGACCATTTGGGCGGCGCCAACCCTAAAGCCAGGCAATGCAGGCTGGGACGGTCATGTAAGCGGAGCCTTGGCTTCGGTTACCAACAACCCAAGTTCGACCGAGAATTACGGTTTTCAAAACCAAAATTCTGGATTGCCCGGTGGATTAAGCCAGCGCCCAGGAACGAACGAGTACTTTATGGTGGAAACTCCCCTGAAGAACGATACCCTTCAGGCCGATTCGATTTATGTGTACAAAGGCATTTTTGACCCAAGTGCGACCGATATTTCTTGGTCAAGAACCCATGTGCTGACGGCCAACACCAACAAAACCTACGATGGATTTGGTCGGCAAATGCAACCCAACCTGGCTTTTTCGCCCGATGGGCAAACCGCCTGGATTGGAGCCTTGGGCGATTTGGTAGGCGGAATGGATTCGGTGTACAGCCCGATTCTGTACAAAAGCACCGATGGAGGGCAAACCTGGGGTTCTGCGGTTGAGGTGCAGTTGGCTACGTTACCCATTATTATGGATTCCCTGCAATCTTTGTTGTATCTGACTCAAAACGGGGATACGGCTTATGTTTCTGCTCCTACCACCACCTTTGATTTTGATATGACGGTAGATAATGGCGGCAATCCTCACTTTTTCTGCACCGTAGGTGCCGGTGAGGTACGTTCCCTGCAAGGCGTTGCTCAAGGCAACGGAAAAGTATATTCGGTTTATCCGTTTTATACGCCTATGATGATTGACATTACCTCGTTGGATGGAGGAAACACTTGGACGGCCGAGTACATTTCACCCTTGCTAACCTTCCGCACCGATATTCCCGTGAATGTATCGATTGATGCGTATCCACAGGCTTCACGGAACGTAGATGGCAGCTTGGTGTTCTTCTCTTGGACCGATACCGACACCTTGTTGGTGGGTTCAACCATCGACAACACTTCGCCAAACTTGCGTGTTGCCGGCCTGCGCATCAGCGACCGCTTTAAAACCTGCTTCCGCCGGATTGAGGGTGTAATCAACGACGATTTGGTGTTGGCTCCTTCCATGGCCCCTTATGTGATCAGCGACAACAACAACACCCGGCATACCTTGCCCATTGTATCGGCTCGGTTGATTTCGGACTCCGACAATCCGGTAGAGTTCCATTACTTGGGCAATGTGGCTCGTTTGTGCAACGAAGACTTTATTGACCCCAACTTGGGAATTGATTACCGCTACAGCTTTGATGGCATTTGCTACAACTGGCAGTGGGACGTGTGCGAGCCATCCAGCTCTATTGAAGAGGAGGCAGCAGGGCAGGTAGATGTTAATCTGTATCCCAACCCTGTTGTTCAAACGGCAACGGTTGATTTGAGCTCATTCAATGGTCAAGCAGTATCGGCCCGGGTTTTCAACAACCTTGGTCAGTTGGTACTTGATTTGGCTGAAGTATCTTCATCGACTTTGGTACTGAATGCTCAAGATTTCGCTTCTGGAATGTATGTGTTGACCTTGCGTTCTGCGAGCAGGACCGAATCGGTACGGTTCATGATACAACACTAGTAGAATATTGTGCATGGAAAAGGGGAGGCCAAAAACCTCCCCTTTTTTATTGACAATTGCCTTTTGTTTTGGTAACTTGAACCGAAATGGACGGTTGGTTGATTTTATGCGGAAAATCGCCTAGGTCTTTTTCGGTTTAAAATTCAAAAAACAGCATGAACTTCCCCAAAATTTGGAAGTTCCTCACCCCCTTGCTTCTTGGTTTTTTGCTGCCGGAATTCGGATGGATTCCGGTGTTGGCCATGGTGGTTGCGAGTGCGTATGCCAGCCGCAGTTCGGTTGTGGTTTCTACCCTGCTGTGGGTATTTTCGGCTTTGGGGGGGCAGATAGAAAAACCGCCTGCGCCTTGGATTAACCCATGTCAAATAAAGGTTGAACTGAGTGGACCGGCAGGCAAGCCAGCCGATTATTCCTTTGAAGCAACCGTTTTACAGGGAAACCTGAGGCCGGGTATGCGGTTGATGATCAAGATTCCCAAATCAGAAAGCCAGAGGCCAAGGGTAGGTGAACAATGGTGGGTTAGGGGAAAGGCCGAATGGCCCTCGGAACCAAGAAATTCAAATCGGTTTTCAGACCAAAAATACTTAAAATCGAAAGGCTTAGATGCTCTGGTTCAGGTGTATAGGGGCGGTATGGTTTGTGTAAAAGATGTTGATTTAGATGTTCAAGAATCAAGGACACTATCAAAGGAATGGGCAGAACGCATCCAGGCGCATAGCCATTTGGCTGAGACCGGATATTTGGTTCGGGCCTTGCTTTTGGGGGATAAATCAGGACTCAGCAGGTCGATGAAAGAATGGTTTCGAAAAACAGGCTTAAGTCATTTATTGGCGGTTTCGGGCTTGCATGTAGGGATATTGTTTGCGGGGTTAAACCTAATTCTAAAGGTATTTCCTGGAAAGCAAACCTGGCTAAGGGTAGGGAAAGCACTTTTGCTTTCGTTGGCTTTGTTTGGATATGCTGGTTTAACCGGTTATACCCCATCGGTATTAAGGGCCGCCTTGATGTTGGGTTTTGCCCAGTGGTTTGTGGTTTTCAGGAAAAGGGCCAATGGCCTTCAAAGTTTAGGCCTGGCCGTCTATTTTTTGCTCGCGTTGAGTCCAGAAATGCTCTTGAATGCTGGATTTCAGCTGTCGGTTTTGGCTGTGGCCGGGATATTAATCTTGGAGCCCGTATTCAAGAAGTACAAACCAGAGCCAATTCCGGCCTGGTTGTGGTCTGGGCTTAGCGTTAGCCTTTCAGCTCAACTATCGACCGCCCCGTTGATGTTGAGTTGGAGTGGGCAGTTTCCAACCTGGTTTTTATTGACAAATTTACTGGCCATTCCTGTAACCACCCTATTTATTTACCTTTCGGTGGTTTGGTTGTTGGGCGTATTGCTGCTAGGCTCGCATGCCTTGATCGATGAAATGTTTTCGGAATTGGGCGGGTATTATTTAATGGGAATTGAATGGATGGCGTCATGGCCTAATTCGGAACTTCAGCTGTTCAAACCAGCGGCAACGGAACTCATTTTGGCCTATGGACTGCTTATTGCCCTGCTTTGGAAAATAGCATCAAGGTCGCATTGGCCCTATTTTTGGATTTCTTCTCTGCTTTTTGCCGGTTTAACCTTGCAGCAGCAGAAAAACCAAATGCCCATGCACCTTGTTATGGAGGCAAAACGAAGCCAACCAAGGGTTTTTTTATGGAATGCGGATTATACTGGCCCTGATTTGGAATTGCGGGCCGAGCTTCTTCCGGTTAAAATTAGGTTCAAAGAAAAAACCATTTTTTTGGTTAACAAGCCTATGGAATTGAGGTTGCTGAAGGAAGCCGACGCCTTGGTATGGCTAAACAAACGAAAGCCGCCGTTTAAATGGGTTCAAGGAATTCCCGAACAGGTAAAAAAGTACAGTTTGCAGGATTTCCCATCGGTTGGCTGGATGCCTTTGAGCGACAGCACCGACATGATTTTGTATTAGGCCATTACTTTGCCTATTTTTGACTCATGAAAACCACAGGGATGGCCTTCATGGCTTTGCTGCTCACCGTTGGGAACATGGCTGTGGCTCAAACTTGGAGCTGGAGTACGGTTTCTTCCAATCAAATTGTTGTAAATGCCCAAGGTGTTACAAGCATTTGCCGCGGAAATACGGACACCATGTGGATTGGCACCGATGCAGGTCTGGCCATGTATTCAAATCAGCAATTTACGGTGGTTCCCAGTTTGGCGGGTCGGTTTGTGCGCTGTTTGCTTTGGGATTCGTTGAACTCAACCTTATGGGTAGGAACCGATGGGGCTGGATTGTTTTCAAACAGTGGGAATGTGTGGACACAGGTTATTCCTGAAAGTCAGGTTGGGTCTTCTGAAACGCGCATTCAAAGTTTGGCCTTGCATCAGGGAAATTTGTGGGTGGGTGGCGCAGAGAAAGGACTTTTTAAATGGGATGCGGGTTCATGGCAGCAGTTCAATGCCTTAACCACCGCTGGCCAATTGCCTTTTTCGAGTGTAAATGCCTTGGTGTCGTCGTCTTCAGGGTTGTGGGTGGCTACCCAAACCAATGGCCTATACCGCATGTTTGACCAAGGAGGATTCACCTATTTAACGGTGGATTCTGGTTTGCCCGCCAACCACGTACAATCCCTGTACAACGACGAGCCTTATGTTTGGATTGGACATTCTGGAACCCAATCTAACAATCACTTGGCAAGGTACCATGTAGGGCAAAAGTCCATAGAGGTTTTTGAGCCTGCTTCTGGCTATCCGGCCTTTAGGCAGGTGTATGCTTTTGCCAAAGACAGTTTGGGGCAAATTTGGATTGGTAGTCATTTGAGTGATTTTCCATTGGCCTATTACAACGGACAAGGTTTTGTTGGAATCCCAGAATTTTCAACGGGTTTTTTGGCCTCGCCGGTCAAAGCCTTAATGCTTGATTTTCAACAGTCAATTTGGGTTGGGCATTTCGGAGGATTGTCTGTGAACTCCCTTTTACCCACCTCGGTACATGAACCGGGTTTGGAAACGCAACGTTTGCCTTATCCCAATCCATTCGGTTCCCTTTTGACCATTCCAGGCCTATCTGAACACGGTTTTTGGGAGTTGATTAGCATGAGTGGCGAAAAGGTGGCTTCGGGGCATGGCAAGGAACTTTCGGGCAGGGCATTAAAACCTGGAATGTACCTACTACGGTACGATGCCGGCAGTGGAAAAGTGAAAACGACATTAACGTATAGAACGAACGATTGAGGAAAGAACAATGGATTCAATACAGGCGGTAGATTGGCAGTTGATACTTAATCCGGCTTCAGGAAATTTCAAGCACAAACGAAAAGCAGTGCTGGAGGCATTGAAGCAAATGAGGATTCCTTTTCAGGAGCACAGCACATCTACTGCTGGAGATGCCTTTCGTTTGGTACAGGAAGCCATTGCCTTGGGGAAAACCAAGATTTTGGCTTGTGGGGGAGACGGAACCGTACATGAGGTGATAAATGGAATTTTAGGTCAAACCCAAAGTCCGGTGTCGGATGTTTCATTGGCTTACATTCCTTGCGGCAGCGCCAACGATTGGGCTAGGACTCTTGGAATATCAGAGGACCCACTTCAGGCGGTTAAGGCCATAAAGACTGGGAACTACTTTAGGCACGACATAGGGAGGGTAATTGGAGAAGAATCGGAATCGCCCTTCTATTTTGCCAACGTATTGGGGGTTGGCTTTGATGCACAGGTTGCACAACGTACCAATGCCCGTCGTAAACCTGGGCAGCGAATTCATTACCGTTGGCAGATATTGCGCAACCTTTCAGGGTTTCAAACCCCCGAAATTAGATTGATTTTGGACGGGCAAGAAGTGTACCAAGGGCCGGCTTTCTCTGTGGCCGTGGGAATTGGAAAATACAACGGCAATGGAATGACGCCCTGCCCAGATGCCGTTCCGGACGACGGCTATTTTGATGTTACCATTTTTACCAACCCCAGCAAATGGGACGTGCTAAGCAAATCGGGGCGCCTGTACTCGGGCGACTTTTTTGATTTGGACTTTGTACGTTTTTTCCGGGGGCAATCCATTCAAATTGATTCGAATCAAAAAGTATTGGTCGAGGCCGATGGGGAATCGCGCGGGCAATTGCCCATTCGCATTGAGGTGCTGCATAGGCACATAAAATGCCTGACCCAACTTAAAAACAAAGATCTGTAGTTCTTGGTTACAGCGTCAAGGCTTCGGTCATTGCGTAATTCAAGCCATCAAATTCTAGTTTTGCGGCCGGGGTGTTCAAATCGTGTTCAAAGATTAAATTTCGGCCCGATTCCACGCATTCCTTCAAAATTCGTTCCTTCTCTTTCATGGTTTCTAAGGGGCGAATATCGTAGCCCATAACAAAAGGCAATCGAATATGGTGGGCTGAGGGGATTAAATCGGCCATGTACATCCATTCCTGACCTTGCTGGTCTAGAATAATGGGTAACGTTTGAGCTTCGGTATGCCCAAAAACGGTTTCTAGTCGAATGCCTTCGTATGGAAATCCGTCTTCTACCCAATTTAAAACTCCAGCTGCTTCAAGCGGTAGCAAATTCTCTTTTAAGAAAGAGGCTTTTTCGCGGGGATTTGGATTTAAAGCGTGATTCCAGTGCGCTTTGCTAACCCAATGCTTGGCATTGGGAAAGGCGAGTACAAGGTCTTCCGTTCCAGCCTGCTTCAAAACAGCTCCGCCACAATGGTCAAAATGAAGGTGGGTAAACAGCACATCCGTTATAGAATCGGCCGAAATTCCCAGCGAATTCAGTGCGGGAATTATAGTGTTTCCCGTGGGTTCGTAATGGCTGAAAAAACGGGCCGATTGCTTGTTGCCCATGCCCGTATCTACCAAAATTCGGCGTTGACCTTGTTCCAATACAAGGCAGCGCATGGCCCAAGTGCATCTGTTTTGTTCGTCGCAGTCCAACATTGCATTCCAAATGCTTTTTGGAACCACCCCAAACATAGCACCCCCATCTAATTTTAAGGTGCCCGCCAAAACTTCAATGATTTTCCATCCTTGCATGAGGCCAAGGTAATGCCTTCTGCAGGGAATTCCAATTTTATGCTTTTCAATGTACATGGAAATAAAGTTATGAACATGCATAGGACAGGTTAGAAAAACAACTTAATTTTGATGTTCAGATAGTAAATACTAAAAAACTGATTAACAGTGTCTAAGTTTAATCCTACTTTGTCTAGTATTCGGTCTAAAATCGAGAAATTGATGTTGATGTACAAGGCTTTAGAGGAGGAGTTGTATCGGGTAACCCAAGAAAACGAAGACCTAAAACGGCAAGCTGGTTTGTTGACTTCCGAGGCCCTGCCAACCCCCAATTCCATTGATGTAGAAGCCGTTCAAACCATTGCCCAACGGTTGCGTTCTGAAATAGAAGCCCTGCGTCAAGAGATTCAACCCCCAAAAATTGAGGAATGATATCAATTAAAATTCAGGTTGGAAACCGGTCTTACCCACTCAGTGTACCCGAAGAGCGTCAGCATTCCATTCAACAAGCGGCAGATGCAATCAATCAACGCATAGCCGAATATCAAAGCAAATACGCTGTTAAAGACATGCAAGACCTGCTGGCTATGACCTTGTTGGAGTATGTGCTTAAGTTGTCTGCTGGCCAAGAATCCAATCCTCTAGCTTCGGTGGGCGATGAATCATTAAACCAAGAGCTTTTGGATTTGGAGCGCTTTATTGGTAAGTTTCTGGAAGACAGATAGGTAAATTTTATATTTTTTCTTTGCCCAAACAAGCATTAAGTTTGTGGAATCTTTTACAAACCTTGAACACCCATGATCCATATATTATTCATTCAAACCCTACTCTTTCCGCTGATTGCCTTGGCGGTGGGATTGGGGGCCGGTTACGGTATTTTTTATGTTGTATTGCAGAAACGAGCAGCAGCCCTTTTGGCCAAGGCCGAAGCCGACGCGGATGTCATTAAAAAAGAGAAAATTCTTCAGGCAAAAGAAAAATTTCTGCAGTTAAAGGCTGAGAATAGCCAGAATTTTCAAGAACAAAGGGCTAAAATTCAAGAACAAGAATCGCGGATTAAGCAAAAAGAAAACCAATTAAATCAAAAGCAAGAAGAGTTAAAACGGCTTGAAGGCAATACCCTGCGCCAGCAAGAAGAGCTTAGTCAGCGTTTAGAATTGGTCGAGAAAAAGAAGCAAGACTTGGATAAAATGCACCAGCGGCAACTTCAGCAGCTGGAAACCATTGCGGGGCTTTCGGCCGAAAACGCCAAAGCTCAGCTTGTGGAGGCTTTGCAGCAAGACGCTAAAACCGAAGCCATGGCCTTGGTTCAAGACATGGTGGAAGAAGCCAAACTGAACGCCAGCAAAGAGGCCAAACGCATCATTATTCAGTCCATTCAACGCCTTGGCACCGAAACCGCCGTTGAAAATGCAATTACCGTTTTCAATATTGAAAGCGACGACATTAAAGGCCGAATTATTGGTCGGGAAGGTCGCAACATTCGGGCCCTGGAAGCTGCCACCGGAGTGGAAATCATCATTGACGATACCCCTGAGGCCATTGTTTTGTCGTGTTTTGACCCTGTTCGCCGTGAAGTGGCGCGTTTGGCCTTGCACCAATTGGTGAGCGATGGCCGAATTCACCCCGCACGGGTTGAAGAGGTGGTGCACAAAGTGCAACGTCAATTGGAAGAAGAAATCTTAGAAATAGGAAAACGCACCTGCATAGACTTGGGCGTAAATGGCCTGCATACCGATTTAATGCGCCACATCGGTAAAATGCGCTACCGTTCTTCGTACGGGCAAAATCTGCTGCAACACAGCCGAGAAGTGGCCAATTTGTGCGCCATTATGGCCTCAGAACTTGGATTGAATCCCAAACTGGCCAAACGTGCCGGCCTGCTTCACGATATTGGAAAGGTACCCGATGGGGAAACCGAATTGCCTCACGCCATTTATGGTATGAAACTGGCCGAAAAATACCGCGAAAAACCGGAGGTCTGCAACGCCATTGGTGCCCACCACGACGAGGTAGAAATGACCAGCATGTTGGCTCCCATTGTTCAGGTTTGCGATGCCATTTCAGGAGCCCGTCCAGGCGCCCGCCGCGAAATGACCGAATCGTACATTCAACGCATTAAAGACCTGGAAAACCTGGGAATGGAATACGCGGGCGTTTTAAAATGCTTCGCCATTCAAGCCGGCCGCGAACTGCGTGTTTTGGTTGAAAGCGATAAAGTAACCGACGAACAGTCCGATAAACTGGCCTTCGAAATATCTCAGAAAATTCAAAACGAAATGAGCTATCCCGGCCAGGTACGGGTTACCGTAATCCGCGAAAAGCGCTCAGTGGCCGTAGCCCGTTAGGCTATAAGCCCTGAATTCCTAAATGAAAAGTCCGGACATCTTCGTAGAAGAGTCCGGATTTGTTTTTTTCAAGGTTTGATTTCATTTCCTCCAGCCAGACCTGCATCCAAAATACATGGGCATGCTGCCCAACAGGTTCCTGCAGCCACCATTCCTGCTTTCTTTGCTTAAAATAGTGTTCCAGTTCCCGTTCTGAAAAAGTAGCCCCTTGGCCGTAGGGACTGACGAAATTTTTTACATCGTTGCCTGCCCAACCTGCTTCAGCCGGCCTTTCCCAGCGAAGCAAACAGGAGCCGGGAATTTTAGCTGGCCCAAGTTCCAGCTTGATTTCAAGCCCCGCCAGCAAATACAATCCCACGTGGATGCTGCTGTTGCCCTTTCTGTTTTCCATCAATGTATGCATAAAACAATGGCTGAACCCCGAATTTTCAACAGGTCTTAGCCCTTTTACCTCGTACAATAAATGGTTTAAAAGTTTAATTTGTTCGGCAGAATTGCCCGAATTTCGGTGCTCTTCGGGCAGGTACGAAACCCAAGTCTTTAACCTTTGAATTAAACTTTCCCAATGTAGATGAGGAAAAAAATGCCGATGCAAAATGCCCATGCCTAGGCTAAGATTTTCCGGTTTTTTTTGCCAATTCTTTAAAAGCAGCAAGGTGTTTTGCCGCCGAATCGCATTGATGGCCTCTTCGGCCCGCCGTTGAACCTGATCCTGCATGGTGTTTTCCCATATTTTTTCAAGGTAGGGAAGGGCTTCAACGCCCGAATCGATGAATTGCAGCAGCAAAGCCTTCCAAACCTCAGGGTCTGGATCGGCCATTAATTTGGGCATAACGCGCCAAATTATTTTTTTTTCTTTGCCCAAGTGCAACCAGATTGAAAAACCATCGTAAAATACATTATAACCCAAACCAAAAAAGCCTATAGATCGTACGCATACTTAACCATTAAACGTTATTCATTATGCGTAATTTATCTGACCGTCAGCTTGTTGAGTTGTATCAACAAGGGCAACCAAAGGCATTTGAATTGATTTTAGAACGCCACGGCGCCAAAATTATGGGAAAAATCGTGAATACCGTTCGCGATGTAGAGCTGGCCGCTGACGTTTTTCAGGAAACCATGCTGAAAATTGTGGAGTACTTGCAAAGCAATCGGTACAAAGAACAGGGACATTTTTTGGCCTTGGTGTATCGAATTGCCCACAACGAGTGCATCAACGTATTTAGGTGCGGCAAAAAAATGCCTAAAATGGTAGTTGAAAATAAGAAAGAGGGGGAATTGATGGATGTTTTTGAATTGCTGGACCTGGAAGACGGGAACATAGAGGAGTTGCTGTTTGACCAGGAGCTGCGCACGCAATTGGAAACCTTGGTTGGGCAGCTTCCTACCGAGCAAAAAGAAGTGGTTTGGCTGCGCATGTACGCTGGCCTGAGTTTTCAAGAAATTGCCGACCAAACAGGAGTCAGCATCAACACCGGCCTTGGTCGCATGCGCTACGCTTTAATCAACATGCGCCGAATGGTTGAGCAGCAGCGTTTGGAGCTGATGGGTTGACGCATTTGTGGCTGCATGCAATAAAAACGATGGAACTGCGTTATAGGAAAAAAAAGCCTATGACGCAGTTTTCCTCCTCATCGTTTTCAGATCCTTCTGATCCTTCTTGGACCCGTCATCCAGCGTATTTGCGGGCTGTACAGCGCATTCTCAGGTTGGTGAAATCACAGCAAGTGCTTCCGAGTGAATACCTGGATCGGGTTCGAATTTTTCTGAATTAGGGTTTGGGCGCTTAATCCGGCTGTCGCTGCAAGTCCTCGCCCCCACAGGGCAAGCGGCAGCGCGTTGCGGTGGCTCCCAAGGTCGCCTCCTCACGGCGGCCGCTTTGCCCTGCGTTGGCTGTGGGCTTTCCGCATCCATCCGGAGCGCGGCGGCACAATAGGTTCAATCGCAGCAATGCAATAAAACTTGTGTGCGGCCCTGCCCCGGATGGAATAAGGTAGCTAAAGCCTGCAAGGCCATAAGCCCACCGACCGAGGAGGCGACCTTGGGAGCCACCGCAGGGCGCTGTGGGCTATGGCCTTGCAGGTTTTACTACCTATGACAGCCGGAAATGGCAGCCCCCAAAAAAATCAAGAAAAAAAGCCGGGCGAAAAATGGAAAATCAGTCCGCAAGTTAAAATAATGATGCCGCAAGCCAGCAGGTTAAGCCAAAAACCTGAATAGGCCATGTCTTTGATGGTCAGTTCGCTGCCGCTAAAAACAATGGCATTTGGCGGAGTTGCCATGGGGAACATGAATGCCATACTGCTGGCCAGGGTTACGGGAATGGCGAAGAACAAGGGATGCAATCCTAAGCCTTGTGCTGCAGCAATAACGATGGGGACCAGCAGGGTAACCAAGGCAACATTGCTAATGAATTCGGTAAGAAACAGGGCCGACAAGGTGAACAAAGCCATTAAAATCCAGGGATTTCCGATGCCTATCGACAGCAGCATATCGCTGAGCAATTGAATTAAACCAGAGGTTTCAAGTCCTTTGGCCAAGGCGAATCCGCCGCCAAACAGCAAAATAACCCCCCAAGCCAGTTTGTGGGTGTCTTTCCATTCTAAAATTGGAGGGCTGGGTTTACCGTGTTCCTGAGCTGGAACAATGAACAGCAGCAAAGCACCCAGAATGGCAACGGTGCTGTCGGAAATAGGAATGCTGAGCCAGGTTCCGATCCATGGGCCCAGCATCCAGCCCCCAATGCTGAGGGCGAAAATGCCAATAACCCGACCCTGCGTTGGGGATAGGGCAGATTGGCTGCCGAAGAAGTGGGAACTTGGCAGTTCAATGTCGAGTTGTTCCGAATTCCAACGAAAACGAAGCAGAGCAAACATAGCGAGGAGCAGAAGGGCCGCCAAGGGAAGGCCCATGGCCATCCAGGGAAAAAAGCCAAGTTGCAGGCCAGCGTTTTGGTCGCTTAGGCCCCTTAGAACAGCGTTTGGGGGCGTGCCGATCAGGGTTGCGATGCCCCCGATGCTGCTGGAATAGGCCAAGGCAAGCAACAGCCGTTTTCGGAATTGGGGGGCCCAATTTCCGCGAACGTGGGGAAAAACCGAAAGGGCCATGGGCAACATCATCATGGTGGTTGCGGTATTGCTAATCCACATGCTTAAAAAGGCTGTTGCCAAAGAAAAGCCAAGCAGCAATCGTTTGGGCTGCCTGCCGGTTCGGCTTAGAATCCAATGGGCAGTGGCGGTGTGGAGCTGGTGTTTTTCAAGGGCTAGGGCCAGCAGGAATCCGCCCAAAAAAAGAAAAACAACCTCGTGGCCGTAAGCCGCGGCGGTGGTTTTTAAATCAAGAACTCCAAAACTGGGAAACAAAATCAGGGGCAATAGGGCGGTAACCGGCATAGGGAGGGCTTGGGTAATCCACCAAACCAACATCCAAACGGCCGAGAGAACGATGGGAAAAAGCGCGGGTTTGCCAAGGGCTTGAGAAACCAAAAAGGCAAAGAGCCAACCAAGTGTTGGGCCCAGCAGGATTTTAAGGGTTGACATACTCAAAAGTAAGGAATGGTTTATATAAAATAGGGTAGGGAATGGATGTTGAATGGCCCGCACAAGTGATTTTTAGTTTCTATTCAATGCAAAGCTTGAATTTGAGCTCGTTTAAGAAAAGGTTGAATTGGGTTGGTTGGTGGTTTGTTAACCGATAGTGGCCAAGTGTGGCCAATTCAGGAGTTCAATCTTTGAAAATCAGTTTAATAAATCTATATTTGCATAATAAAGTAATGAGATTTATTGAGCATAAGTAGGTTTACAATGGAGTATAAAATGAAACAAGCCCTTCGATACATTCAACAAACGCTGGGTATATTGCCAGCGGCCACCCCAATAGGGCAAAGCAATTTGGATGGGTTACCCATGTATGTGCTAGAAACGTTCAGGTTGTACCGCACCAATCTGTTTAGCTCAGAAATCGTATTGGCTGAATTTAAAAATGAGGTAGAAATCAGTATTCAGCAAACGGAAAAGCTGGTACACGTGCTCAAAAATCGGCTCAATCAAAAGGTGGTGGTTGTTTTGGATAACGTGCAAGCTTACCAGCGTAAGAGATTAATTGAAAAAGGCCTAAACTTTATAGTACCGGGGAAACAACTTTACCTGCCCGAGCTGTTGGTTAGCTTAGGGGAAAGCTTTGTTCATCCAAAGTCGAAGCAAAAAAATAAGCCTTTGCTTCCCTCTGCCCAATTTTTACTGATTTACCATATTATTCATAAAAACAAACATTGGAATTTCACGGATCACAGCTTTAAAGAAATTGCTGAAAAAACAGGTTATACCCCAATGGCTATAACAAATGCCATTGATGGCTTGAAAAGCCATGGTTTGGTTGATGTAGAGGGTGAAAGGAAAAAAGGTGTTCGCTTTCTTTACACCAGGCCTGAACTATGGAATCTTGCCCAGAAAAACAGCCTTTTAGTGAATCCTGTTCTTAAAACAGTCTATGTAGATGAGAAGCCCAAAAATGTTTTTCTTTTGAAAAGCAACACATCGGCTTTGCCTGAATACACCGATTTAAACCCTAGAAAACAGGACTATTTTGCCATTGAAAAAACCATCTTCTATGGTTTGCAAAAAGAGAACACCTTGGTAAATCTGAATGAAATTGAAGGTGAATTTGCCTTAGAGGTTTGGAAATACAATCCGGTGGACTTGGTTGGAGTGTCGGAAAATGAATGCGCTACAGTTGATCCAATTTCTTTATATTTAAGTTTAAAGGACAGCCAAGACGAACGAATTCAAATGGCATTAAGGCAAATCTCAGAGACATTTTAACGAAATGGGATTTAAAATATAGATTCCAAACCTGTATTTGACCAATTTAAACCTGATTCCCGCGTTTAAACACCGAGGCCCAAATTTATTCTTAGTAAAATCATGGGTTGCAGAAGGGCTTTAGAAAAATCGCGGAAGTCAGTAGCTATCCGCGGCTAGGTTTTTAGCCACGAATGCACGAATGGGTGTGGGTTGGGGCTTTGGCCACTCATAATGGGATATATGGGGCTATGCTGTTTGCGGCTAGGTTTTTAGCCACGAATGCACGAATGGGTGCGGCTGTGGCTTTAGCCAAACATGAAGGAATAAATGGGGCTATGCTGTTTGCGGCTAGGTTTTTAGCCACGAATGCACGAATGGCTGGAGTTGGGGCTGTGGCCATACATGAAGGAATAAATGGGGCTATGCTGTTTGCGGCTGGGTTTTTAGCCACGAATGCACGAATGGGTGTGGCTGTGGCTTTAGCCACACATGAAGGAATAAATGGGGCTATGCTGTTTGCGGCTAGGTTTTTAGCCACGAATGCACGAATGGATGGGGTTGGGGCTGTGGCCATACATGAAGGAATAAATGGGGCTATGCTGTTTGCGGCTGGGTTTTTAGCCACGAATGCACGAATGGGTGCGGCTGTGTGGGTAGCCCCAAAAACATACCATTCGTGCATTCGTGGCTACCCTTTTCAACGCAATTCCAATAACCACCAATTATGAATACCCGTCCAATTTAGCCTAAAAACATACCATTCGTGCATTCGTGGCTACCCTTTGCAACGCAATTCCAATAACCACCGATTATGAATACCACCCCAATCTCGCTCCAAAAACATACCATTCGTGCATTCGTGGCTACCCTTTGCAACGCAATTCCAATAACCACCGATTATGAATACCCGTCCAATTTAGCCTAAAAAACATACCATTCGTGCATTCGTGGCTAAGCTATCTGCAGCTTAACTTCCTATCAGTTGGTCGCTTGAGACCAAAGAATAGCTCCGCCAAACCTTAGTTCCCCTTCTTCTTCAACAAGCCATAGCCCAAAATCCCCCCAAGAATAATCAAGCTGCCCAAATAAAAGGCCCAATTTAACTCCTGGTTTTCGTGGAAAATCCAAGCTGCCAGCACAAACCCATAAATGGGCTCCAAATTAATGGCCAGTACTACGCTGTAGGCCGAAATCTGGGTCAATAATTTAAGGGTAACCGCAAAGGTGAAGGCCGTGCAAATGGAACCCAGCAAAAAGGTTAAAAACAAATCCATGCCACTGGGTAAGGTGTGCAACGATTCTGGCGCCCACCAAATCAAACATAGGCCCAAGCCCAGCCAAGCACCAATCATTTCTGCCCAGGCTATGAACAAACCCGATGTTCCGGTTAAAGCCAGCTTTCGGTTTAGTATGGTGAAAATGCCAGATAAACTGGCTGAAATCAAACCTACGGTAATCCCAGCTCCAAACTGGGGTACAACTCCCAAAATCATCCACAACCCCAAGCCAATGATAAGACCCACCACGGGTTCCATCCAACCAATCTTGGTCCGAAAAAACAAGGGCTCTAAAAAGGCCACAAACAAGGTGGTGGCGCTCATGCTGGCCAAGGTTACCGATACGTTCGAAATTTTTATGGCATGGAAAAAGGTGGCCCAATGGGCTCCTACCACCAAGCCCGTGGCCATAGATAACCCCAGCATTTTCCAAAAGCGGGCTGGAACAACGCCTTTTTTGAATAAGAAGGGGGCTAGGCATAGGGCCGCAAACAAGACCCTCCACCAAACCAAGCTAACTCCATCAAGGCTTATCCATTTGCCTAAAATGCCAGTAAAGCCAAAAATAAAAACGGTAAGGTGCAAAAGCCCCTGGCTTTTCCATCCGGCCTCCGGAGTCCATTGCATACTGCTTATTGCGCGGATTTATTTTCTAAGGCGGCGATTTTTTTCTGCAAGAACAGCAGGTAGCCCAATACAGCGGCAAACAACACAAACACCACGGCAATCACCACCCAAATTTTTCCGTCTTTGCGCATTCCAGTGGCCATTTCAATCACATTGGCCTCAACATACACGGTTCGATTTTGTTCGGTTTGCCACAATTCAATGTGGTTGTCAACGTAAACGCCTTCGGTCGTCTGGCTTTTAATATCAATTCGGTAGGGGCGGGCTAAGGCGGGAATGTTTCCTTTGCTCAATACCACTCCCTTGCCATCGACATAGAAAAGGGTGCTGTCGCAAGTCCCCACCTGAAACGAGCGAATACCCCCATTAAGTCGATTCAAATCAACCAAGGTGTCGGTAGGCAATCCTGCGAAAACAGGTAAGGGTAGGCAAACCAAAATGGTTAGCAGGCGAACCAGGTTAATGTTGGGCATGTGATGTTCGGTTTAAATGTTGGATGCGGAAACTCAGGTTGGCTAACCAAAAACCAACCAGGGTCCAAGCCAAAATGGCGGGATAAAAAACAAGGCGCATGTCGTTTTTCAAGTCTTTGTAGTTGCCGAATCCGGGGTTGCCTCCTTTTCCTGGGTGCAGAGAATCAACATCTTGCATACGGGGCAGAACAACAATCAGCACCACCATGAGCACAAAGGCAAAAATGCCATACACGGCCGAGATTTCGGCGCGTTTTCGGGCATCGGGAATGGAGGCCCTTAAAACCATGTAGGCCAAATAGGCCAAAATGGTAATGGCGGCCCCGTTTAACTGAGGGTCTTTGGTCCAGAACGTATCCCAAGTAAAGCGGGCCCAAATCATGCCGGTAACAATCCCGATTCCTCCATACAGCAGGGCAACCTGGGTTAGGGCCAAGGATTTTTCGTCGCGAATGGGGTTGTTGTGGCGAAGGTATGCAATGCCATGCACCACCGAGGCCAAGAGCAAGATGAACATAGCAAACCACATGGTTACGTGCCAGTATAGGTTTCGGATGGTTTCGTGCAAGATGGGCTGAACGGAAACTTCACCCAAAAAAGCCATGGGAATAACCCAAATCATAGCGGCAACGGCAGTTATTTTTAGGTAGGTTTTCATGCTGTTAATCGCGCCAAAGGTAAGGAAATAGAAGGTAACCCAAGGCCACCGCCAGCAAGTTCAGCAGCAGCAGCATGCCCGCGTACATCCAAGCTTGAGATGTGCCTCCTTGCAGGGCAAACAGACTTCCTTTTACGGCTGCCATTAAGGTTGGAACCATTAAGGGAAGCCCTAAAATGGCCGAAAGCCCCGGGCCATTTCCTGAAACCGAGGCCACAGCCGCCATAAATGTCCCTAAGGCCGAAGCAGCGGCACTGCCAACGGCAACCAAAATCAACATCAAGAAAACCTGATTGCCGGGGAAACCCATCAACAAACAAAAAACCAAAAAGCCCAAGCAGCCAGAAACAAGGTTGAATACCATTTGATACCCCATTCGGGCTAAAATCAATTGGCCGGGTTTTAGCCAAAAATACAGTAGGATTTTTCGACCAGGGCTGTCGCTGACGAAGGATCGAGAACTGGAATTAACCACCGAAAACAACAAAACAATCCAAAGCAATCCTACCCATATTTCGGCTTCCTGAACTCCGCCCGTGGCTTGGTATGCCACCACCAAACTGACCAAAACATACAACACGGCCCCTTGAATTCCGGCTTTTTGCCTCAATTCCAACCGCCACTCATGGCGTATCCAGGTCCAAATGGGCATTAAATGGCTCATAAAACATCAAATTCCTGTTGAAGGTCGGGCACAATGACCTTCGAAAAGCCCCGTTCTTTTAACCGATTGGCCCAGTTTTTCTGCACCTGTTCTTCGCCATGCACCAAGAAAATGGATTTTAATTTTTTGGGGTTTTGTAGGCGCAAGTAATCCAGCATTTCTTCGTAATCGGCATGCCCGCTAAAGCTGCCTGCCCGAACTATTTTGGCCCGTACGGGAATGTCTTCTCCAAACAAGCGAACGCTTGAGGCGCCTGAACTTAATTGGCCTCCAAGGGTAGAGGGTTCCGAATACCCCACCACCAAAACGGCGTTTTTTGAATTGGACAAGTGGTTGTACAGGTGGTGCCGAATCCGGCCCGCATCCATCATTCCGCTGGCCGAAATAACCACCGCTCCGCCCTGAATCGAATTGATGGCCTTGCTTTCTTCTACGTTTTCGGTGAAATTCAAATTTGGAAACGAAAAGGGCGAGGCATCGAAAGAAAGGTAGCGTTGAAACCGTTCGTTAAAAGCCGATAGGTGGTTTTTAAATATCTCCGTTCCTTTTGTGGCCAACGGACTATCTACAAAAATGGGAATGTTGGGCAGCGATTCAAAGTTGTGAAGGTAATCTAGGGCAAAAATAAGCTCTTGGGTTCGGCCAATGGAAAAGGCAGGAATCAACAACTTTCCTTTTTGTTTTAGGCATACCTGATGAATCAAATCCCTCAACTCGAAGGGCCCAAAATGCTCTTCTTCATGAAGCCGGTCTCCGTAGGTGCTTTCGCAAATCAGGTAATCTACCTCTGGCAGGGGAATGGGCGGTTTTAGCATTCCAGGGTCTGGCCTGCCAATGTCTCCGGTAAATCCAATTCGAATGCTTTTGCTGTTTTCCAAAACATCTAAAACTACGGCTGCGCTGCCCAGCAAATGGCCGTTTTCAATGAGGGTACACTGGATTTCGGGCGACACCTTAAAGGCAGTAAGGCTGGGTGCCGGCCGAATCAATTCAAGGCAGCGTTCGGCATCTTTTAAGCCATATAAAGGCTTTCGTGGTTCTTCCTTGGGGTGGCGTTTGTTGTAAAAAGCCGCATCGGCTTCTTGAATGTGTGCCGAATCCAACAGCATGATTTCAAGCAAATCGGCCGTTGCTTTGCTGCAGTATATGGGACCTGAAAAACCCTGCTTAACCAGCATGGGAAGCAATCCTGAGTGGTCGATGTGCGCATGCGATAGCACCACCGCATTAACCTCCATGGGATTGAATCCGAAATGCCTGTTTAATACCTTAAAGCGTGGATCATAGCCCTGAAACAAACCACAATCCAACAGCAAACGAAACCCAGTCTGGGTTTTGATAAGGTGTTTACTCCCGGTTACCGTTTTGGCGGCCCCATAAAATGTTAATTTCACTCCGTAAAAGTAGGGATTTGCTACATTTACCTAATGAAATCTATCCGCCTCTTGTTTTTTTTGCTCCTGCCGCTTCTGGGCTGCACTACCGTTGATGCAGATGTTGAGGTTGTGCCTGTTTTGGAATGGGAAGGGGAGGCCCTTACCCTAAATCAAGATGTGATGCGAAACGGGCAATCTTTACGGTTTACCGAAATTTCATTTTACATATCCGATGTTCATGTTTTGCAGGGAAACAGCAAATCCAACCCTCAAAGCATTAACTTAATTAAGAATGGTCAGGGCCGGTTTTGGGTGGTGCTGCCCCAGTCCATAAATCCAGATACCTTTTATTTTAGTTTGGGAGTCCCCAGCAGCTTCAACGATTCTTCGGGGTCCTTAGCCAAGCCAGCTTGGCAGTATGGAGACGAAAATCCGTTGTCGGCAGCTCAAAACATGTATTGGTCCTGGAAACCGGGTTATATTTTCATGAAGTTGGAAGGAAGAATTGACCTGGACGGGGACGCTCAATACATATCGGCCGGCGAAACATTTTCGATCCACACCGGATTAAATTCCTTGTTGCGTACCATTTCTTTGGCCAATCCGAGCAACCAAATAGCTCCGAAATACGCCTTAAAAATGGATTTGGCCAGGCTGTTTGATGGGTACGATTTGCAAGGAGCTGGATTAAATGTGCATGCCATGAGCTCCCAAGATGCCGATTTTGTTCGGGCAGAATACATCAGCAATAGACTTTCCAACGCTTTTTATGCCTTGGAACCCTTACCTTAAGTTATTGGGCCTATTTTGGGTGCTGATGAGCTGCAATTCAGCGTCAAATCCCCCTTTTGAAGCCAACTTGGACTCGGCCGCATGGGTGGAACTTGGAAAATCCTTGTTCTTCGAAACGGCTTGGTCTAAAAATGGAGATGTTTCTTGTGCCCATTGCCACCGGCCCGAATTTGGGTTTTCAGATACCTTGCCGAGAGCCGGCGGAAATGCCTTCGGTGTTCCCGCACGCAACATACCTTCCCTGTTGGGCGTTTCCCGAAAAACACTTCTGAATTGGGATGGCGGCGTTCGGTCATTGGAAGAGCAGGCCTTGATTCCTTTGCATGCCGAAGGCGATTTCGGACTTCCTCCCGCTCAATCCCTACAACGCCTTCAGGGCAAAGACTACCTTGAAAAATGGGGGTACAGCCTAAATTTAAGAACGGCAGTAACGGCATTGGCCCGGTTTCAGCAAACGCTAACGCTACCGGAACCTGTTATGGACAAGCATTACCAAATTGGTTTGGAATGGTTTCAGAACCAAAACTGCCAGC
>Ga0169931_10004423_pt1 | contig 21897 bp, 21 predicted proteins | sample Kivu_15m_20L_FD_129675 | JGI IMG/M metagenome (GOLD analysis project Ga0169931, IMG submission 129675) | Freshwater microbial communities from Lake Kivu, Western Province, Rwanda to study Microbial Dark Matter (Phase II) - Kivu_15m_20L... | ecosystem: Environmental > Aquatic > Freshwater > Lake...
CCTTGGGTTCAACAAGATCTTCCGCAAGCCCGTGGTGGTCACCACCAACGGCCGCGAAGAGATTGCGATCCGCGACTGGACGTACTTCTCGATCTCACTCGATCACCGCATCGTGGACGGTGCAATCGGAGCCGAGTTCATGAAGACCTTCATTCAATACATCGAAAATCCGAGCCTGCTCGTTCTCGAAGGTTGAGGTTCTAAATGGCTACGACCCAGCATGATGTTGTTGTGATTGGTGCCGGCCCTGCCGGCTATGTCTGTGCAATCCGTTTGGCGCAGAACGGCCGCAAGGTCACGGTGATCGACAAGGCCGAAGTGGGAGGCGTTTGCCTCAACCGCGGCTGCATTCCTTCCAAGGCGCTGATTTACGCGGGCGGGATCTTTGACAAGGTCTCGCACCATGCCGATGAGCTGGGGATTGAGCAGGGCGGAAAGCCCCTCAAGAACCTCAACATCAACATGGGTAAGCTCAAGAGCTGGAAGGACGGGGTCGTTGCCAAGCTCACGGGCGGCGTGGCGCAGCTCCTCAAGGCCAACGGCTGCACCGTTATTGCGGGCGACGCCAAGTTCACCGGACCCAAGACCCTGGAGATCAAGACTTCCAAGGGTGTGGAGACGATTCAGTTCAATGCCTGCGTCATTGCGACGGGCTCACGTCCGGCAGCACTCCCAGGCTTCACGGTCGACAACAAAAAGATCCTCGATTCGACCGGAGCGCTCGATCAGACCTCGGTGCCCGGCTCGGTTTTGTGCATCGGCGGCGGATACATCGGTCTTGAGCTGGGCACTTTTCTTTCTAAAGTGGGCTCCAAGGTCACGGTCGTCGAAGCGGGAGCGCAGCTGCTCGGTGGCTGTGATCCGGATCTCGCCAAGGTTGTTCAAAAGAAGCTCGAAAAGAAGGGTGTTGAGATCTACCTCAACCACGGCGTCAAGGGCATGAAGGACTTGGGCAACAAGGGAGTCGAAGTCTCTTTCGAACCCCGTACCGGTGGCACCAAGGTCACTAAAACTTACGATAAGGTTCTCGTCACTATTGGACGTACGCCCAACTCCGAAAACATCGGACTCGATCGCGCAGGGATCAAGCTCGATTCCAAGGGCTTCATTGTGGTCGATGCCCAGCGCCGCACCAATGTCGCTGGCATCTACGCCATCGGCGATATCGCAGGCCAGCCTCTGCTTGCCCACAAGGGCTCCAAAGAGGGTCTCGTGGCAGCGGACGCCATCGCGGGCAAGAAGGCAGCCTATGATGTGGTTGCGATGCCGGCTGTGATCTTCACCGATCCTGAGATTGCGACTGTGGGTTTGAGTGAGGCTGAGGCGCGCGCCAAGGGGCTTCAGATCAATGTGGGCATGTTCCCGTTTGCAGCAAATGGTCGCGCTCTGTCGGTCGGCGAGCCAGAAGGCTTCGTCAAGATGATCGGAGATGCCAAGACCGGACGCTTGCTCGGTGTCCATATTGTGGGCGCCGAGGCTTCCAACCTCATCTCCGAGGCAGCTCTTGCCATCGAGATGGGAGCTCACATCGAGGATCTGGCGTTGACGGTGCATCCGCATCCAACACTCCCAGAGACTCTGATGGAAGCAGCCGAAGCGACCCTCGGGCACGCGATCCACATCTTCCAGAAGAAGCCCACGGCAGGAGCTCCTGCTCCGCAGGCCCGCGTTTAAGCGCAGGGTGATTTGATGGGGATGCAGTTCTGGTCCCTGCAAGGGTTTGTTGGCTACGAGGAGGTCGCTGACCTTCAGAGAGCGCTCGTCGAAAAGCGCGCCGCGGGCGCGATTCCCGACACCGTGCTTTTTTTGGAGCACGAGCCCGTGGTCACGCGCGGGCGGGGCTTGCAGTGGACGGGTGTGGCGCGTGAGCGTTCGATTCCACTTGCGGCACCTCTGCCGCCTTCGATTGCTTTTGCCGAGAGTGAGCGAGGAGGGGATCTGACCTATCACGGGCCAGGGCAGCTCGTGATGTATCCCATTATCAAGCTCGATGGATCAGGCTTTGGGACTGATCACGATATCGCGGCGTTTTTGCGAAAGCTCGAGGACGTGTTCATCGACTGGCTCAAGGGCTTGGGCCTTCAGTCCGAGTCACGCGAGAATGCCACTGGCGTTTGGGCCGACGGTAAAAAAATTGCGTCGATCGGGATTGCGATCCGCAAGTGGGTCGTGTGGCACGGGCTTGCCATCAATGTGGTCAATGACCTTAAGTCCTTTCATCTGATCTCTCCGTGCGGCTTTAGTCCTGAGGTGATGGGGAGTTTGTCGGAACTGATGGAAGGGCGCGGATTGGCGTTTGATCGTTCGAGCTGGCGCCCCTGGATCGAAGGGGAGCTTGCGCGGGTGATGGCGGGCACAGAGAGGCCCGTCGAGAGCGTGACGCTTGCCGAGGCGATGCGACGGGCGGGAGGCTAGCTCGGCTTTTCAAAAAGAGTTGCGCGAATTTGCGCAACTTTTGAAACCAAAATTTTTAGTTCATGCGCGTGAAGAGAAATTCGGATAATTTTACCGCATGAACATCAGCGAACTCCAGATTACCGATTTGAAAGCAGGCACCGGACGCGAAGCCGTCAAAGGGGCCAAAGTTACAGTCCATTACGACGGCTTTCTCGAGGATGGCCGCAAGTTTGATTCTTCGATTGATCGTGGGCGGCCGTTCTCCTTTGTGCTGGGCGCGGGTAAAGTGATCAAGGGCTGGGATCAGGGTGTGATGGGCATGAAGGAAGGCGGAACGCGCAAGCTCTACATCCCTGCAGCACTCGCCTATGGTCCGCGCTCGATCGGGATCATTCCGCCGGATTCGAACCTGATCTTTGAAGTTCAGCTCATCGAGTCACTTGCAAGAGAATGAAGCCGGCATCATCTCGGGGGGTCGCACTTCTTGAGACACTCGGTCAGGGTGGTGGCCTTTGCTACTCCACTCCAGCACTGCTGTCGGCAGGCTTCAGTGAGTGTGTTTTGCATGAGCTGTCGAGAGGCGCCTGCACAAGAGGTGAGGCAGGAAGTGGATAGGATCAAGAAGAACACGGTCCAGCCGTTCTGGGCCCTGGGTTGCAATAGGTCTAACCCATCTTTTCGCTTCATGCGCATGAAGGAAGGGTGGCGCAAACGGGGCAGGCGAGTAAAGGGCGACGCCCTAAAAAATGGATTCGGGCCCAAGAATGCTTGGAATCATTCTTGGGCCACGATCATGAGAAGAATAATCTCGAGTTTCTCGAGCTAAAGAGTGCCAGAGGCGCTACCCGAAGCACGCATCCAGGTGGGGCTGATTCTCGGTTGTCCAAACCGACTCTGTCTGCTCGAGTTCGCCTGACTGTAAAAACGACAGGAATTCCTTGAACTTGTGGTCTCCATGATGGAGCTTGGCCCCAGCGATGGGTCGCGCAAGATATTCCAACCGATGAAGGATGTATTTTTGGCTCCTGGGCGTGATGGCCAGCAGTCCGCCGCTCAGCTTGGCATCGTTCTGAAGCCTTTTGGCTCTCTCCAAGATCGAGTTCTCCACATTAATGATTCGTTGTTGGTTTTGGGGAGAAGTTCTTTTGATCTCGAGTGAGCGGATCCCCGCCGCTTTGAGGTCTTCAACCACTCGGCCTTGGGTCTCGGTAGGCATGGACTTGAGCGTTTGGATCAGTGAACGGAGCTGCTGGTGTGCGCACTCATCTTCTAGCGGGGCGGCCATCATCTGAGACCTGGAAGCGTATTTTTTGTGCAATTTTGAGCCTAAAATGGCTGCGAAACTAATTACACATCTGAGCGGCTCAGGAGAGGGTCCCAGCGATCGCGATACTGGGATTCAGGATCGTAAGTCTCCGCCTGCAAGTGGGTATTGAACTTTCGAGCACGTGGATCGGATCCTCTGCCGGATAGGTAGAGCCAGTTGCCCCAGTTGCTGTCAGGGTCATAGTCGATCAGCATCTCTTCAAAATAAGCGGCACCCCAGGTCCAATTTACTCCGAGATCATGGATCAAATAGCTTGCGACGTTCTGTCTTCCACGGTTGGACATCCAGCCCGTTTGGTTGAGCTCATTCATATTGGCGTTGATGAATCGATCGGGCGTGCGGCCCTCTTTCCATGTCTGAAAGGCGGCGGCGTCATCTGGGTTGTGAGATTTTCCTGGGCGTAGCCCCTCCGGCAAAAAAAGTTTGCGACCCCACTTGAGCGAAAAATATTTGAAGTACTCGCGCCAGAGCAGCTCAAAAAAAAGCCAATAGGTCGATTCGTTCTTACAGACCTGAGCCTCATAGTTTTTGAGCTCGTGATAGATCATCCGAGGAGAGATCGCCCCCACGCTCAGCCAGGGCGAAAGCTTGGAGGAGTCATCGAATCGAATCATCCCATTGCGAGTCTCTTTGTACCGTTGAACCGCGTGAGTGTCCCAAAGGTAATGGCGGACGCGGGCCAGTGCGGGATTTGCTCTAGGAGAAAAGGGCGAAGCAACCAAAGGTCTCACGGAGTGAGAGGCGAGGTGGCTCTCCAGCTTTTTTCTAAATTCCGTAAAGACAAAAGGCATCTCATCGAGACTGAAGGGGAGATCCAAGCGTGAAAAAAGTGTGGATCCCTCAAAAGATTGGAGACCTATCCCTCGTTCAGTCCAGAGATTTGTAACTTCGGACTCCTCTTGTCGCTCTTCGAAAGCAAATTCGCGGTTCAAGTAGATGCGATCCGGAGTGTTCGAGGGGTCGAGGCTCTTGAGGAACTCAGGGAAGCTGAGTTCAGTCGTGATCATCTGAGCCATTCGGGGGGCTCCCTGGCTTTGGATCTCCTCCTGAAAAGCTAGGAGGCACTCGCGATGAAACTTCTTTCTAAAGGGGCCTGCACGTCTCAAGCTTGCTGTGTGTGCGAATACGAAGGTAACTTGAGTGGAATCCCTCCAGCATGTGGTCAGGGCTTCGTTGTCGGCAGTTCTGAGATCAGAGCGGATCCAGTAGAGAGATTTCACTGAAGAGAGGCTCACATCAATGCTGGAACTCGTCTGATAGTTCCTTTAGACTGAAAACTATGACACCACAACCGGATTTTCAACGCCCAGATTTTCAACGATGGAGAGAAGTGGTTGCACGCTATCAGAAGCCCTCAATGGGCCGAGCCTCATGGCAGGTGTTGAATACCTTGGTCCCGTATATGGGGTGCTGGGTGTTGATGTACTTTAGCCTGAAGTCATCTGCTCTCCTGACTTTGTTTCTGGCCATTCTTACTGGAGGGCTTTTGGTTCGGACGTTCATCCTGTTTCATGATTGTTGTCATGGATCTTTTTTTAAATCCCAGCGGGCCAATGACGTGTTGGGTTGGGTTACCGGTCTGCTGACGCTGACTCCGTATTATCATTGGAGGTGGGAGCACTCGCTGCACCACGCTACTTCGAGTAACCTCAGTCGGCGTGGCATCGGCGATATTTGGACGATGACTGTTAAGGAGTACCGTAATGCGAGTTTGATCCAGAAATTGAGCTATCGAATCATTCGAAACCCACTGATCCTATTTGGAGTAGGTCCTTTGGTTTTGTTTTTCGTGCTTCACCGTCTCGCGCGCCCCCATGCGCCCCGCAGAGAAAGGCTTTCGGTCTATCTAACGAATCTTGGGGTGCTGCTCTTGTTTTGTGGTTTGAGCTGGGTGTTTGGGGTGAAAGAGTTTTTTTTGATCCAGACCACTATGCTTTTGGTGGGTGGAGGGGCAGGGATTTGGCTCTTCTATGTTCAGCATCAGTTTGAAGATACCTACTGGGAGGATGATTCGAGTTGGGACTTTGTGAGCGCAGCCGTGCGCGGAAGCTCGTACTATCGTCTACCCAAGGTCCTCCAATGGTTCTCGGGAAATATCGGATTTCATCATATTCATCACTTGAGTGCGCGTATCCCGAATTACAATCTTGAGCGCTGCCACAATGCAGAGTCTTTGTTTCAGTCGGTTCGAGAGATGACACTAGTGGGGAGTTTGAGGTCTTTGGGGTTGAGGCTCTGGGATGAAGAGGAGCGAAAGCTGGTCAGTTTGTAATGAGTTCTACACGCAAGAGTGTAGTAGCCCCGCTTTCGACCGGTCCAGCCTGAGTCGCCGATCGGTTGATGGGACTGAACTCAACTGGCAGCAGTAACCCCTCCTTATTCAGAGATTTCCTAGGCACGCTGTTTGACCTGGTGAACCCAGTCGGAAACTACCGGCTCGATGCACGCGTGCTCCCCTACGGATGCGTGGAACCCTCGACCCGTTATCTCAAGATCACGCCTTAAAGGGCGGGTCATGGGGTGCGGGCGGTCTTGGGTTGAGTTACAAAGCTCTTGCAAGGCCATGGATCCCAAGAAACCAATCAGACTGACGACTTCTTTTTATCAGCGCGACACAGCCCGAGTCGCTCGCGAGATCCTAGGGATGCGTCTCGTTCGAACTCATCGGGGTCGCCGCTTGTCCGGTTGGATCACCGAGGTCGAAGCTTATCTGGGCGAGAGAGACCGAGCCTGTCATATCGATTATCCCAGACGAGGGGATCTTTTCATGAGAGCGTGAGGAGTCCGCTACTTTCAGTTGCCGTGAATGAGGTTGCTGCACCCGAGGACTGCCCACCGATATTGGCTCCAAAATTAGCCTGGGAGATGCTGAACTCGGCTTGGTGACGGGGGCAAATCGCTTTTCCGCCGGAGGGCGCATCGATCAGAGCACCTGCGTGCGGACAGACAATGCTCATGGCCCGGTAGTCTGAGGCACCTGTTCGGACGATAATCACCCCTCGACCACTATTGAATCCAGTATAGGATTTACGGATAAAACTTCCAATGGAGCTCAATCCCGTTTCGACGCTGAGATTAATGACGAGCTGTCCCGATCCATTGACTGAATACGAGGCGGGATCCGCGGCTGTGGCATTGGTGCCATCCGAGCTCTCTGTGCCACAAGCGGAGAGGAGGGCGCCACACGGTGCCAACACAAGTCCGGCTGCCACTAAACGAGTGAGGCCCCAGTTAAACTCACGTCGATTCATTTGCCCATTCCTAACAGATGTAAGAGTTCTTGCCGAGTCGTGGGATTAGTCCTAAAGGCCCCAAGCATGGAGCTCGTAACCGTAAAGCTGTGCTGTTTCTCCACTCCGCGCATCATCATGCAAAGATGGGAGCACTCAGCGATCACGGCCACTCCATGAGGCTTGAGAACGCGCATGAGCGTTTTTGAGATCTCAGTGGTGAGCCGTTCTTGCACCTGAAGTCTTCGAGCAAAGGCATTCACGATTCTTGGCACTTTGGAGAGTCCAATGACCTTACCTTTGGGAAGGTAGGCGACATGGATCTTTCCAAAAAAAGGCAAAAGGTGGTGCTCGCAGAGTGAAAACAGCTCGATATCCCGGATGATCACGATCTCGCTGTCTTCTTGTCGAAAAAGAGCCTTTTTTGCAATCTCATCGACTGGGGTGGAGTAGCCTGAGGTCAAAAATTGCATCGCCTTGGCGTAGCGTTCGGGCGTACGAATGAGACCCTCGCGAGTAGGGGCCTCTCCGAGAAGACGCAAAATCTCCGACATCTTGGTCGAGATCTGAGCCCCGATATCAACGCTACTCTTTTGAGGTTTTGCTCGTCGCACTAGGGGATGTTTCTTGAGATGACGGGAGTGAGATAAGACTGGTCCCCAAAACTGCCACCCGTTTCTCTGAGTTTCCTCTCGAGCACACCCCAAACCGGGAATCCCGTGTTTTTAGGGGAGAACGCCAGTTGGAGTAAGAAGGTAATCTCAATAGCACCTCGACCAATGCCTTCGGTGACTCCGATCGTGTAATTTTTGAAGCTCTTGATGGGTTTTCCTTGAACACGGATGTTGCTGATTTTGACTTTTCCACTGGCGCTATCGCTGTCAAAGGTCAGTCCCGCCACGTTCATGTGCAGACCGTTATTGGTAACGTATTCGAACAGAAATTTGAGAAGCCAGCCGGGTGCTCTAATTTTCCAAACTGTCCATCCCATCGGATGATTGACTTCAAAAACTCTTGGGTAGCTTTTGATAATCGTCTCGTTGGTGATCACTCCAGCATCCTGCGAACTGCCATGAAATTCACCTGGATCGATAGCAAGGTCCGCTCCAGCGGCTTCTCGAATCGCTTCGAGCGCAAAATTTCCCCACTGCGTGTAACGCGTTACGGGACGCTCTATCGGCAGGTCAGAGAACCCCACCGTGTCATAAAGCCATTCGGGAGTGTAGCGAGACTCCAGTTGCTTTCGTGCGGTCTCGGTCATGGATGCGATGACTGCAGCTTCCGGGCTTGTCCCTTCTTCGGTGCGGACGGGGACGAGTTCGTAGCTAAGGACCTTTGCGGCTTTTCCAGGTTCGACATCCAAAATGAGGGATCCGACCCACTGACCATGCTCGCCGGTTTGCACGATAGGCACCAGAGCGCCCGATTTATTCTTGACTGACAGTGGAGTGCTTAAACGCGTGTGGGAGTGACCCCCGACGACGAGGTCGATATCCCGAGTTCTTCCGACGAGCTTGATGTCTTCCATGACTCCCAAATGAGTCAGTGCAATCACTAGATCATTTCGATTTTTAAGGGTGGGTGCGAGCTGCTCGACTGCAGTCACAGGCCCAGCAATTCCACCAGCGTTCATGCGCCAGCGATAAACCATTTCATCCGTGGTTACGCCTAAGATTGCGATTTTAAGGCCGTCGCGTTCGAGTTCGATCGCGCTCTTGATTCCGCGATGCAGCCAGGGAAACTTGCGATCAATGCGCATATTGGCTGCAAGAAAGGGTGTTCGGGGGCGGAGGGTAGAAAAGATCTCCTCCATCTGCTGGGCACCAATAAGCCAGTCATGATTACCGATGGTGACGGCGTCGTAGCCCATCGAGTCGATGATCCGCCAGGTCTGTTTGCCTTTGTCGGCAAAAAAGAACTGTGAACCCTCCGAAAAATCGCCCGCATCGAGTGAAACCGAGTCGATGCCCCGCGAAGCGGCTTCCCTTTTGAGACGTTCCATGACGGCTTTGACTGCAGCGTAGCCACCCCAGCCTGAGTACTCTGCAGACTCTAAATAGGAATGCAGATCGTTCGTATGAATAATCTGTAAAGGCTTGGCCCAAACTGAGAGAGAAACAAGGGGGCTACAAAAAGCCGCAAAACTGAGAGCACTCCAGGCCCCCAAGGGCCCCCAAACGCGACGAAAAAAAATCATATGTCATTCTATCGGGCAGCGGCTCTGAGCAGCTAAAATAAATGTGTTTTTGTCGGTTAAAAAAGATCAATCCCGACGAATTGATGTGATCGATTTTTGACATTCGTCAGAAAAACAACGCGCTGCTAAGCTGAGTAAAAATGCTTCGATTTTTATTCACCGTTTTTTTCCCATCATTTCTTGTGCTGACTCCTCTTGTTCTGACTCTGGGCTGGGGTGGAGTTCGTTCGGCGGCGCTCGAGTCTCTCAGCAGTCGAGAGCGGGTGCTTCTCGTTTTTAATCAGAGGGTCTGGAGTCTTGAGACTCAAAATTTGCCTCATGACCCCCAACGAGTGGCGCTCCTCTTGGGTTTTTTTCAAGCCACTGGAGATGGGGTCCACCTCAAGGAAGCTCGTCAAACGCTTCAGCAAAATCTAGAGCTCTTTGAGCGATCGCCAGAGTTTGCCACGCTCAAGGCAGCCGTTGAGTACTTTGATTCTGCAGGACCCGTGCTTTCAAAGAAAATCACGAGACCTTTTGAGTCCTCTCTCCGCAGGTCCACCCAATGGTCGGATCAACTGGAGACTGCCTGGATGGGTCTGTTGCTAGGCGATGACGCTTTTGATCGCAGTGCTTGGGCGGAGGCATTGGCCTATTACGAACCTCTGGCTCGGTCGCGTCTAAGGTCGGCACAAGTGGGGGAGCTTGCAATCCTCAGGCTTGCCTTCGCTTATCGAAAACTTTCTCGATTTTCGGAGGCGGAGTCACTCCTCGGTACTCTTATATTCAGGGACGGGGATGACCGGGTGTCTCAAGCTGCTGCTCGTGAGCTGGCTCGAACAGCGATGCAGTGGAGAGACTCCGGTTCGATCAACGGATTTTATCGCAAAACGTTTGATCAAGACTCAGTTGAGTCTTTAAAAGTGGCGGCACTCGCAAAAGTTTTCCTCGAGACGTCTCGTAGCGAGCTGCGTTCTCAGTTTGATGAAGAGTTAAAGAAGAGAGCCATTCGGGTTTCACGGCGAGTTTTGAATCAGCTTGAGAGCGGATTTACGGGGCAGAATTTAGAATCCCTGATTCAGCTCATGGACATCCTATCGCGATTTCCAGATGCGGCAAGCGACATCGCTCCCTCGGTCGAGGCGCAGGCCAAAGGGGTTCACCTGCGCGCTCGAGCGAAAGCAAAATTCGATAAAAAAGAGCGCTTCACAAAGGATTTTTTATTCAATCTGACTCGGAGACTCTTTGCCGCAAGATTTCGCCTTACTTCGGACATGCACTTTCGAACTCAGCTGACTTCGGAGTGGATGGAGTTTTGTAAGACGAGTTCAGAGCGCGCCTGCTCTCTGAACTTGTGGGATACCGTGACCGGAGCGTTGGTGTTCTGGAAGAACGCCCCCCCCAATCTCAAAGATCAAGTGAGGGGGCTTCATCTCAAAGCGCTCAGCTCCACGGCCACGCCAGAAGATTTCCCTGCAACTCTGCCAGAGGCATTACAGGATTGTCTGACACATTGTCAGGACTCAGCCACCGCCGCTCGTGCGGGTCGAGAGTGGGCGGAGTTTCTTTTTCTTAAAAAGGACTGGGCCGAGGCCACAAAAGTCATGAACCAAGTCTTGCAGCGCGAGCCCCGATTGATTCACTGGGTCTTTTACCAGCGAATTCAATGGGCATCCGGCTTGAGTGATCGAGTTTTCCTTCGGCCCGAGAGTCTGGGAGTCGCCCTCGTGGATTGTGGGCCCGTGTGTAAAGACCCGGAGCTTTCGGAGGTCCGCTTTCAGGCGGCACACAAACTGGCTCAAGCTGCAGTGGATCGCAATGACTTGGCAGAGGCGGGAGTTCAATTCTCTCGGATGGAGCAGGAAGGAGCCACCCCGGGTTCGAGGCACTTGGCCCGTGACCTTTGGTTTAGATTCTTGAGTGAGGCCGGGCAATGGGAGGATGCTTTACGAAAATGGGGCGAGTTCCCGGCAGAATGGCGTTTGCGACCTGAGTCAAGAGTTCTGCTCGAAAAGCTAGGAGAGGGACTGTTAAATTCAGGAAGCTTTGAGTGGTCCCGGGATTATCTCAAGCTTCTCGATCCAAACGGTAGAAACCGCTCGAGGTTAGCGGTACTCCTGAGTCTCTTGTCTGAAAGGCAGCCTGCACTTTCAGACTTGGAAGCCCCGATGCTTGAGGGTCCGTTGGATTCATTTTCGAGAGAGGTGATTTTAGAGTGTCACTCCAGAATCCATCCCCAGTCGACGCTCGCTCTTTTGTCACGAATTCGGAGACGCACGGAGCGTGAGGAGCAACTTCAACTCCGCTTAAAGTCTCCACCTCAGGGCCCGCGCCTTGAACGTTTTGAACTTTTGGAGCAGCAGATTCAATTCTTTCGAGAGCGTCAGAGAGCACCCGGGTCTGATCCCGAGCTCTCGCGCGAGATAAATCTTTTGATTTTGAGGTTGGAGCGGCTTTTGGCGGAGCGCAAGCTTCAGGCTGAGATCGATTATGAGAAGCAAAGTCTCAAACCGATCACTCATCCCGATTTCATTTTGCCGCAGGGCTGGGATCGTGCCGGCTCTCCCTTGGAGCCCGTAGCCTGGCTCTGGTCCCGGGGGAACTCTTGGGGCGCTTGCACTGAGCTGGAGAGGCGTCGAACAGCGCTTCGACCGAGTGATTACTGGCGCACTCGGATTTGGTGGCTAGCCTCGCTTCAAGGCGCGCCCGGAGCCCGAACTCAGAGCCCTGAGCTCTTGGCAGAGCTTTTTGCCACCCTCAACGAACTCTCCCCTCAAGTGCCGACGCTTGCGGAGGTTCTCGGGGCCTTTAGAGGGTCGAGGGCGAAGGACCCTACGCAGGAGGGGGAGGGAAGTCGCTGAGTCTTTCGAGACACATCTACTCCCCGTTGGGAGAGTTAGCTCCGATTTATGCCAAAGTTAGCTTTCAGGCCTCAACAGATTGTCGCCGGCTTTAGGCTCAAGGGCCGTGTGCACTTGAAGGCTTGGCCTGCTGGCTCTCCACGACAGGGAGCGGGTCTTGGTCTTGTCCAGCTCCTGACGTCAAGTGAGCTTGCTCGGACCGTTGCGGTTTTTGGGGCCCTCAGGCTAAGGTCGGGGTCTATGCAAAATCAGATTCTCGAAGTCCTCCGTACCGTCAATGACCCCGATCTCAAACGAGATCTGGTTTCTTTGGGGATGATTCAAGACCTTCGCTGCGAGGATGGGGTGGTGTCTTTTCGTTTGGTGCTCACCACACCGGCCTGCCCGATGAAAGAGATGATGGAGCGCGAGTGTCGCGAAAAGATTTCCAAGATTGCGGGAGTGCGGCAGGTCAAGATTCAGATGGATGCTCAAGTCAAACGATCGGCTCAAGGAAGCGCTCAACCCTCGGGTGCTCAATCGATCGAGGGAGTGAAGCACATCATTGCAGTTTCATCCGGCAAGGGTGGCGTTGGAAAAAGCACGATCGCAGTGAATCTTGCATTGAGCTTGGCCATCGAGGGAGCCCGAGTGGGGATCATGGATGCCGATGTTTACGGCCCGAATCTCCCCACCATGCTGGGAGTCACCGAAGATCCTTTGCTCGAGCAGCACCCTCAAAAAGGAGAGGTTTTTATTCCTCCCACTGCTCATGGCATCAAAGTGATGTCGATGGGGTTTCTAGTAAAAGGCGATCAACCCATGGTCTGGCGGGGTCCGATGCTCCACAGCGTGGTCAACCAGTTCTGCCATAAAGTGAATTGGGGTGATCTCGATTATCTGGTCGTCGATATGCCTCCCGGCACAGGAGATGTGCAGCTCTCTTTGTCTCAGCTGGTGCCCGTCTCCGGTGTGGTGATGGTCACGACCCCTCAAGAAGTCTCGATGCAGGACGTGCGTAAGGCCGTCCTCATGTTCGAAAAAGTCAGAATCCCGATCTTAGGAATTGTTGAAAACATGAGCTGGTTTGAAGTGCCCTCGCCATCGGGGGTGCCTGAGAGGCATTACCTCTTTGGTAAAGATGGCGGAAAGCTTCTTGCCGAGAAGTACAGAACCGAACTCTTGGCTCAAGTTCCTTTAGTGCAGCGAGTGCGTGAAGGGGGAGATAGCGGTAAGCCCGTCGTGGTGGCAGAGCCTACTCACGCGGTGGCGCAAACCCTCCGGCAGCTGGCCCGCAAAGTGGCTCAGCAGATTTCGATTCGAACAGAAGCAGGAGCGGGTGAGCCTCTCGTACAAATTGGACGATTCACCTGAGGGAACGGCTCATGAGTTGCAAACCTCGCAGAGCAGAGAGCATCGCAACTTATGAAGAAACCCAATCCCGTCAGCAAGATCGCTAAGAAGGTCGTCAGTCGGAGGCTTAAAAAAAAAGCCGTAAGAGCAGGGACGCGTAAAGCCCCTGTCGCTTCCACTTCTCGCCGTCAAAAAGCTGTCTAGACTTTGTCTTAGCCGGATTTTCCGATGGCTTCGACGGGGCAGGCTTCGAGTGCAGCCTGACACTTGGTTTCTTCTTCAGCGTCTTTGGGCTGTTTGTAGACGAAGGAGTAGCCGTGGTCGTCGTTCCGGGTGAAGTTGTCGGGAGCTTCGGTACGGCAGGCGTCGCAGTCGATGCACTGGTCGTCTACGAAAAATTTGCCTGCGACGTTGTCCTGCCACTTCTTACTTGCGTCAGCCATAGGCGACCTTCTTTACGGATTTTAACGCGCTTGTCAATTCGGGGTTATACTACCCCATGTGATCAGCTCTAAGGACCGTTTCAAGATCGTCATCAGTGACTGCCACCTTTCGGCAGGCCGCTTTTATGAGGGAAGGCTCAACCCCCATGAGGACTTCTTTTTTGACGACGAGATGGTCGAATTCTTTGATCATTTTTCGACAGGGGGGTTTGGCGAGCATCCCAATGGAACGCCTGTCGAAGTCGAACTGATCATCAACGGCGACTACCTCGATTTTTTGAACGTTCCCCACGAGGGGGAGTTCGAGGACGCAATCACCGAAGCGGTTTCTCTCAAGAAGCTGGAGGCGATTTTAGCAGGGCATCCCAAAGTGATGGCCGCTTTGCGGCGCTTTGCCTCCCGGCCGGGTAAGAGCATCACCTATCTTGTGGGAAACCATGATCCCGATCTATTTTTTCAGGCCGTGCGAGAGCGGATCATTCGAGAGTGGAATCCCGAAGGACTTCAGCACTCCGACGGCACTCCCAAGGTGAGAATTCTTCATGACCAAGATCGCCTCCAATTTCCCGAAGGCGTTGAGATTCATCATGGCAATCAGTTCGAGGCCGTCCATGTGCTCAATTACAAGAGCCCACTTCTCCAAGGCAGTGATCTGGATGAGCCTGTATTGAATCTCCCGTGGGGAAGTTTCTATGTTTTGAAGGTGATCAATCGCTTCAAGTGGGAGCGAGATTACGTAGATAAGGTCAGGCCCATTAAGGTTTTCTTGTTGGTGGGTTTGATTGTGGATACGTGGTTTACGATTCGTTTTGCGTTTCTGACGGCTTTTTACTTTTTGATGACTCGGTTTATTCCCAGTCCTAAGAGGCGCTCCCGCCTCAGGGTCACGCTCGATATTTTCAAGCAAGAGGCACAGGGTGTTTTTCCGGATCTGGAGAACTATGCTCGTCAACTTCTGGATCAGAGCCCCGAGGTAAAGACCGTCATTTTTGGACATACCCATCGCCCGATGAACCGGGTTTGGCCCGACGGTCGTCAGTACATCAATACGGGCACCTGGACTAAAATGATCAATATGGATTGGCGGGGACTCGGGCAGCAGTTTCGTCTGACCTTTGCTCTGATTCGGCTTCGCGAGGGTGAGGCCTTCTGCGACTTGCGGCAATGGCAAGGTGAGTCCAGACCTCACTCGGTCTTTCAGGGCTAAGTGCTGGATTCAAAAGCACTAATTTCATTGCATTTTGAAATTAAAAAGCCTTCCTTCAGGGGGGCGCTCTTTCTACAATCAATAGAGTGAGTTGGGTACGTCGGCGGCCATGGCATTTTGCGCTCGGTCTTGGGGTGAGTGTTCTCACTTCGGGCTGCTTCTTGGCCGAAAAACTGGAAGCCAAAACCGAGCCCTGCCAGAGCGCTTCGGTCGAAAACCCTCCCTATGTCCTGAGCGGTAGAGTCCAGTACGGCTATGTCCCCACTCAGGCGATTGGGAGTTATGCCGGTAAGCTCGATTACGCCAACATTGCGATGCGGCCCGCTCGCCGAGTCTTGGTTCAGGCTTTGGATAATTGCGGGACGGTGGTGACCGAGCGAGCCACTTACGATGATGGGACCTTTACTCTCGCAGTCCCTGGCAACACCGTTTCTCTGTCCGTTGCAGCGCAACTCAAATCCGGAAATTATGTGGGAACCGGGTTTTGTAATGGTGCCACTTGGGATGTCAAGGTGGTGGATAATACACGCTCCAAGGCGCTTTGGTCCTACAAGTCGCAGCTCTCTTTTTCTCAGGACGCGCAAGGTATCGCGATTGACATCCCGCTTGCGCACAATAACTTGGTCTATACCAATCGCGCGGCGGCACCCTTTGCTCTAGCTGACACTGCGGTTTCTGCGATCGAAAAAGTGTGTCAGGCCTCCCCGGATACGGACTTTCCCTCGGTTTTGATTAACTGGAGTCCAGAGAATCGACCCGTCTCGGGCGAAAAAGCCAAAGGAGAGATCACGACTTCGCACTTTACGGTGGAGGCGTTTGAAGGGGTGGCTCTGCCGCAGCTCTATATTTTGGGCAAAGAGGGCGTGGATACGGATGAGTATGACGATCACGTCGTGGCCCATGAGTTTGGCCACTACTTAGAAAACAGTCTGTACCGTTCGGACACGATCGGTGGGAGCCACGGCTCCGGTGATATGCTCGATCCTCGGGTTGCCTTTGGAGAGGGCTACGGCAACGCCTTCTCGGGGATGACTTTTAATAACCCCACTTACATTGACACTTACGGATTTGCTCAAGGAAATGGCTTTTCAATTCAGGTAGCGCAAGCTCCCCGGTCCCTCCAAAACCGAGGAATCCACAGTGAGGCCAGTGCTCAATACTTGCTCTGGAAGCTCTACGATCACATGGACGGGGTCACGAACTCAGGAAGCTACACCCGGATCGATGACATTCTTAGAAACTTTCAAAAGACGACTCCTGCCTTCACCTCGTTGCAGTCGTTTGCCTCCTACTACAACGCCAGATATGGCGGCTCAGCTCAGCAGCTTCAGAGTTTATGGAGCACGGGGGCTCCCGGTTTAGTGGGCCTAGAGTTGCCCTACCACTCGCTCTGTTCGGGCTCTTGTCTGGGCTCCGGGGATATTGCAGACCCCTTTGATTCCGATATGGATCTGGGAAATGAAATGGACGGCACCCGGACGTACGGCATCTCTCGAGATGCCGCGTTTTGGAATCCCTATCGCGTGATTACGCCTGGAACGAACGGTGCGACGGGACATGACGTGATCGACGCGGGCCCTCATCCCGTGAAGTCCTATCTTTATAACAAGCTCGGATACGTCCGTTGGTATCGGTACCATCATGAGCTCGCCACAGCGGCCGGGGTTCGGGTGGACGTGGCTCTCGGCGGGGGCAAGTCCTGCGGGATCGATTACACGGACATGGTGGTCTACCATAAGGGCGCTATTGTTGCCTCAGATTGGGGCTTTGGGGGCTGTCCCAGCGTGCAATGGCTCGCTCAGCCGGGACAGGATTACTTGATCACGGTCGAGGGCTTGCAGCTGGATACCTCGGGAGCAGTGCCGTCTTTTTCACTCACGGTGATACGATGAGAAAGCAGAGTTTTTATTACATCGCCGGTGTCTTGGCTCTGGGGCTGATTGCAGTGGGGCTATGGAAGCCTTTGCACCGCATGAATCGGGAGCAAGCGCGTTTGGATCGGATCGCCCAACAAGGCCAGCTCTGGAATGGGGGAAAGCCCACCGCCCCCATTCAGCTAGAGCCTAGCGTTGAGGGGGAGATCGAGCCTGGAGAGTGGGTGGACGTGGATCTGAATTTAATTCCAACGGCCGAAGGATGTGTCGCACTCAGTAGCCGGACCCGAGGGATGGATGGGGTCGAAGTGAGCGATGACTCGGTTTGGGATCATCCCACTTGCAGGCAGGGGGAGAGGATCCTCCGTCAGATTCGAGTGCGTGCGCCCGAGGGCGTCTCCGGGCTTGTGGCTGTGGATCTCCGGATGGAGCTCGACTCAGGAATGGTTTACGAAGTCACCCGGTCCGTTGCATTTCGCGCCGAGGGAACTCCCATTCTTCCGGGGTCAGAGTGACTCCAGGGTCATTTGATTCCCGAAAATTTTAGTCTGTCTTTGACTAAAAAATCCTGTGTTTTCAAATTCTGAAGTTGCATCGCTCGCCGTTTTCGCATGGCATTGCCCTTGCTCGAGGCATTCTCAATCGTCGCTCGTAGCAGAAAGGCCGAAGCTCTCATGCGATTCTCGTGGAGTCATTACAGTCAAACCCTAGCTCTTGCTCTGGCGATTTCTCAAACCGTTCCCAACAGTACCCGGCTGGCTTGGGCGCAGCCTCAGCCCGACTTAAGCTTTGTGTCACGCGATGAGGGAAGGCGGCATGGCACTCCCGATGGAGAGCGTGAGGGGCGTGACCGCGGTCGATCCGACGGAGAGCGTTCGGGTCGTCAAAAAGGCTATCGCCAAGGGTTTGATCAATGTCTGGCCAGCCGACGTCAGCAGGCCTTTGATCAGGGCTATGCTACGGGCTACCCCCAGGGCAGTTTTCAGGGTCAAAACGAGGGTCAGTCGCGCGGCACTTATGAGGGTCGCCTTCAAGGCGACGCCGATGGAAGGCGCGATGGAGATGTTCGGGCGGATCGCCGAGCAAAAATCGACTCAGAGGTGCCCGCACGCGAGAGAGGCCGATATGAGGCCGAGCAAACCGATAGCCTGGCCCAAGGTGCCGCCGCGGGTGCCGCTGCCGGAGACCTTCGCGCGAGAGAAACCGCCATCAAAAAGGATTTTCCAGCAGGAAAAGAGTCCTACCGTCAGGGGCGATTTGCCGAGCCCATTCAAAAAGAGCTCAATGAAGATTTGTCGACTCTGCCCCAGCCGTCTCCCCAGATCCTCTCGAGCGAGCTCGACGCTCAACCGATCGTGTCTGAGTTAGCGCGTTCTTACGCTTTTCCAGATTTCAGGTATCGCAACGAGCGCCCTTCTCAAAACGATCCCGAGAGCCGGAGAGCTTACAGTGAGGGTTACCGAGACGGGTACACCCAAGGATTTCAGCGATCTTATGACAGCGAATTTAGAAGTGCTGAGTCTCTCTACTTTCCGGAGGGGCGTCGAGAAGGATGCAGAGATGCAGACCGCCAGGATGTTCGAATGGATTATGATCGGGGTTACCGCTCAGGCTTTGATGTGGGTTACCGCAGGGCGTTTGATGCGAGCTATGCTCAGGCCTACCGGACCTATTATGAGCTGAGCTTCGGTCCTGCCTCGAGCTTGAGCTACAGCGAGCGATACCCCACTCATTATTCCAAATGGTTTGAGCAATTCCGCCTCGAGACCTACCAGGCTCGTGTGAAAGAGCTTTACCGCGAAGGATTTGACCGCGAAGAGGGTGCCGTCTTTCAACGAAATTACCCGGGCTATGCCCAGCGGGAATTTAACCGTGGAGTGAATGAGGAGACTCAAGCTTTCGTGGCTCGTCCAGTTCGAGCGGTGAGTTTTGCGTTTCGCGAAGAAACTCCCGATTCTGTGTTCGAGCCCGGAGAGAAGGTTGATTTCTCATTTGGAGTCAGAAACTTTTCGGGCCAGGACCTGTCTTCGTCTGATTTGAGGTTGGAGCTTGAAGTGGCTGGGCCTGGAGCTTTTCCGATTCGTAAAGTCGATGCAGGCAAAGGTGTGGTTCCTGCGCGAGGGGCTCTCCGAATCGAGGGGGCTTTGCCCATTCGTCTGATCGAAGCGGGATTAGGTGGGGTCACTCGCGTTCGAGCGCGGGTCCTGTTCAGAGGGCAGGAGATCGATTCCCGCGAAGTGGAGTTTCGAGTGCAAACCCGGGCGACTCTGGAGTGGGTGGCAAAACCAAGCCTCAAAGAAGGGCTTGCGACCGTCCTTAAGCTTCGAGTCTCCAATCGCTCCAGTCTCCCGATCTCGGGCCCGATGGAAGTGTCCCTCCGCTCGGATACGAATCTCGTGGAATTGAGACAATCCTCAGTCTCGATGCTCGGTCTTGAGCCCGGAGAGTCCAGGGAGCTCCAGTTCGAAGCGATCGGGCGCTCAGATTTGGACTCCGTGAACTTTCCGCTCGCTGTGGTTCTTAAGGACGGGAATCGCAAGCTCGTCTTGTCGCGGGATTTTTCGAACACAAGCCCAGTGCTCAATGATTACCGAGTCAGGCTCTTGAGTGCTCCCGCTCAGATCAGCAAAGCGGGGGTCGTCCGTCTCGAGTATCGTTTGAGGAATGTGAGCTCGAGGCTTGTTTTTTCGGCTCTAGAACTTCATGCGCGACTCTTTGATGCCCAGGGTCTTGAGCGGACGGATGTTCAGTGGATCGGGTTTAATCCCCAGTTTTTGATGCCCATGGAGCGTGGAGAGCAGGTTCAGTTCGTGATTCCGGTTCTCATTCCGGAGGGAACGAGCGGCACAAATTCGGGTGGAAGAGTGGAGCTTGAGGTGAGGGAAAACGGTATTCCGGTGGTGATCCATCGGGCTGCCTTTTGAAGGGGAGAGTACAGACATGAAGGCTGTCACAAGAGTTGTTCTGGGAGTCGCTCTGGCCATGGGGCTTGGAGCCTGCGGTAAGATCCCTAAGGAATTTCGCGGAACGTACGTCGATGACACCCACCGTATGACGCTGGAGCTCAAGGCTCAGGGGGGCTCATGGGCGAGGGAGGGCGAAGTCGCTCGCGAGTTTCAGGCTAAGGCCATGAAAGTGGAGTCGCTTGCACGCGGTGAGTCAGGAATTTACCTGCGATCTATCGGAGATGAGGACTCAGGCTCTCTCGAAGTGTTTTGGGTGCAACCCGACCCGAGCACCATTCAAGAACAGTACGGTTTTGTGAGTTTGCGAGCTCAAATCCTTTATACGCGATTTAAGCTAGGGGCTCGGATTGCGACAGATTCACTTCTGGCTCGGTTTTGCGATGACGGGCAGATTTTAATAGACCGTTCAACTCAGGCTTTTACGGGGGGCTGCCCGGCAGATTCGCTTTTACTGCAGTTGAGAAAGGCCCCCTGAGGTTCAGTTTAGGCCAAAAAACTCCGATCTGATGATCGGATGATGACCGCTGAGCGTCTCTTATCTCTCTTGCTTCAGGACTCTCCTCGCCTCTTGGGTGAGGCCTTCTTTTACCTCAAAGAAGCTCAGACCGTTTTGAAACAGCAGGGGGTGGAGGCATTGCTGCTCCCTGAATCCCCGCTCCTTCGTTTTTACCGCTGCATTCATGCTTTCAAGGGCATGTGTGGAATGATGGCCTCCAGGCTTCCGCTCGCGGCTGAATTGGTGCCGCAGTTTCACCTCATGGAGGGCAGGCTTGCGATCAAAGATAACTGGTCCAAAGCAGCTCTGTGGCTGCCCGAGCTCGAGCAGGCCCTCATCCAGGTGCAGGAAAAGATTCAGTGGGCACGGGAGCAACGGGAGGAGTCCAAGGCTCGCTCGAGCTCTGCGGGCCTGCCCGAGTCCGTGCGCGCCACTTCGGGAGGCAGAGAGCTCGTCTTTCCGTGGGAATCCGTGGTTCAGTTTGTCCCGGGAGACCAAGTCACAGGCAGACCCTTTGTCCCCGTAGGCGATCGATTGGTCGCGGTGGTGCCTGCCAGCGGAAAGGCCCATGAAGGTGTCACTTTTGGCATCGTCGTCCGGACAAAATCAGGGCAAGAAATTGTCGTTCCCGTCCAAGCGCTCCAGATCGAACAGGTAGACAGTGTCTCGACAGCAGTTCGCGAAGCCGCCTAGGTGGCCTTTTCTTGAGTCGCCTGCTCCTGCGCGTTATAGTCCTTTATACAGACTCTGTTCAGTTTTACTTGGTAAAATTTCGAAGGGAATCGGCGCCTTATGTCAGGACTTGCTGCCTATCTGCGCTCTAGTGTCGGAAAAAAGAAACTCGTGGGCCTCTCCGGCCTGGGGATCGTGGGTTTCACCCTCGTGCACATGGCAGGCAATCTTCTGCTCTTTGTCGGGCCAGATGCCTACAACCAATACAGCCATGCTCTGGTGAGTAATCCTGCCATTTATCTTGCCGAAGCAGGGCTTGTGGGGATTTTTCTTTTACACATCGTCCTCACGGTGCAGCTCACGATGCATAACCGCGCTTCGCGCCCTCAAGCTTATGCGATGAGCGCACGGGGCTCGAAGGCCACTTCGTTTGCAGCTAAAACTGCGATCCTCTCTGGTTTGCTGCTGCTTGCGTTTGTGGTGCTGCACCTTTGGACTTTCAAGTACGGCGAGTTTTATCCTGCCACGGTCAAGGGTGTGGAGATGCGCGACATTCACCGGCTCGTAGTCGAAAAGTTTCAAGAGCCTCTTTATGTGGGGTGGTACCTCCTGTGTTTGCTCCTGTTGGGGATGCACCTCAGTCACGGGGTTTCTGCCTCGTTCCAATCTCTAGGACTTTTTGCAGCCAATCACCCGAAACTTAAACTCTTAGGGTGGACGGCCGCGACCGTGATTGCAGGCGGTTTTATTCTTCAGCCGCTTTTGATTTTTTTTGGCGTGATCCAATTCTGAGACCCAGGGAGAGATGACTTCAATGCACCCCAAGCTTCAGTCCAAAGTTCCATCGGGCCCCATCGAAAAGAAGTGGGCTCAGCGCAAGTTTGAAAACAAACTCGTCAACCCGGCCAACCGCCGC
>Ga0169931_10004424_pt1 | contig 21892 bp, 26 predicted proteins | sample Kivu_15m_20L_FD_129675 | JGI IMG/M metagenome (GOLD analysis project Ga0169931, IMG submission 129675) | Freshwater microbial communities from Lake Kivu, Western Province, Rwanda to study Microbial Dark Matter (Phase II) - Kivu_15m_20L... | ecosystem: Environmental > Aquatic > Freshwater > Lake...
GGAAAAACCCGCACCCATTCCGCGTACCATGACCGGCACATTCGTAGGTGTCGGAGACGGAATTCACGACGCGGCAGGCGAGGCCAAAGTACTTTCACTTGATGATGGTGGCCAAATACTCAGACTGGAGGAGTTTAGGTCCACTAACGGGCCTGACCTGTACGTCTACCTTGCGACCGACAAAACCGCAGGAGAGTTTGTCAACCTGGGCCCACTCAAGGCAAACACAGGAAATCAAAACTATGTGATACCGGAAGGGACGGACCTGACAAAGTATGATACGGTGCTTGTCTGGTGCAAACAGTTCTCAGTTCTGTTTGGAAGCGCAGAACTTTCCTGATTTTTTAAAATGACTGCTGATTCTGCCGTCACCGCTAATGGGTAAACACTGGCACAGATGACGGCACCAAAATCAGCGTTACATGCGTATGTGTCTGCCGCTTATTTTAGGCCGCGTGTTTTCTTTGCAAACGATCTACCCAAACTCGATGCACCGCTCACACTCACAGCTTGACACCTCTTTTGTCTTTGCAAGGCACTTGTTGTGCGCCCCTGCCTGACACTGGACGCATATCTGCTCCAAGTTGTTGACGTCGCTGTACTTTTTTGACTGATCAAATCCAAAGCCGCCATCCCTTGGTCCTACCATGACTCCACTGGTGGGCCGAGGTATTTTAGCCCATGCCAAGAGCTGCCTTTATGGCTGCGTATAGTTCCTTTCTATGTGACTCGATTGCGGCCCTTATCTCAAACGGGTCGGAGTATATTCCAAGGGAGGCCCGTGTGGCCTTTAGGAGGTACCTCATGGCGCCTTCCTCGATTCTGCCAACAAAGTATCCGTACAGAAAATCCGCCTCATTTTGACACTTCCAGACCTGCGATGTGTTAAGGTGCGCCTGCCTTGTCTCGCTTGGCACCTCTGCAATCCTGCGCCTGATGTACTCGTCAAGGGAGCGCCGTATGTTAGAGTCTGCAAGCATGTAATGATGTGGCAAAAACCGCTTTTAGGACTTTTCATCGTCGGGCTTTTTCGCACGGTTCCACATGTTCATCGTGCCGCGCAGCATGAAAAAGCCAACAGTTATCGTGACGATTCCTACCGCAACAAAGAGAAACGCTCTTCCGATGGACCTAGCTGCCGACAACGATGTATTTTCCGCACTGCAAGATAAAAACACGATGTGACATGCATGGAATTTCGGCAAGCACGAGCTGGTACTTTTTAATAATAAAAGAACATTTTGAGTCGTTGAGCCTATCGCTTCCAAAGACAAAAGCCAATTCGTGCCTATTTTGCGGGGAGGCATTAAAAACGCCCTCTAAATGCAAGTACTGCGGGTTTAGGTTCTGTGACGACCACATGTCCACAGACAGCCACCAGTGCGGCAAGACAAGATACGCCGAGTACGTTCGGAAGACCCGCGCTGATTCAGTACCGAACCTGGCATCAGGCAGTTTCGTTGTAGTGTGCGACACATGCGGCTACAAGTCGGCCAAGGGAACCCTCATAGAGTTTGCGGGCGAGGAACTTGTCCAACACATGCAGATTGTGGGATGCTCAGGCAACACGTTTTTGGAGGAGGTAGGCAACAATCCCCACTTTGACACAAAGTCTGTAAACATCCCGTCCGGAAGCCCGGTCGTGGAGGAAAGTGGAATACTGTCAAACAATACGATAGTGGGACAGCTGTCGCGGCTTGCGTCGCTGAGGGACAGCGGGGCAATCTCCGATGAGGAGTTTCTGTTTATCAAAAAAGAGATCCTAAAGAAGCTAAAGTGATGTGCGCTAGGGTGTATCCTCGCCGCTTGCGGGCTGGCCCAGCCTTTTCTTTGTCTCAAGATGCTCTGCCCGCTCGCGTTGCAGTGCCGCCTTTACTATCTCCAGCTCCTTGTGGGCAGCGAGCAGCTTGCTGTTAAGTGATGAGACCACCGAGCTCGCCGCCGCAACCACGTTCTTTGGGGCCGCCCTCTCGCCGACGCCAGCCATCTGCTCCTCTATGAATTTTAGTTCCTTCTTTGCCACCTCTATCTCCTTCCTTTTTGACTCTAACTCCCTGACCACCTGATCAAGGCTTGATTTGATCTCACTGTGCTGCCTCTTCGCATCATCAAGATTGGAGTTTGCCTTGGAGAGCAACTGGCTCGCCTCCTCCTGGGCCTTTCTGCTCTCGTCGTAGGAATTCTGCACCACCTTTAGCTGTATCTTGATCTCCTCCGTATCTTCTTTGATCTTAAGGTATTCCCTCCTTGCAGACTCGGTCTCTTCCCTTGCTCGGGACGCCTCGTCTAGGGCCGATTTTTTTTCCTCGTACTCTTTTTTTACCGACTCTAAATCCTTTGTCGCCTTGCGTATCTGCTCGAGCACTGCCTCATGCTGCTGTCTTGCCTGCGATACCGACTGCTCCTGTTGCCTCCTTTCGGACTCGGCCTCGGATTTTTTATCGTTAATCTCCTTCTTTGCGGCCATCAGATTGCCCACCACCTCGTCGTACTCTTTTCTCACCAGCGAGAGCTTTTCTGTGACAGATTTTAGATGGCCTGACTTTGATACCATCTCGTCCTCAAGTGCCGCAAGCTCACTTGATACCTGCTCCTTACGGATCTCCTCTGGACTCTTTACCCTTACAGTCTCCTCGGCAGCGCGCTCCGGCTGCTCGGGCTCCTCCCTTTCCTCCTTTTTGCGCTTAAACAGTCCCATTATTTCTGCCCCATTAACAAAAGATCTGCACTCTTATTCATTTTTTTACGAATCTTAGGTAAAAGCCAAGGCCCCCGACGGCAAACCCGACGACTATTAACGACATGCCAAACTCGGGCGTCTCTGAGAAGAGGGTGGGGGCGGAGATGAAAAGCAGTGCCCCGAGTATTATCAGAAAGAATGCGCCGCTCTTTCTCGGCCTGTTGTGCTCGCTGTGTGCCATATCAGATGTGCCTTGCGATGGTCTGCGCCACCTTCTTTCTCCCTATGTCGACTATGAACGGCCCGATCTTCGGCCCCCTATTTGCGCCAAGTATTATCTGGTATAGTATCATAAAGAATTCCTTTGGCGGTATGTCGTTTTCCTTGGATATGGAGTATATAGTATTCTGCAGGTCGTCCGGATCCTTCTCTCCAGCAAGTACGTCTACAAGCTGCCTTAGGGCCTTTTTGGCGCCCTCGCCTATCTCGATGCCTGCCGTCTCAGAGTCCTCCCCAAAGTCGTCCGCATAGTTTCCTGCCAGCGTTATAAGCTCGTCTATGTGCGGCTCGCCCTGCTTGATTGCGCCGTAGTCGATGAGCTTCTTTGTGACCAAGCTTGCGCGGTCTTCTCTGAATATCCTGCACAGTTCTATGAGCAGCCTAAAGTTTACGTGGGTCGGCGCGCTCTTTGGGGGGTTTAGCAGGTTTGTGTACTCGTATAGTCCCCTCGACCTTGTCAGCTTTGCCTCGTTATCCAACTTTATCTTTCCAAAGTAAATGTCCTCAAGCTCATTGTATTCGTCCATGAGTACGGGTATGTCCTCAAAGCCGAGCTCACGGGCCCCCGTTATCCTCTTGTACAGAAGAAGCAGCATCGACTTTGGCGTTCCGTACCTGAACCACTTTTGGGAGGTCACGACATTCCCTGCGGACTTTGAGATCTTTTTGCCTCCCTTGTCCAAAAACATCTCGTACTTTACGTGGTGCGGATGCGGGTGGCCGAGTACCTCGTCGGAGACCCAGTCGTTTACCTTGACCGAGTCCATGATGTCCTTGCCGTACGCCTCGAACCTGATGTCAAACGCATGCCACCTTGCGGCAAACTCTACCTTCCATGCAAGCTTGCCAAGGTCCTTTGTTATGTCTGCCTCGCCCTCGTGGCCGCACCCCTTTAGCATCTTTGAGCCAATCTCGGCGTCGACGCACTTGTACTGTACGACTCTTCTTTCCTGGTCGTAATGGTGTGACTGGGCAGTGTACAGCCTGCTGCACTTTGCGCAGACCGGATAGTACGGGAGGAATTTTTGGTATTTTTCCTGGCCCACCATCTCTTCAATCTGCCTGCCTATTTTTTCTGAATTTGTAAGAATTGTGTGAATCTGATCCTTCAAAAGCCCCTGCCTGTAGGTGTCTATTGCCCGCTGGAACTTGTACTTGATTCCGAGCTTGTCAAGGCCGTCAAGCAGTATGCTGCTCATGTGCATCCCGTACGATTCGTGCGTTCCGAACGGGTCCGGGATGAGCGATACCGGCTTTCCAAGGTGCTCCTCAAGCCAGCTTGGGAGTCCCTCTGGGATCTTCCTTAGCCCGTCAAGGTCGTCAGAGTATGCGATTAGCTCCGACTTGAATCCCATATTCTCAAGTGCGAGCTTTACCCCAAACGCTCTGACTGCGTCGCCAAGGCTTCCTATGTGCGGTATTCCTGATGCCCCAAGGCCCGATTCCACCCTGAGGATGGATGTGCTCCGTCCAAGCTGTTCCTCCCTCTGTATCATCTCGTGGGCAAGCTTGTCTATCCATGTCCCCCTGCCTATGATTATCTTCTCGTCTTCCTCTGACACCTTTTACACCAGCTTTTTTGCCATATATGGACCATCGATATAGTATCCCATCTTTCTATAGTATTCGCGCGTGCCGACTGCTGAGATCACAATAATCTTTTTTGCGTCAAACTCCTCCTTCGATATCCTTTCTGCCTCGCCCATTAGGCTCCTGCCTATTCCAAGGTGCTGCACCTGGCCCTCCTCGCGCTCCCCTATGCGAAGCGACCTGCCGTAGACGTGCAGCTCACGAACGATGCATGAATCCTTGCCAATCTCGCTTCTGTGCGGCCTGTACGGCCGCCTCAGGCGCAAAAACCCGTAAATCCTGCAATCCGAGTCCTCGTGCGACAAAAAGACCTCGTCCCCGCCCGATGACCTGTAATCCGTGCGGCCAAGACTTGTCTCCTTTGGGTCCTTTGCAAATCCGATCTCTCTGCACCTTATGCACCTGCATGATGCCCCCTCCTTCTTCAGGTTCTGGTGGACAATCTGCCTCAGGTTGCCAAGTTTTGGGCCTGCGATTATCTCAGGCGATGAGATCTCGCGCTGCACCCTCATTATCCTGACCCATCTTGGCACAATCTTCTTTATCTCCGTGAGGACTCGTATCATCTCGTCGTCCGAGTACGGCAAGTACTCGCCCTTCTGGTACTGGCTGTACAGGGGCGTGTGCTGCAGCACAAGTGACGGGTAAATCTTTAGCATGTCGGGCTTTAGGGACTCGTCTTCGAACAACTTTTTGAAATCGGAAATATCTGACTCGGGAGTCATGGTGGGAAGGCCTGGCATCATGTGCGCCACGATCTTGTATCCGGCATCCTTTGCTAGCTGGAACGATTCTACCACGTCGGAGTAGGTATGGCCCCTGTTGACCAGCCTGTACACACTTTCCTGCAGACTCTGTACGCCAATCTCGACCCGCGTGACACCATACCTGAGCATCATGTCTATGTGCTCTTTTTTGCAATAGTCGGGCTTTGTCTCAACGGTGAACCCGACGTTTCTTATCTGGGCAAGCTCGTTTGCCGTCTTGGCATCCTCGAGTGTCTCAGAGTCAAAACCGTTGAGCGCATCGTAACACGACTTGATGAATCCTGTCTGGTAGTCCTCTGGCATGAAAAGGAACGTGCCGCCTACTATGACGAGCTCCATCTTCGTAGTGTCGTGTCCGTACGCTACCAGCTTTTCAATTTTTGAGAGGATCTGTTTTTTTGCGTCGTACTGGTTTTCAATCGCGTTGATTGTGGACGGCTCGTTTCCGGTGTAGCTGTTGGGGGAGTTGAACTCTACTCCTCCCGGACAGTAGGTGCACCTTCCGTGCGGGCAGGCATACGGGGCAGGCATGAGTGCTATGACCGCAACCCCTGAGGCCGTCTTGATTGGCTTTTTCAAAAGGATTCGCTGTAGCCTTGAGTACTCTTTCCCTTTGACCGTGGACAGGATCTCGTGGTTCCGAGGGATTCTCTCAAGGGAGTATTTTGTGCATATTTTCTTGATGTGCGCCTTTACCTGGCTTTTTGTCGGAGAATCAATTGAAAGGAGGCTCTTTGATATCTCGCCGCACGCCTCAGAGAATGTGACCTTTTGCATTGCAGACTGGCGGCTTTTTGGTCTTAAATTCCTTCAACGGCAGCTATCGTCGCCTTGGGCGTTTCTTTGCCGCCTTTTTCGACCTCTTTGGCTTTACACTGCGCGCCTTTGATCTCGGCTTTGCCTTCCTTGCTTTGGCCTTGCCGCCCTTCTTTGCCTGTCTTTTCTTTACAGTCTTCTTTGCCGCCCTTTTTTTCGCCGGCTTTTTCCTTGCGGCCTTTGATCTCGGCTTTGCGATTTTGGTCATCTCCTCCCTTGCCTTTAGGTTCTTCAGGACTACAAGCTCGACCCTTGTCTTTGCGGAAAGGCTGTCAATCTCCTTGTTCGGGGCCGGAAAAGAGCTTCCATGATCGTTAAAACACTGCTGGTGGAAGACCCTGCCTTTCTGGTACACCATGGACTCTCTTGAGACGCCCTGCTTACAGACGGCACACATGTCGACAAAATCTTCTCCCATTAATGCCCGACTTTATCAGTCTAATTTAATATTTTTCAAACATCCGGGATGCGATCAGGTGACGGGGGGAGCCTTCCCTGCCTCCTTCCCGGTCTCCTTTCGGTATTCTAACTTCAGCCAGATTGGCGTGATTATCGTGGTGACTGCCACCATTATGACTATCATGGTGTATACGTTCGAGGTGAGCACTCCGCTTGATATGCCGACCCCCGCTACGATCAGGCCCACCTCGCCCCTTGAGACCATTGCGACTCCTACCCTCCTTGCCTTGGCGCCGTCCCTCATGAAGAGCCATGCCGGCAGGCCGCAACCGAGAAGCTTTGTGGCGATGGCCACTCCTATGATGGCAAAGCCGATAAGCAGTATCTCTGGATTCTGGACTATCCCCCTAAAGTCCACCTGGGCCCCTATTATGGCAAAGAACAGCGGCGCAAATATGAGCCCAAGCTTGCCGATATAGTGCTCCACGCGTTCAAAGACCTTCGTTGACGCAAGTGCCATGCCGACTACGAAGGATCCAAGTATCGGAGAGAGGCCTATTGCCGCCGCTATGCCAGCAGTTCCAAAGAATGCAGCCGTGACAATTCCCTCTATGCTTCCTCCCGCCTTCCACATTCTGGAGCCTACTAGTCGCGGCATCACGAATATGGCGACCACTGCCATTATCGCAAAGAAGCCTAGCACCTTTAGTATGGTGAACATGACCTCGATGATGTCTATTGAGACGTCAGCACCTCCAAGCGATGTAACTATTGAGAGCACTGCTATTGCAAGTATGTCGTCGACGACTGCGGCCCCGATGATGAGCCTTGCCTCCGGCGTCTTTAGCTTTCCAAACTCGCTAAGCACTTGCACCGATATTGCGATGCTAGTTGCGGTGAGCGCCGTTGCGACAAGCATTGCCTGGAACGCGTCGAACCCGAAGAACTGGAATATGAATAGACCTACAAAAAACGGAACCACTACGCCGAGCGTTCCGACCGTAAACGATGCCTTGCCGCCCCGTATGAACTCCCTCGGGGTCATCTCGAGCCCTGCCATGAACAAAATAACTATCGCTCCTATCTCGCCCAGTATCTTTACCTCGCTGCTGAGGCTGACAAGTGAGTCGCCCTGTATGGTGAGGAGCGAGCCTATTGCAAATGGGCCGACCACCATTCCTGCCAGAAGCTCGCCCAAGACTATTGGAAGGCGCAGCCTGACGAACAGCTCTGCAAAAAGCTTTGCGGCGAACAGCAAAATACACACGCTGATCACCACTTGAATGAAATGTGATTCCGCGCCGGCCAATTTTTCCTACTTTAGTCCTATTGTAAATGGTTGATTAAAAATGATTACATGCGATCTATGCGATTTTTCTTGCATTGACGAACACTCCCCTATTGCGCGTTATGTTTCCTATCTGCTGCGCGCCAATCTTGTGCCTCTTGCATACTGTGATCACCTTGTCTGCCTGGCGCTTTGGAACTATGACGCAAAACCCTATTCCCATGTTGAACGTCTTGTACATCTCGTCCTCGCCTACGCCCATTCCATGGATTAGCTGCATTATCTTTGGCGCCTCCGGCATGGAATCGAGGACAAATCCTGTCTTTTTCAGCCTCAAAAGCTTGGTAAACGCGCCGCCCGTGATGTTTGCAAGGCCGTGAACTTGGAAACTCGATATGATCTCAAGGACGGGCCTTACGTAAATCTGGGTCGGAGTCAGGAGGGCCTCGCCTATCCTGCCTATTCCCCTCACCTTGTCAGATATGGAGTATTTTTTCAAAATGGCCTTTCTTGCAAGCGTGTACCCGTTGGAGTGCAGGCCGCTGCTCTCCATCCCTATTATGGCATCGCCTGCAGATATCCTGTCTCCTAGGACGAGATCTTTTCTTTCGACTATTCCTGCCACCATGCCTGCAAGGTCGAACGCAAACCCCCTGCCCTCAAAAAGGTCCGGCATTATGGCAGTCTCGCCGCCCACTATTGGAACGTCGGCCTTTACAGCGCCTGCCGCAAGCCCCCTGGCAATCTGGGAAAACACGGCCTGGTCGTTTTTGTTCGCAGCGATATAGTCTACAAACGAGACAGGCCTTGCGCCGATGCATATTATGTCGTTTACGTTCATTGCGACGCAGTCTATCCCTACGGTGTCGTACTTTTTCATCGCATTTGCAATCATGACCTTTGTCCCTACTCCGTCGGTGTGCGTTGCCAAAAGCCTGCCGCCGTGAATCTCTACGAGCCCTGCATAGTGCCCAAACCCGGACTTGACGTTTCTATTCTTGTGGGTGGATGCGATTATCCTGCCTATTGCGGACTGGCTCTTCTTTATCTTCTGAATGTCCACGCCTGCGGACTTGTACGTCAGTGCCATGATGTCTGTGTTTTTGGTATGAATAAAAATTTACGTGCCGCGCCGCTCACATGTACATTCCTGAATCGACCTTCCGGTGCTCCTTGTATTTTTCGGAAAGTTCCTTGAACTCCTTTCCCAGCTTTTCCCTCTGCTTTTTGAGATCCGATGTGTCTATCTCGGTCCCGTAGACTTTGTTGATTGCCTCAATCAAAGTTGCCGCCGCAAGCGGGTCCGGGTTTGTATGGCTGGCCCTGACCAGCATGGTGATTGCCTTTATCTGCCTCACGAGGCACTCGTTCAGTATGCTTCCCGGTATTCCCGTAATGAATCCCTGCGATATCATGCTGATTCCCTTGTCTAGCATTATCCTGCACAGGTCAGCCTCTGCCGCGCAGAATATGTTTCCGTCGTGCTCCTCGCTTGCAACGCCGTCAAGTATGACGAACTCCCTTGTGCCCTTGCTCTCGGCCCAGTCAAGCACGGTGGTCGCTATGTTGAAGAGGCCCTCCATCTGCAGCGTCACCTCGCAGATTATTGCGCAGAGGGTCCCGTCGTCATTTGAGTAGAACCTGAACGGGTGGCGTAACCTTCCCTGCATGAAGACGGTGGACGGGGGAAGGTATCTTGAGTGAAGGTATCCTACCTCACTCATGCCGAGTTTCTCTATGATGTATCCAACGGAGAGCGGCCCTGCAAGTCCTGGGCCGACAAAGCCAGCGAATATGATTGGGCTCTTAAAGTCCACCTTTGCTATCTCGTGTACGTGGCCGTCGGCCTTCTTTTGCAACGTTTTTTGGCTTACGCTGTAATTAATTACTCTTGTGTAAAAACAGGTCCAGCATGGTCCTGCCCTTGTCCGTGATGGAGTATATGACGGACGAGCCGGCAGTCTGCTTTGTGATGAACTTGTAGTCTACACACAGGTGCAGGTAGTTCAAAAAGGATCTCTTCATCCTGATCTTAGAGTTCGTATACAGGTCGGAAAACGACATGGGCCTGCCATTGAGCTGGTACAGAAGCTTTAGCAGCGAAAGGGTGCTAAAGTCGCGCGCACGCGCCTTTACGGCGTCCAGGATCTGCTCGTCACGGGCTATGATGAAATCCTCAAAGTGTTCTGCCATGTCTACTGGTATGTATGTGAGTCTGACCTTCATCGTACTGTATGGTACGGTACATTACCTTATTAAGGTTGACCTGGAAAATTGTTGAGCTGCGGCGGCTTTTTTGCACGCAACCCGGGCGTATTACGCGACTGCCTCTATCCGCCCTTCTTCCCTCTGCCTTGCCTCTTTTCGCATCCTGGATATGACTGCCGCAAGCTGCAAAGAGTGTATCTCGTCAAGGGTCTCGCACATGTGGTGGTTGGGGCCAATTTCATACTTAAACTAGGTGGATCTTATTGTCATGTTCTCGCACCGTATGGTGGGTGCAGTGACCGGGCTTGCAGCCCATGAGAGGACGGCCCTTGGGTTGTCTGCCACTGCCGATACCTCCCGCAGCATCCTTGGTAGGTTGTGTATGATTCGCACCTGCTTTAGCGGGTGCTTTATCGTGCCGTCTTCGACAAGCAGTGTGCCGCTTCTGGCGGTGCACGAAAAATCCCCCCTTATCGGGTTCACGGCGTACGTGTACCAGAGCCTTCCTACTATGATCCCTTTTTTTGTCTCCTTTATGATCTCGTCCCTTTTTTGGCCGCCCCCAAGTATGCTCAGGTTGTGGGGGCCGGCAACCGGCACGGGCGCAGCCGACCTGCCGAGCGGTGATCCGGGCCTGCACGCGTTTGCCGACGTTGCGGCATTCTCCTTGGACGCGTTATAGTGGTCAGAATACGTGCCCTCGAATACTCCGTCTCTTATGTAGTGGGACGATCTTGTGGGCACTCCCTCATCGTCAAACGACTTTGTTCCAAGCCCGTTGGGGGTGTGCGGCATGTCTGCAAGGTTAACCTCGTCTGAGGCTATCTTGGTGCCAATCTTTTCCGAAAAGCAGCTCCTGCCCTCACAGTATGTCTTTAGCGAAAAGTTTGGGGCAAGCACGAACGTGAGCATCTCGCCCACCGCGATGGGATCAAATATTATGCTGGTGATGCCATCGTCGGCCCTTTTCGGATTGAGTGATCCTACGCACATCTGCGATGCCTCAAGGCCCACGCTACTTGCATCAAACCCGGACAGCGTGCGCGAGTTTGCTTGGCCGATGCCGCTTACCGGGGTCGGGCCATCGTCGGAGTCGGAGTTTATCGTCCCCGCCATGTATGACGCGGTCTCGATTTTTGCAAGGCCGCTTGTGTTGATTACCTCAAACTCCTCGCACACAATATTCAGTGATCCTGAGATGTTTGTGATTCTGGGGTGCAGTGCCGCGTTTATCATCTCCTGCGCAATGTCTGCAGCATTTGAGGAATCAATATCCCACAGCGTTTTGTCGTTTGTGCTCTGCACCGAGGGGTATGCTGCGGCCCCGGAAGGGAACTGCTGCCAAAACCCCCGCACCGCAAGCCTCCTTGAGGCCCGCATCGCATCCTGAATCATCCGCGCCGCGTCCGGGTTTGCGGACTGGACGGACGCAATCCTTTTCTCGCGGACGAGCCTGACGCCTGCAGCGCTCTCCACGCCCTCCTTTATCTCGGCAATCTCAGAGTCCGTTATCCTGATTGTTATGGTTCTTTTTTTGCACGCCACTGCCTCGCACTCGTCTGCCCCCTCTTTTTTTGAGAGTGATATTATGTCGTCGCAGACTGACAACTATACTGACCTTGGATTCTTGTATCTGTACTTGTCTATCTTTACAAGCTCAAAGTAGGAGCCGAACTTTGATGTGTCCTCGATATCGTCAAGATCGTCGCCGTCGGCATCGGAATCGTACCTTCTGATGATCTCGTATTCCGTGGTGCGCTGCGCCGGGATTCTCCCTATACCCCTGACCATCTGCCTTATCTCCTTTGGCTTTAGAATCTGGCCGTACTGCGCCCCTGCCGACGTGGATATGCTCTCGTTTATCAGCGTGCCCCCAAAGTCGTTTGCGCCCCATGTGAGGAGCATCTGCGACATCTTGGGGCCCTCCTTTACCCATGACATCTGGATGTTGTCGATGTAGTTGTTGAGCATTATTCTTGCGATTGCGTGCGTGAGCATGACGTCGTTGGCGCTTGCACCGCTCCTGATGCCGTCGTGAAGCTGGTGCTTGTACATGGGGGCATCAGAGTGTATAAAGTTGAGCGGCACAAACTCTGTGAACCCGCCCGTCTCCTTTTGTATGTCGCGAATCTTTGCAATGTGCCTTGCCCTGTCCTCCGGAGTCTCTATGTGCCCGAACATTATGGTGGATGTGGAATTGATGCCAAGACGGTGAGCCGTCTTTATGACCTTGACCCACTCGTCCACCGATATTCTTCCGGGGGATATCTTGTCTCGAATCCGCTGGTCCAGGATCTCGGCTGCCGTGCCGGGTAGCGTGTTGACCCCTGCGTCCTTTAGCCTGCCCAGATATTCCTTGATTGATACGTTGGAGCGCGTTGCCCCGTACAGCACCTCCTCGGGGGAGAACCCGTGAATGTGTATGTCTGGAATCTCGGCCTTGATTGCCCTGCATATTGTCTCGTATAGGCTGCCGTCCATGTCTGGCGGAAGGCCGGCCTGTATGCACACCTCGGTTGCCCCAAGACTGCGTGCCTCTTTTGCCCTCCTGACTATCTCGTCCGTGGGGAGAAAGTATCCCTCCTCCTCTCTGAAATCCCTGCTGAATGCGCAAAACCCGCACTGCTTTATGCACACGTTTGTAAAGTTGATGTTCCTGTTGACTACGAACGTGACGACATCTCCGACCCGTCTCCTTCGCAGCTCGTCGGCTACCATGCCTACCAGGTGGAAGTCAAGGCCTTTGGCGCCGTACAGCCTTGCGGCTTCGCCCGCCGTGATCTCCTTCTCGCTCAGGGCCCTGTCGAGCGTCTCTGAAATGAGCGGGTCAGCATCTTTTAGCAAAGCGTCTATGGGTCTCATCTCCAGCACTGCGTCTTTACAAGACCCTCCGCATCCACCAAATCGCTCATCATGTCTTTCAAGTCTGCGTTTACCATATTCATAAACTCCGGGTATACCGGGAGCCTTGCCTTGAGCTCAAATCCTGCATCCTTTGTATGTTTCTCAACGAACTCGATCTCAGGCCATGAAAACTCGGGGTTTACATGATCCTGCGTCAGCGGCGATATCCCGCCCCAGTCGTTTATTCCTGCCTGCAGGAAACTATGGTAAGAGTCGGGCGATAGGTTCGGGGGGATCTGGATGTTCATTTGCGGCATGATTACCCGTGTGATAGCCACGATGATCTTAAAGTAATTTTCCTCCGCAGACGGGCTGTCTCTCATTATGGTGTCGTGCTTTGGCTGAAAGTTCTGCAGGATTACCTCCTGAATGTGCCCGTACTCTGCGTGCAGCCTTTTTATCGCAAACAGGGACTGGATTGCCTCGCGTGGGCTCTCGCCTATCCCGAGCAGGATGCCAGTGGTCATGGGGATTCCAAGGCTGCCGGCGTCTTTGAGCACCCTGATCCTTTCGGAAGGGTTCTTGCTTGGGGCAAGGTGGTGCGCCATGCCATTTTGGCCCAGCCTCTCGCTTGAGCTTTCTAGCATCAGGCCCATGCTTACGTTGGTCTTTTTCAGCTCGGACATCTCCTTCTTTGTGAGGTTCCCGGCGTTTGTGTGGGGAAACAGTCCCTCGCTTAGCGCAATCTCCGATGCGTGCACCAAGTACTCCGGCGTGCTCGAAAACCCGTTCTGCAAAAGCCACTGCCTTGCCTCGGAATACTTTAGCTCAGGCCTCTCGCCTGTCACAAATAATGCCTCGGTGCACCTGTATCTTTTGGCAAGCCTTGCAAGCTCCCGTATGCCCTGCTTGCTCATCATTGATGCCTTTGGACTTGCCGGCTCTGCCTTGTACGTGCAGTATCCGCAGGTGTCTCGGCAGAGGTTTACTATGTTGAAGAACGCCTTTTTTGAGAACGTTACAATGTTTTGCTTGTTGGCGCCGCGGAGGATGGACGCCGTTCCGTACAGCTCAGACGCGTCCCTGCTTGCAAAATCGTAAATCTCAAGCGCCTGCCCCTCTGTGATCTCGTCCCCGTCCATGACTCTGTTCAATGGCTCGCAATCAAGTGTCTGGCCGCTCAATGTGTGTAATCGAGGTCTGGCGTATTTATTTTTGTGTAGAGTTTGACGAGTTCGCGGTAATTCCGTTGGTGCCCGGTCTCTCTGCAAGCGTGATGATGACCTCTGTGACCTTTCCGTCGCGCAAAATCTGCACTGCCATCTCGTCCCCTATGCTCTTCTCCCTTTGAAGGTGGATCAAAATGTCGTCTATCTTTCTTACGGTCTTTCCGTCCACCGACAGGATGACGTCGCCTCCTATCTGGTATCTGGCGCCGTCGACCTCGACGGTCTCGGTGGTTCCGCGCAGTCCCGCCTTTTGCGCCGGGCCGTCCTCAAGCACGTTGATTATCAAAAACCCTCGCGCATCCTGGATTCCAAGCACGTCGGCAAGATCAGGATCGATGTCCATTCCGGATATGCCCATCCACGGGTGGTGGTACTGGCTCTCCTGTATGAGCTGCGGCACTATCTTCTTTATGGTGTTGGAGGGAACTGCAAAACCGACGCCGGAAAACTCGCCGGACTCTGACTGGATGGCTGTGTTTACCCCCACCACCTGGCCGTACAGGTTCAAAAGCGGCCCGCCCGAGTTACCGGGGTTTATGGCAGCATCCGTCTGTATGATGTCTGGGATCTGGAACCCTCTTTCCTGGGTCGGCAGCAGCCTTCCAAGGGCACTGACTATCCCGGATGTCATGGACCCTGACAGCCCGAACGGGTTGCCTATGGCGGCGATGGGCTCCCCTACCCTGAGCGACGACGAGTCGCCAAGATCAAGCGGGTACAGGGAGTCGCCCGTGGCGTTGACCTTTACCACTGCAAGGTCGGTGAACGTGTCGTACCCGACTATGCCTGCCTTGTACGACCTTCCGTCCAGAAATGTCACAGTCACCCTCTCTGCCCCCTCCACGACATGCGCGTTGGTTATGATGTGGCCGGAGTGATCGTAGACGAATCCGGAGCCTATTCCGGACGGGCCTCTTGGGTAGTCGGGCGGCCTCTGCACGTTGATGCGGACCACTCCCTCCTCAGTCCTCTCGAAAAGTTCGATAAGCGTTATCTTGCCGTCTCCCTGATCCTGCGCGACTCCTGCATTCTTTGTGGTCTGCGTGATGGTGTCTATCGTCGGAATCTGGGTGGGCGGATTTAGCAGTATGCTGTACGCGATAAGTACTATTATGACTCCGAGGAGCCCTGATATTATAGCAGTCGACTTTGCCACTTATCAGAGTCGTCTCAGATTGCGTATAATTCTTGCGCAACAATGTCATTAATTGCATGTGCCGGGCTTTGCACGTGGCACGATCTAACCCCTAAACGCTGATGGAGTTTTGCACGTGATCCCTCATGGAGTAGTCCCTTCCTCTCCAAGACACGGTCTTGTTGCTTTTTGCGTGCATCATCCCGAAGAGAAACCCGATGACGACAACAAAACTTCCTGCAGGAGAGCAGAGGGCGTACTTTGGCCCTATCCTCAGTTCCCGTGCGTCATAAAGGCCCGCTGCGTAAAGTAGCCCGGACGAGACTGCCGATGCGGCAAACAGGACAGCAAGCGAGTCGGACTGCAGGAACAACAATGACGAGTACGCCAAAAACACGTACGGCATAAACAGCAGGAACAACACGGCAAAAAATACGCCGACGGCGACCCGGCCGCTCTGAAGGTACAGCGGTATCATGAGCCTCTTTAGTGCGTGCCACAGGGTCACCCAGTCCCTGGCCCACACGGCGTCTATCAGGTGGTCGCCTCTGACCATTCTCATCTTGAATCCTGACTCCTTTACCTTCTTTCCGAGCGCGCCATCCTCTATTATCTCGGCGCGCACCCCCTCATGGGTACCTATCTTCTCATAGGTCTCCCTTTTGATTATGAAAAAGCTCCCAAAAAAATATCCGGTCTTTTTCGCCGGGTCGTTTACGCGGAGGGCCGAAAACCTGGTGTGCAGGAACGTTGAAAGAATGGGCAGTGTGATCTTGGTCCACGCATCAAGGCAGTTCATCTTTGGTATTGCAGTGAGCGCATCAAGATTCAGCGAGAGCAGGTGCGATGCCGCCAGCCTGATCACACTGCGCGAGTGTCTTGTGTCTGCGTCGGTAAACAGCAAAAGATCCCCCATCGCCTTTTTGTATCCCTCAACGCATGCCCAGTTCTTGCCCATCCATCCCTCCGGCTTTGGCCTTGCGCTAACATGCACGACCCTTGGGTCCTTCCTTGCATACTGTGAGATTATCTCCCCGGTGGCGTCTTCTGACGCATCGTCTATTGCTATTATCTCATAGTTGTCATAGTCCTGATCGAGCAGCGAGTCAAGGCACCTTTCGATGAATCCCTGCTCGTTGCGCGCCGGAAGTATCACGGAGACCTTGGGGTGCCCGTGCTCTGCCATCTCAAAGTCGTCCAGCAACGGCGTCTTTTTGAACGAGTCTGCCATGGACCTTAGCAGGAACACCCATGCACCTGCCACGCCTGTCATTATTGCTACAAAGACATAGTTGAATACGTCCGGAAAATCCATCTTACTTCTCGATTTCTTTTTTTATTGCCTCAAGGGCCTGCTCCGTGCCGCTCTTGATGTGTTTTTTCACCATTCCTGTGAACATGCCCATCATGCCGGACAGCTTCATGTCCCAGACCGCGTGCAGCCTTGTGCCGCCCTCATGCGGGGAAAGGCTCACCGTCTTTGTGCCCTTGATTATTCCCTCTGTAAACTCTGCAAGAATTCGCTCCTTTGGAAACAGCGTGACCTTTTGCATGCACTTTGAGTCCTTGAACGCGATGGTCACCTCGCGAATCACCGTGTTGCCCTCCTTTGATATGTTCCTTACCTCCTTTGTCCCCTTCCAGAACTTTGGCTCGCCGTCAAGGTCGGAGACGACCTCCCAGACCCGGTCGAGCGGTGCGTTGATGGTAGTTGACGCCTCGATGGTGGTCATGCGGTATTTTCTGGGTGCGCAAATATTAGTCTTGACGGAAAAAGTGTGCTGCGTGATGTTACGGGATTTTTTAAGGTGCGTTTTTTTCAAACCGCGCGCGGTGTCGTATCCGGCGCGCTCTATTCCTGTACGACGGGGCTGAACGTAAACTCGATCTGATCTACGGTGTTGCCGTATGCCGCAGTGATGGTGTACGTCCCCTGCTGGCCCCATCCGTCGCCTCCGGCAATGGCCAGTGTGGAGTATCTTCCCTCGGTCCTAACTTTGACCGTCTCGCTCCATACCTCCTGTCCTGCCGGATTTGTTATGGCAAGCCTTACGCCGTTTGCGGGGGTGCTCGTAGTGCCGGTTATGGATATGATGTCTCCGCGCGCATACGATTCCTGGTCTATCTGAAGGGGGTCGGCCGGGGCAGGTCCGATACTTGGGAATGTGAATCCGTCCTGGTTCAGCCCGACTAAACCTGCCGCAACTACTGCAACAACCGTGGCCATGCTTATGATCATTATTCTTGTCTTGCCACCCCTGCGAATTCTCGGAATTGATTCCTGCCTTGCCTTTTGGTGTTTTACCTCAAATGCGTCGCGCGGCTTTGGCGGAGGCGGGGGTGGTGGGGGAACTATCTTTGGCTCTTGCGCCTTTGGTACCTGCTGCGCGGTTTCAACCTTGGGACGCATGTATCTTGACATGAGCCCCTCAACATACTTTCGGTCGTCTATCGTGATCAGCTTTTTGGTCTTGTATTCCTCCTTGATCCTGTTTAGTCTGTCCTGATCGCCGTGGCCTTCTTTGATGAGGGCGTCCACGTCGTCTATGATGAACTGGCTCATATCCTGCTACTTTTCCTGACGGTTTTAAATAAATTAATTGTGTGTCTTTTACACCGCTGGGCACGCACAGACGAGGTGGCGGAGACTAGGACATAAATTTACCATGGCCAAACCCACCTTGACGTGGCGATAACCTACGATGACTTTGCAAAGCTGGAGATTAGAGTGGCAAAGATAGTGTCCACGGAAAGGATTCCGGGCAAGACAAAGATAATCAAGGGAACAATCGACCTTGGGGACGAGACGCGCTCCCTGATAATAGGCGGAGCCCAGTATTTTGCCCCGGAGGACCTTGTCGGCAGGACCGTGATTGCAATTACAAACCTTGAGCCAAAGACCGTGGGCGGGGTGGAGTCAAACGCGATGCTTCTGGCAGCGGATCTTAACGACAGGCCGTACTGGCTCACAGTTGGCGAGGACGTTCCACTTGGAACGAGGATAAAGTAAATCGCCTTACGGCAGACCGGCTCTTGGTGTTATGAAAAGTTGAAACTGTGTGTCGAGAAGGACGTTCTCAAGATACGGCTGAGCGCCGTGGAAAAGATACTGTCAATGCACGGCTCGCTTGCGGTGAATCTGCGCGATATTGTGTCTGTCGGCACGGATATGCCAAAGCAGACGTGGAAGGAAGTACGCGCCCCCGGAACGTTCCTGCCCGGCCTGGTGAAGGCGGGAACCTACTATTCCGGCAGGGGCAGGGAGTTCTGGTGCCTCTTCAGGGGCAGGCAGCCTCTCCGCATCGAGCTGAGGAACAACTCCTACAGGCGGTTTATACTGGGAGTGGATAGCCCGTCGGTAATCGATGATCTGAATGATGCGGGCGTGCATCTTTAGCCGATTCCAGGGCCGTCCTTTTTTGGCTCCGCCGGCTTGTCTGCAATCTTTTTTTCCAGCTCGTCCGTGTCTATTCGGATTCCAAGTATCTTCTCAATCTTGTTTATGACGTTTTTTGCGGCCCTGTGCTGCGGCGTCTCCGCATCGTAGATCTCGCCAAAGAGTCCTATCCCTTTGATGTTTTTCAGCTTTGCCGCCCCGAGTACGAGGCCGTTGAACCACGTGATGCTCTTCACGTCGTTTGCAAGAACTCTGACCCCGTGCACCTTGATATCTTCCAGGGTCTTGGAATCTGTGGCAATGCCATACACTGCATCGGTGTCCGACTTTTGCATCGGCATGTATCCGCCAGTTGAGATTATCGTCTTTATCCTGCCCCATTTTTCCGCAGTCTCTATGACAAAGTCGACAAGCTTGAACACCATGTCGGGCTCCTGCGGCTGGTTTTCGCCCGTAAACACCACCAGCGAGTTCTTCTCGTCGACAAAAATCATGTACTCCTCGGACGGAACCTCGATGATGCCGTCCTTTTGGTTTATCCACGGCTTGTCGTCCAGAATCACCTTCGCCGCATTGACGGCGCCGGTCTTTTTGGCGATGTGCTCTGTTACCAGTCCGCCCACCCTGCCCATGTCCGGCAGCGACGATATGAGCGTGAACTCGTTCAGCTTAAAGTCGCGAATCACTTCTACCTTCATGTGAAATCAACAGCCGTGGCGCACGCGTCTAATTAAACATGACAAAAAAGAAAGTTTCTAGTCGTAAATCATTAGACCCTTCTCTTCAAGAAGGGAGTGCAGGTTGTTTACTGAGCGGTACACGTCCGGCTCCTTCTTTGCACCCGTGCATACCAGCTTCCCTGATGAGAAGAGCAGAATTACGGTCTTTGGATCGAGCATCCTGTGGATGAGGCCCGGGAACTGTTCCGGCTCGTACATGCTTCTTGGCAAAGTCCTGGCAGCCTGCTCTAGGTGGATCTTGCCCCCAAGGTTGATTGACGCTACGATGTTCTGTATGTCTACGACTGCGTCCTTTTTTACCTTGATGCCGCCCTTTCGAAGCTTCTGAACGACCGACTTGACCGCACTCCTTGCCATCTCCTCGGACTTGGCCCCCGTGCAGACCATCTTGCCTGACGTAAAGATCAGAGTCGCAGTCTTTGGGCTCTTGAGTCTGAAGACGAGCCCGGGAAACTGATCAGGATGGTACTCTACATCTGGAAAATTGCGGGTAATCTCGTTTAGATCCATTTTCTGATCCACCGAAGCGGAAGCAACGACATTTTCTATGCTTACAATCGGTTTTGTCTGTGGCATATGCTACAGGTTGATTCAGCTAGGCTATATAAAAAGCACTTTCTATTTGTTAACCTACCAGACAACTTATTTGAGATTCCAGACCCGGCACGCCCTTGCACAAGCCATTAATTTGGTTCCAAAGGCAACTGATCTGATTGAACTTTACTGACATCTCGATAGACCAGTTCCTTGGGTCCGACAACTCTAACCCCATGATGTGGCTCATCTGGATTATCCCGATTGTCATCTTTATGTTCTACGGGCAGCGCATCCAGCTAAAGATAACATCTGGGGAGATAAACAAGGGAATTGAAAAGCTCCTCAAATACAAGGAGGAGTCAAGCAGGGAGCTGCTCTCGCACCTGAAAAAAAACTTTAGCGTGCAGCAAGACGCGGCAAAAAGGGTGGATGACTTTATGGAATACTTTACGATAATGCCGGTGGACATGGACCCGAGCGGGATCATGCCGAAGATAAAGCACCTTATGCGCTCAAGGGAGGACTATACGCGGATACAGGTAAGGGCGCTCTGCCAAAGCGACGATCAATACGAGCTTAGCAAGGTGCAGAACCTGCTCGAGGTCGTGACGGCACTGCACCTTTTGCACAAGATAGTGAGGCACCTGTTCCTGATAGCAAAAAAACAGAACAACTTTCCGCTAATTCTTCCGCTGCAGATGATGCTGCCGTTTATAATGGAGCAGGCAGAGGCGCTCAAGGATTCGGTGTCCGCATTAAAGCGTGGCCAGCCGATAGGCGACGGCATTGGGCCCATGGTTGTGGGCAAGATGATGCTTGGCACAAAGAAGAGAGCCGTCACATTTGAGACGGTGTGCTCTGAAATTGAGTTCGAGCAGAGAAAGGTACTCCTGCTTAAAGCGGAAGGCCCGCATGCGACCGTTGGCAGGCCGGGTGATGCAGTCGAGACGCTTGCATCGGAAAAAAAACCGGACATCATAATTATGATTGACGCTGCGCTAAAGCTGGAAGGGGAAACGTCGGCGTCGGTAGCGCAGGGGTTCGGTGCAGCCATAGGCGGGATAGGAACCGACAGATTCCAAATAGAGGAGATTGCCACAAAGCACCAGATTCCGGTGTACGCGATAGTCATAAAGCAGTCGATAAAAGAGGCGATTACACTCATGACAAAGGATATTGCCGAAAAGGCAGACGAGGTAGAGTCGCGCGTATATCAGACAATCAGGGAGAACACGAGTGCAGGACAGAGCGTGCTTGTGATTGGGGTCGGCAACACGCTGGGGGTACCGCAATGATATTCTCAAAAAAAGAAAAGCCAGTAGTTGCTTACACAGTTGAAAAGTGCACATCCTGCGGCAAGGAGCAGAAAAGGGAATTCAGGGACGGGGACATGCTGTTTGCCGAGTCATCAGAGTGTTCCGCGTGCAAGGCAAAGACAAGCATCTCAAAAATATTCGGACAGACTATAGAGTAGTGACCAGGGCGCCGCCCTCGTTTGGTATGAACGTGTGCTCTGCCTGAGCTACCCGCTCACCGTTTGCCTCCACCAGTATGGGGTATGCCCTGACGACCTTGTTTTTGATCAATTCGTCCAGTGCGGCCCTTGCCTCCTTTTCCTCCCACACCTTTGTTATCCAGCGCAGCGCAAACGGTAGGGTGTTAAAGTTGTCCCAGATGAACTCTGCAAGCTTGTTTGCCTGCTCGCCCTTTACCTTCTTTCTTGAGACCAGCCCGAAGATGTTCTTTGTCTTGCCCTCCCTGACAAAGCCGAGCCCCCTTGCGGTGGTCACAAAAGGTTCGCACGCGTACGCCTCCTTTGAGGAGAGGGAAAATGAGCCTATGGACCACATGTTGGGAATAGATTTGCCTGCGTGTATGGTGTACTGCCCAAGCGAGTGGCCGCTCAGATTTGCAATAGGTTTGCAGCCGTACTGCTTTACCACCTTTTCAATCGACCTGCCTATGTCACTTGACTTGACGCCC
>Ga0169931_10004425_pt1 | contig 21892 bp, 21 predicted proteins | sample Kivu_15m_20L_FD_129675 | JGI IMG/M metagenome (GOLD analysis project Ga0169931, IMG submission 129675) | Freshwater microbial communities from Lake Kivu, Western Province, Rwanda to study Microbial Dark Matter (Phase II) - Kivu_15m_20L... | ecosystem: Environmental > Aquatic > Freshwater > Lake...
AAAATCCAGGACAATTCTGCATGCTCTGGAACGAGCGATTGAATAAACAGATTTTCTGTTTTTACACCTGCGGCAATCAGATTAAAAATGAGCTCCCAGGTATTTTCCTGTAACTGTTTGGGATGATATGGCATAGTCATTGCATGATAATCAACAACACCATAGAAACAATCATAATGTTGTTGAATATCCACCCAGTTCTTTACCGCACCGAAATAATTTCCGAAATGCATATCTCCCGTGGGTTGAATACAGGAAAGCACAGTTTTAACAGCCACAATAAATATTCAGATACTAAAAAAATCAAGCAGAAAACACGTATTATCTGCCTGCGATGCATGAAATTTCGACATGAACAAATCTGGGAAGTGCAGCCACTTGTACTAGTTCTCTGGCTGGTGCTGATGCTTCATTAAAATATTTGCCATAAACTGCATTTATGTTGGAAAAGTCATTCATGTCAGTTACAAAAACGGAACATTTAAGTACATTTTCGAAACTTAAGCCAGCTTCATGCAAAATACCTTCCAGATTCTTCATAACTCTCTCCGTTTCCAGTTCAATGGAACCAAGAACCAATTCACCAGATTGTGGATCAAGGGCAATCTGACCTGAAACAAATAAAACATCCCCGTACCAGATGGCCTGATTATAGGGACCTATTGGTGCGGGGGCATTTTTACTTGTTACTATAGATTTACTCATAGAAACAGATTTTCAATATATAGAAAAAAAAACTTATTTATTCTTCTGTTGCGGAAGCACTAAATAAACGACCTCTATAGTAAAGATTACCTGCTGCGTCCGTGTAAGCACGGTGACGAAGATGGGTTTCTCCTGTTGCTGAACAGGTAGAAAGGGTTGGAATTTCAGCCTTGTAGTGCGTACGACGTTTGTGCTTACGTTGTTTAGAAATTCTACTCTTTGGATGTGCCATTTTTCAACGTTTATCTGTTATTTTCAAAATAACAGGAATTAAGAATTTTTTTTATCATCCCATTGCTGAAGAATTTTCCATGGAGAATTGTCTTCATCTTCGGGGGTTTCATGAATAATTCCATTAGAAATTATCCGAATCATATCCTTATCACAGGGAGGGTTTATTTCAGCCTCACAATCATATCTTTTTACAACCGGTATGGCCAGCAATATATTCTCGTAAATCACATTAGCTGCATTCCAAACAGGTGTTTCAGGATGAAGAACAATAACATCCTCGTTTTCAAATTCTTCTGGTTGTTCCATTGATTTAACCAGTAATTTATAATCACTTATTAATGGAATACTTATATCTGCCAGACATCTGTCACAGGGAGCGAACAACTTTCCGGTTAGAAAAAATTCCAAAATCATTAACCCAGGCCTCTTTTCCAGTCGCAACTTTACATCGGCAGTTACCTTTTCATCAGGAGAATTTTCAAAATAAGCTAAAAACTCACTTCCGATTACAAAATCAAAAAAATGTATCCCATCTTTAAGACTTTTAAGTCGTATGTCAAAGGGAACTAAATCCTTCATGTCAAAAGAACTTTTCAAAACGTGCGCAAATATAGGCAAAAAATAGATTCAAAGGTTACAATACCAAAAAAAATAAATGGGGTTCCTCAATTTATTATAACCGCCGTTTTTTCAACTTCGGATCTAACTTTTTCTAAAATCTCAAGTTTTTCAGCTAACGATTTATAGGTTTGTTCAACGCCAACTTTTGTAAGGTTACCTGTGGTTACGGTAAAAGATTTAAAACCTGCTTTTTCAATTTTAGAAACCATTCTGGCAGCATTGTCAGGGTTACCAAAAACACCTATAGCAATTTTAACTACTTGCTTTTTAACCACTTCTTCCTGGTTTTCAGGCAACAAATTAGCTTTATCTTTTTCCTCATCCGACGGAAAATCAACAACCTCTTCGGTATCATCTGTTACAATCTCAACGGGCACATCTGTTTTCCCGACCGCTATTTTTTGTTCCTTCCAGGCATCCATAATCTTTCTCATATCTGCCCATTTTTCAATAAAAAAAGGAGAGGTAGCAAGGTAATAACCGCCTGTGGAAAGAAGCACAAAAAGCAAACTTATGAATATAAACTTACCGATTGGATTGGGTGAAACTGGTGGAGGAACATGCTGTTCATTTTCAAATACAACCGTTTTAGTTAGCGAATCATTATCTTTAAAAGGTATATCAGGCAATCCAAATGAAGTATTTTCAAAAACTTTTAATCTTGGAACAAAAGAAATCTGATGGTCCAGATTATAATACAGACGGCCAAGATTTGGTATCTCGACGCTTTGTTGCATATTCAGGGCCTGATGAATTTGTCTGGAGAATAATCTGATTTGTTCTTTTGCATCTTCCTCATCGACCGAAAATCTAATTTTTACCTCAGAAAGAAAGGGTGTTATATCCCCACTTGTTCCTGGCTCAAAGACAATGGTTGTATCCGGTGGTAACATTTTGCCGTTTATTGTGTCCTCTTTCGCAGGAATATGCATTTCCCGGAAAGTTCCCAATCCCGGTATATAAAGAAAATGATGATTTGTAAGCAATGGTTTGATTATTGGATATAGATCTAATTGCATGATATGGTAATTATTTTGTCATGTTTACAAATATAGTGGAATTAGGGTTATTCATTTTGTAATTTTGCAATAATATAACCCAACTATTTAAATAAATATTATGCAGGAGCAAATTTCATTTCCCAGAAGAGAAAAATCAGCAGCACTTTTTTCCAGAGCAAAAGCAGTTTTTCCTGGTGGTGTAAGCTCTCCCGTCAGAGCATTCAAATCTGTTAGTGGTCCGCCTTTATTTATGAAAAAAGGAGATGGTTATCACGTATGGGATATGGATGGCAACAAGTATATCGATTTTTGTGCCTCCTGGGGACCCTTAATTTTAGGTCATAACAATCCTGCAATCAGAAATAGTATTCATGAAGCAGTTGATTCCGGAACTTCTTTTGGTACTCCTACCCTACCCGAACTTGAATTAGGTGAATTACTTGTAAAAAATAATCCGTATCTGGAAAAAGTCAGATTTGTCAGCTCCGGGACGGAAGCCGTCATGTCAGCTATTCGTCTGGCGAGGGGTTTTACAGGCAAGTCTAAAATATTAAAATTTGAAGGTTGTTATCATGGCCATCTGGATTCCTTGCTGGTAAAAGCCGGTTCCGGCCTGGTAACTTTTGGTGAAACTACCTCAGCCGGAATACCCCCTTCTTTCGCCGCTGAAACTATAGTAATTCCTCTTGATGACAGACGGGCCCTTGATGAGGCCTTGTCCCAATATGGTCACGATATCGCCTGTATTATCATAGAACCAATTCCGGCCAATAATGGTCTTTTACTTCAGGATATCTCATTTTTGAAGTATTTGAGGGAAAAAGCAACTGCCCATCAGGTTTTACTTCTCTTTGATGAGGTCATTTCCGGATTTAGAGTTCATTTTGCAGGAGCAGCTGGATATTACGACATTAAGCCTGACCTGGTCACTTACGGGAAAATTATTGGCGGTGGCATGCCCGTTGGTGCTTATGGAGGTAGTAAGGAATTGATGTCTTTTATTTCTCCTGATGGTCCTGTTTATCAGGCTGGCACCCTTTCTGGAAATCCAGTTGCCATGGCAGCAGGCCTCGCTGCTTGTCATCAATTACTGGTCCCGGATTTTTATGATCATTTAGAACGCAAAACAAACCAATTTATAAAACAACTCTCCGACTATGCCCTTTCAAAGCATTATAACATAACTTTCCCAAGCGTTGGTTCCATTTTCTGGATTGCCTTTAGCAAAGAAACCATCCGAAAGGCCGATCAGATTGATCCCGGATCTATGCAATGGTTCAAAAAAATGCATGCTATTTTACTTGAAAACGGGGTTTATTTTGGACCATCTGGTTATGAGGTTGGGTTTGTCAGTGCTTCCCACACTACTGCTGCATTGGATGAGGCTGCTGATATCATTTGTCATGCCATGGACAAGGTTTTTAGCTCACAATAATTCCCATGCCAAATAATCAATTGCGTATCATTTCCTATCTGGTCATTTTTTATATGCTCCTGGCATTCAGCTGGTGGACTATTTTATTACATACGAAAAACAAAGATGCCTTTTTTGCAAAAAATGAAATCCTGAAGTTAAATCTTATTGCGACCAATGAAATAAGAAATGAAGCAGACTTTTTAAATCATCCTGATCATATTCAACTCAAAAATGCCTATAAAAGGCAGGAATGGATGATTTTAGGAGAAGCATCCGTTTTTGTTTTAAGTTTATTAATTGGCATTGTTTTCATAAACAGAGGGTATAACAAGGAAATTCTGGCTGCAAAGCAAAGCCGGAATTTTTTGTTATCCATAACCCATGAACTGAAATCCCCTATTGCTTCTATCAGGCTGGGTTTCGAAACCTTGCAACGCAAAAAATTATCGGAAGAGCAAGCCATGGTTTTATTGAAAAATGGCATTCATGATACCGACCGGTTGAATAATCTGGTTTCAGATCTGTTACTGTCCGCAAGACTTGAATCTACCTATCAGCTAAATAAAGAATGGTTTCCTTTAGTAAGTATGGTAGATGAATGTATCCAATCCTTGAAACAAAAATTTCCGGGAGCAAAAATGAATCTAACTGCTGCACCTGACCTACCGGAAATGTATGCAGATTATTCAGCTATCCGTTCTGTTATCCTGAATTTATTGGAAAATGCAATGAAATACAGCGATACCCTTCCAGAGGTGAAAATTAATATGGGTGTATGGAGTGATAAATTGGTAGTGGAAATTTCAGATACAGGCATTGGCATTGCGCCCCATGAAAGAAAAAAAATATTCGAAAAATTCTATCGGATTGGCAATGAAGATCAACGGAAAACAAAAGGAACCGGCCTTGGTTTATATATTGTAGATCAAATCATAAGAGCCCATAACGGGAGTATTACGGTTTCTTCAAACCAACCTAAAGGTTCTGTTTTCAGCCTTTTATTACCTTTACATAAAAACCATCCATAATGCGGATTCTTATTGTGGAAGACGAAGAAAACATCAGGGATTTAGTAAAATTAAATCTTGAGCTGGAAAACTTTGAAGTTATCGCAACAGGTAATGGCAGAGAGGCTTTAAAATTAGTTGCCGGTCAACATTTTGACCTGATTTTATTAGATGTTATGCTGCCCGAAATGGACGGATTCCAGATTTGTGAACAAATCAGACTGAGTGATTTACAGACGCCAATTATTTTCTTAACGGCAAAGGATGGTTCAAATGATAAGATTCAGGGATTAAAATATGGTGCAGATGATTACGTTGTAAAACCTTTTGTTTTTGAAGAATTACTTCTCCGCATAAATAATTTATTAAAAAGAAGTGCCAGAACTCCGGAAAATACAGCGACCGTTTTTTCCTTTGGCAAAAATCAGATTAATTTCATTACCTATGAAGCCATAGGTAATGAAGGAAAATTTCAGTTAACAAAAAAAGAAGCAATGCTTCTGAAATTACTCATTGACAGGAAAAATCAGGTAGTTTCCAGACAACAAATCCTGCAATCTGTCTGGGGGTATGATGTTTATCCCAGTACACGCACTATTGATAATTTTATATTGAAATTCAGAAGAAATTTTGAAGAAGACACAAGGGAACCCGTTCATTTCCATGCAATAAGGGGTATTGGCTATAAATTCAGTTTTCCGCCGGATGGATCAGTTGACTGAGGAATTTCCGAACTTCCTGTGTGTTTGCCAGATGATATTTTGCTTCTGAATTTTCCATGCCAATTTTTACGGAAAAAGCCCGGGAAGGAAGCACCCTGAACATGTCCTCATCCGTTCTGTCGTCACCTATAGCCAGTATAAAATCCCAATCGGCCATCTGCAACCAGTTCAAAGTAGCTTTACCTTTTGTAACACCGGCATGTTTAACTTCAACCACCTTATTTCCCTCCAGCACATGCAATTCAGAATTTGCAGTCAGATAAAGTAAAACATCCCGAAACTCCCTTAATCTTTTTTCACCCAAATCTTTATCAATCTGTCTGTAATGCCAGGCTATAGAAAATTCCTTTTCCTCAATAAATGAACCAGGGGTACGCTCTACAATATTTTCAAGAGCAGCTCTCACATCAACCTTCCAGTCATTGGATAAACCAGGCGTCCTTCGCCATTCCCTGGTATCCTTTAACCAGACACCGTGTTCAGCAGCCAGATCCAGCCCTGGAAATCCCAGCCAATCTTCCATCGTTTGCCTGTCTCTGCCACTATTAATAACAATTTTATTACAGGGATCTGCTAAAAGTAGATGTAGTAATCCTATGAGGTTCTGGTCGGGAAATACCGCTGATGGATCGATATGAAAAGGCATTAGTGTACCATCATAATCCAGGATGATCAGTCGTTTTCTGCTATTTGTGTAAGCGGAACGAATGACATCCTTGATAGGGTCATCCAGTTTATTTATATGAAATTGCCTTCGGTTATGTAAATGTTTGTCCTGCTCCTTTAAAAAATTTGCAGCCCAGTAATCTACCGCATATTTTTTTAGCCTTGCCTGCATATTTTTTAACCTGGAAGCTTGTTCAGTTTCCGGCATATTTAAAGCGCTTTTTATCCCATCCACAATATCATACACATCATGTGGATTAACCAAAATGGCTTCTGTCAATTCGGTTGCAGCACCTGTCATTTCGCTAAGGATTAACACCCCTTTACCAATTGCATCCTTACTTGCAATAAATTCTTTGGCCACCAGGTTCATACCATCTCTCAATGGTGTTATAAGCGCTATATCCGCCACCTGATAAAGTGCCAGTAGTTCAGCATGTGATAAATTTCTATACAAATAATGAATAGGAATCCAACCAAAACTGCCATAACTGCTGTTCACTTCACTCACCAGGGTATTGAGTGTTTTTTTCAATTCTCGGTACTGGGAGACCTGGGAACGGGAAGGAATCACTACTAAAACAAGGGTTACATGACCTCTGTATGCTGGGTACTGATCCAAAAATGTGGCAAAAGCCTGTATTCTTTGTGGTATTCCTTTAGTATAGTCAAGCCGGTCCAGTGAAATGATAATTTTTTTTCCATTGGCGAGATTCCCGATATTCATTGTCTCATCAGCCCTGTCTGAAACGGAAGGAATAGCAGCATATTTCTGATAATCAATACCCATTGGAAATACATCAACATTAACGACTCTGTTATTTGCCGTTATTTTTCCTATGTGATGTTCATAACCGCAAATTCGGTAGGTAGCGCTTAAAAAATGACGCATATAACCATAAGTATGAAAGCCAACCTGATCGGCTCCCAGCATGCCTGATAATAAATCTGAACGCCAGGGAAGGGTCCTGAATATCTCATAAGAGGGAAAAGGGATATGCAGGAAAAAACCAATGGATAAATCAGGAAAACTTTTCCTTAATATTCCTGGCAACAGCATCAATTGATAGTCGTGTATCCATACGGTATCATCAGGTTGAATAGTTTCACTGATGATATCTGCAAATCTTTGATTTATTTTAACATAAGCCTCCCAATATCCTTCATTATAGGAGGTATATTGGGTGAAATAATGAAAATGAGGCCAGATCGTTCGATTGCAGAAACCAGAATAATACGTTTCTATGTCCACTTCCGATAAAAAGACAGGTACTAACCCATCTTTCGAAAGAAGCTTAATCACTTCAATTTCTTCTTCCTTTTTAAAATGAAAACCAGGCCAGCCAATCCAGATTTTTTTAATCGTATCAGATAAGGCACTTAAACCAGTTGCCAGTCCACCTGAACTGGCGGAGCAGATAAAATCATTTCCCTGTTTCTGAATAGTTACGGGCAAACGGTTGGAAACGATTACCAGCCTGGTCATAATATCCTTTTAACTTACGATTCTTTAGTTTTTCTTACCGTTTTGAATCTCTCCACAAATTCTTTATCCGTAACAAACTCTATATCTACGAAAGTACGACCTACAAACTTTTTAATTTCCTGGTAATCTCTGCCCCGCTTGTCCAGGAAAGTATCCTGCAATCTGTCAACATAAGCCAAGGCAGCTTCTCTTATTCGCATATTAAAATGCTGATTATTAAATATTTGCTGATAAGTTGGGAATAGTTGTGTAAAAATACCAAAGAACTCCATATAGTCCTGAGTATCCAGATTCCTGATTAAAGTCAGAAAATACTGAGAAACCGTAAGACGCAAACATTCATTGATGTCAGATAATCCGTCATATTTAGCATGGAATTGACGTACTTCTTCCTGAACTGTTTCTTGGGTATAACCCGTTTTATGAATTTTATCGACCACCAGATAATAAGCGGAAAGTTCATCTTTCATCGTTTTATCAATAAAGCCTGAAAGTCTTAAATCTGCTTCGGGCGTAAGAATTCCTTCCGCTTCCTGATGTAGATGCAATAAAATAGTAAAAGTGCGCTGAGAAAAAAGATCAGCATCTACAGCTCTTACTTTATTAAGTGATTTATGAAGATTAATTCTGTCAATTTCAGGTGTTTCGAAAAATAACCCATAAATTAACATAATTTCCTGATGCGCCGCGGTTCCCCAGAAGTTTTCGTTGATTACAAACGCTGAGAGCGGTTTTATTAAACTATCATTAGGTAAGGACTTATTGACCCTGGAAAGTAGGAATCGTTTAAGCTGCGGAAAAAAAACGACAAGTTCTCCTGAGGTGGACGGAAATTCTGCAGAGAGAAAAGTATCGTGTTGAAATTGCTTTAAAAACCTGGCATAAGCAGATTTCCTTTCAGCCAGATGAATGAATTTTTCATTTTTCTGATTTTGAAAAAATTGCTTAACCCTCTTGTTTTCAATAGATTCGAGTACATTGGTAATCCATATATCGCTGCACAAGGCGAATCCTACCTGAACTGACATCCCGATTCTTTTTCTTAATAATTCAAAATTAGGTGAGGTAGAAATAGCGATAATTAAATCCTTAAAATGCTCCTGTGGACGGATATATTTAAAATCATGATTTACATTTCCACGTAAAACGACATAACCCAGTAATTTAGGCAGAAATAGACCTTCAAAAACAGGATCCATCAATACTTGTTCCAGTGCTATTAACTGCAGAGGAGCATTTGTAGCCACCTCCTGATAAATCTCAGCAATCTGAGGTTCAAAGCTATTTTTTAGCTCGTTATATTCATCTTCCTCTTCAGCATTTAAATAATTAGCTAAAGCTGGGGATTCCTGAATTCCAACGGCCAGTTCCTCAAGTTTTGACAGGTATTCCGGGTTTAATTCGTACATGGTTATCATTTTAAATGGAAACCTGATAATGCATTTTTCAGCATTATCAGGTCGAAAAAATATTAAACTACTTCAGGAATATATTATTCCGCTTCGGGGGTTTCTTCGTTTGTTTCTGTTGCAGGCGCTTCATCGGCGACTACTTTTTTGGAAACTTTAGGTGCTGCGACCCCTGAAACCATTGCATGGAAATCACTGATTTCCTTCTTGGTCTGGCTAACTCTGGCTGCAATTTTTGCCTCTTTCTGTTCAACCCATGAAGTATGTTTCTCGTCTGCCTGCTCTAAAGTAAGGGCACCCTTTTTAACCCCTCTCATTAAATGCTTTTTGTAAAGAACGCCTTTGAAACGTAAAATAGCATTAACAGTATCAGTAGGTTGAGCTCCGTTGTTAAGCCATTCGAATGCTTTGTCGCGATCGATGTCAATGGTAGCAGGTTTAGTCATTGGGTTATAACTTCCAATCCTTTCAATGAAACGTCCATCACGGGGAGAACGGGAATCTGCAATTACGATGTGGTAATAGGGAGATTTTTTTCTCCCCATACGCTGAAGTCTGATTTTTACGGCCACTTGTCAAAATTTATGTGGTGAATGCCATCCAGCCATACGCTCCAAAGGAGCCAGGCAGGTTTTAACGCTGCAAAATTAATTTATTTTGTTGAAAATCCAACCAATTTAACCAAAATAAATAAACAACTCAAAACTCACACCTCAGTCTCAAATTTACCCTTCTGCTGGTAAGATAATTGGGAATGGCATACTGTTGAAGAAAAACTGTTTTTATCCAGGTATTGCCAGCCTGATTTTGAACCTGCAGCAAATTGAAAACTTCCAGACTCAACCAGGTTTTCTTGCTGAATCGCAACCAGTGATCTGGCTTTGCAACTGACTTTTTCAACCTGTCGTAAAGTAAAAATGAAAAGCCAATATCCACTCTGTGATATGGATTTAAGCGATACGTGTTCCTGTAAACGGTATTATTACCTTGTAAGCCATAAGGTAATCCGGTCCCCAGGGTGAAATTAAGATGTACCCTGAAATTATCATTTTTTGGCAGGTAATCCTGGAAAAATAAGGCTAAGGTTACTAACTGGTCTGAGGGTCTGGGGACATCTTTTACCTTTGTAGCCTCAGGATTTCCAACTTCCCTTTCCAGATGTATGATGCCATTCAGCCTTTCTCTTGCTCTTAAAAATGAGATATTGATCCACGATTCTGCACCGCTGACAAACTCCCCGTTTAATCGGACATCAAGACCTGTAACATAACCGGTTGCATTATTGACACCTGCATAGCGGATTCGGACATTTTCCACCTCATAGGAAACTAAATCCCATAAATTTTTGTAGTAACCCTCTGCAATCAACTTAAATTTAGTAGGATTATTCTTTCCCAGATAAAAATCATAAGAAAATCCAGCCAGATAATGAAATGATTTCTGGGCTAACAAATCCAGGTTCATAACGCCATCTGGTCTTCTCAATTCCCTGTAAAAAGGGGGCTGCATGTAATAACCAAAGGCTAATTTCCATGAAATATCTCTTTTAATGCCCAGAGGTTTGTATAATAACTGAACTCTGGGTGAAAATAAGAGCTCTTTATTGACCGTCCAGTAATTTGTTCTCATACCCAGGGAAAGTCTTAATTCCCGTTTTCCTGCTTTTCTATAAGTGTAGGTATCTTGAAAATAAGCGCTTAACCTGGAAGAATTCAATTCATTCTCTGTCTTTAACACCTGAGAAAGTTGAAATAAATCAGGGCTGTAGGGTAAGGAATAACCAGCTGAATCAAGTCTTTCCCATTCGTTAATCCGGTCATAAATAGATTCCAGCTGATATTTTAAGCTCCATTGCAGGAAATGATTTATTGTCCCTGCCTGATCCAGTTGTATTTCTAGACCACCTTTATATTCTATATTTCTTACCCTGGTTTGCAATAAATTCCTTACATATTGATGTTGTGTTCCCGATCCTAATTCCTCCAGCACTTCTCCAAATCTTGAACTTCCAAGATCAGATTCAATCTGACGAAGGCTATAGCTACCCAGAATATCAAAAGATTCCTTTTCAAAAGAGCCAAATCCAGAAATCAACCATTTCATAAAAAGAGGATTTTTACGGTCTTCCGGCAACCAGGTCAGGGAAAATCCACCCATACCTGTCGTAAAGTCATCTTTTTCCTCCCCCTCAAATACACTGTATAATTGCAGGGCATAATTTATCAATCCAAAAGCGGTGCTTCGGGTGGTTGGTCTGAACTCATAACTTGAATTGTTATAATTTCCGAGAAAACCAACCTGAAGTGATTTCGAAATATCATACGTCAGATATACCTGAAAGTCGGTAAAATTTGGAATATATTCCCCCTTTACATCTAGCGAACCAAGCAGATACCGGTTAGTCTTGTATCTGGTTCCAAGGAGATACCTCCATTTTTTGAAATCACTTTTACCTGCGGGCAAACTCCCTTCCAGATGAGCCGTTGCACCAAGCAAGCTTCCTGAAAATGAACCTGCAAAAGTTTCCGGACGCTTATACTTTATATCCAGCACAGAGGATTGTTTATCGCCGTATCTTGCTTCAAAACCACCTGAAGAAAAAGACAAATCTCTTATAAGGTCTATATTAGGAAAACTGAGTCCTTCCTGCTGACCGGCCCGAATTAACTGTGGTCTGTAAATTTCAAAATCATTCACATAAACCAGATTTTCATCATAATTTCCCCCTCGCACATTGTATTGTGAGCTTAGTTCACCCCCAGTTCCACTGCTGGCGCCCAAAGCCAGATGAGGCAATAAACTTTCCAGATTGCCAGAAGTACTGGGCAGCAACCTGAGTTGTTCTACACCTTCCCTGACCATTCCGGCTTCCTGAATCCTGGAACTTCGAATTTCAATTTCAAGATCAGATTCAGAGGGTGCGAGGATAATATCAAATTGCCTGCTACTCCCATTTGGCATCGGTTCAGCATTTACAGCACTCTCTTTATAGCCAATCCGGGTATAAACTAAAACAAAAGACTTTTGAGCAGGCACTTCAAGTTGATATCGTCCCGATGCATCCGTTTCAACGGCATTTGAGGTTCCCTTTACGTAAACGGTGACAAATTCAACGGGTAAATCGGTTAAGCCATCAGTAACAATTCCTGAAACCTTTGCACTGATAGCTGATTGAGCCATACTCTCAACAACAGATAAAAAAATGACAGGTAAGGTGAGTAGAAATATTTTCTTCATCTTGTTTTAAGCGTTAATATGGCTCGTTTTTTATTTTGTCAGCCAGTTCATAAAACTTATTTACTGCCTCAACGCTATCCTTTGCCTTAAAAACGGAAGTACCCGCTACCAGATTATCAGCTCCTGCCCTGACCAGTGCTCCGGCATTATTCAAATCAACTCCTCCATCAATTTGTATTAAAACATCAGGATGTGAAATATCCAGTAAATTCCTTAATTCACGAACCCGGCCAAGTGTCTGGGGAAGGAATTTCTGGCCGCCAAAACCCGGATTTACGGACATAATCAGAATCATCTCCACAAAAGGAAAAATATCTTTTAACAAGGAAACAGCAGTATGCGGATTTATGGCAACTGCGGGAGACATACCCATTTCTTTAATTTGCTGCAAGGTTCTGACCAGATGGGTACATGCTTCATAATGAACTGTAATTTTATTGGCCCCGGCCTCCTGAAACATTTTTAAATATAGTTCTGGATTAGATATCATCAGGTGGACATCAAAAACTTTTGTCGTTAACGGTCTTAATGCTGATATGACGGGGATTCCAAAACTGATATTTGGAACAAAATGACCATCCATGACATCAAGGTGTAACCATTCTGCCCTGCATGCATTAAAAAAGGAAATTTCATCCTTTAGTTGGCTGAAATCTGCGGCAAGCAAGGAAGGAGATAAACAGAATGACCTCATTTTTATGAATTAGTTAGCGCAAAAGTATGAAATAAGCAATGAAAATAAGGACTAAATCATTTTATATTCGATTTTTAATCCACTTTAGATACCTGAATGGAGGTAAAATATTTTTTCCTAACACATAAAATACATTTTATCATATAAAAATCATTAATTTCAGCGTTGATTTAAAACTTATGTTAACCTGATGTCAGCTGAACTGTTAAATAAATTTAAAATTAATTGCCTTCCTTATGCTGGTTTAAGTTTAAACCAATTGTATGATATGATGAAATTACGGCAAAAGGTTTTTGTGGTAGAACAGCATTGTCCTTACCTCGACGCAGATGATCTGGATAAGGAATCATGGCACCTTTTGTTTTATAACTGGGATGAGAAATTAATTGCCTATTCAAGGTTACTCCCAAAAGGAATTGCCTTTGCAGATTATGCGTCTATAGGAAGGGTTGTGGTAGATCCGGAGTCCAGGAAAAAGAATATTGGCAAACAATTAGTTCTTAAATCGATTGAAGAGATGGAGACTAAATACGGAAATATTGAGATAAAAATATCAGCTCAGTCCTATCTCCTTGGCTTTTATGAATCCCTGGGTTTTTACAAATCGGGAGAAGAATATCTGGAAGATGGTATTCCACATACACCAATGATAAAACCTAAGAAGCTTTTATGAAAAAGAGGCTATCAAAAGAGACAGCCTCTTTTTGAGTAATATTCAATTTCCCTGCATCACTTTTTCCTGATGATTGATGGATTCCTGATGAATGGCTTTAAGCGTTGTTTCAATGAACTCTTCACTCAATCCTTTTTTTGTTCCCAGGGCAATTCCTCTTTCCAGTATTTCATTCCATCTGTTCGTCTGTAAGATGGCAATATTATTATCCTTTTTGAATTTTCCGATTCCCTCAGCCAGTTTCATCCTTCTGGCATATAAATTCATTAACTCATCATCAATCTCATCAATTTCATGACGAAGATGATCGATGTTATTATGAAATTCAGGATTATCTGTTGTTGCTAACCTGAATTTTAGTTTATGATACAAATCAGCGCCATAAACCTCTGGCGTAATTTGCTGAGCAGCATCACTCCAGGCTTCATCGGGACGGGGATGAACTTCTGTCATTAAACCGTCAAAATTAAGATCAAAACCTTTTTGTGCCACCGCCAGTAAAGTATCTCTGCGTCCACAGATATGGCTGTTATCCACAATAATTTCCAGATCGGGAAATAGCCTTTTCAACTCAATAGCAATTTGCCAGCGTGGAATATTTCTGTAATTTGATTCCCCATGATGGGAAAAACCTCTTTGAATAGCTGCAATACGTCTGATTCCCGCATTATAAACTCTTTCGATAGCGCCTATCCACAACTTCAAATCTGGATTAACCGGATTTTTAATCAAAACCGGAATATCTACCCCCTTCAGCGCGTCGGCCACTTCCTGAACAGAGAAAGGATTTACCGTAGTTCTTGCACCAATCCACAATACATCAATACCTGCTTTTAATGCTTCAAAAACATGCTGGGTGTTGGCGACCTCCGTGGTAACAGGTAAACCAGTCTCAGCTTTTACCTTTTTAAGCCAGGGCAAACCAATGGCACCAACGCCTTCGAATTCGCCTGGTCGGGTTCTTGGTTTCCAGATACCTGCTCTAAAAAGATCTACTTTACCAAGAGCAGTCAGACCTCGGGCCGTTTGAAGAACCTGTTCTTCTGATTCAGCACTACAGGGACCGGCTATAATAATTGGACGTTTTTCCGAACGAGCCAAAACGGGGCTAAATGTCATTTCCATGAATATGCTTTTAAGTTAGTCAGGAAATAATGCGCTTAATGGCATTTGCTTCCTCGATGAGTGTATGAAAAGTGTCAAAATCGTTTTTTATGAGTAAACTTCGAAATTGCGATAACTGGTTGATGTGTTCATCCAGTACGTCGAGTACATTATCCCTGTTTTGCCTGAAAATAGGTATCCAGGTATCGGGAGATGATTTGGCAAGGCGAACCGTACTGCTAAAGCCTGATCCTGCCAACTCAAAAATCCTGTTTTCATCTTTTTCTTTAGCCAATACGGTTAAGGCCAGGGCAAAGGAGCTTATATGAGAAATATGGGAAACATAAGCGGTGTGGATATCATGAGATCGGGAATCCAGTTCAACTATTTTCATATTAAGTACATCAAAAATATGTCGTACCATTTTCAATGCATCAGGCGCACTTAATTCAACATCACATAAAACCGTGTATTTACCCTCAAAAAGATCTGGAATAGCTGCTTCCGGTCCTGAAAATTCGGTACCTGCCATAGGATGGGCAGCAACGTAACGATTTCTGTTCGGATGCGACTTAACTGCTTCCGCCAATTGAACCTTGGTAGAACCCACATCCATAACGATTTGATGTTTTGAAATAGCTGATAATAAGGAAGGAATTATGTTTACCATGCTGTCCATGGGTGTGGCAACAATGATAAAATCAGCGCTGCCAACAACCTCGTCTATGGTGACTATTTCGTCAGCTAAACCTAAACTCATTGCTTTTATGACATGTTCAGGATGGTTATCAACACCTAATATGCTGGTAATTCCATTTTTATTTTTCAATGAAATCGCGAGGGAACCCCCAATTAATCCTAATCCAATAATGCCCACAACCATAACTAAACTTTTAGTTCAGATAAATGAATCCTGTCAATTGCCTCATTAAAATCTTCAACGGGGCTACAAAGAGATATCCTCAGATAATGCAATCCGCCATCCCCGAAAATACCACCTGGCGTTATGAAAAGATTGGTTTCATACAATAATCGATCAGCCAGTTGATAGGCATTTTCATATTGTTCAGGAATTTTTGCCCATAAAAACATCCCCACCTGATTTTCAGAGAAAACACATCCCAGTAAATCCATCACTTTTTCAGCTACTTTTCTCCTTACCATGTAAACTTCATTCAATTTGTCATACCAGCTTTCAGGAAGTTGAAGTGCTGAAATGGCTGCTTTTTGTATCCCATAAAACATACCGGAATCCATATTACTTTTAAATCGAAGGATTTCAGCCAGATAATCAGCTCTTCCTGCAAGCATACCAATTCTCCATCCGGCCAGATTATGTGCTTTACTTAATGAATTTAACTCCAGGGCAACATCCAGTGAGCCGGGAACCGAAAGAAGACTATGTTTTTCCGGATTTAATACAAAAGTATAAGGATTATCATTTACCAGAAGGATCTGGTTTTCACGGGCAAATTGCACCAAAGCAGTAAAATAAGCCTTATCCGCTGGTGCCCCGGTAGGCATATTCGGATAATTCAACCACATGAGCTTTACCCGGGAAAGATCTGTTTTAGAGAGTTGTTCTAAATCTGCCTGCCAGTTTTTTGATTCAACCAGTTCATAATTCCGGATGGTTGCTCCTGTAAGTTTTGCTACAGCAGCGTATGCCGGATAACCGGGATCAGGCACGAGAACTTCATCGCCAGGCTCGAGATAAGTCATAGAAATATGCATAATTCCTTCCTTCGAGCCAATAAGTGGTAAAATTTCTGATGCCGGATTTAAGACCACATTGAAATACGTTTTATACCAATGAGCAAAGGCACTTCGAAGTTCGGGTAACCCTAAATAGGATTGATAACCGTGAATATCTTTTTTTCTACTTTCAACAATTAAGGTCTGAATGACCTCTTCATCAGGTGCCTGATCAGGACTGCCAATACCTAAATTTATCACCTTTTTACCCTCAGCTCTTAAGGAAGCAATTTCTTTTAACTTTCGGGAAAAGTAATATTCCTCCACCTGCCTCATTCTGGATGAAGGTAAAATGACTGGTTCCTTTATCATTCTTCAAAGTGTTTTCCCTGGTTATAAATTCCTAAAATATGCATATCATTCGCTAATGGTCTGATGGCATCAATAGCTGATTGAATGGGTACAAGTCCTTCCGAGATAAAATCGAGATAAAATTGGTATTCCCAGGGCTTTCCCAGAATGGGGGTGGATTGAATTTTTGAAACATTAATGTTATAGGCAGCCAAAACAGCTAAAACTTTATATAAACTGCCAACGGTATGATCAACTGAAAACGTAAGCGATACCTTATTGGCCTCTTTATCAATGGTGGCATGTTCTTTAGGTTGTAAAACCCAGAATCGGGTATGATTTGCTTTGTTCGTTTCAATACCAGGTGCTAAAATTTCCAGATCATACATTTTAGCTGCCAGACTGCTGGCAATGGCACCTGTTCCTTTACTTTGATGCTCCCTGATATACCTGGCCGACAGAGCCGTATCCTCACTTTCCACTAAACTTATGGCTGGATAATTCCTGAAAAATTCGCGACATTGTTCTATGGCAATGGGATGGGAATGAACCTCTTTCAGATTTTTTATAGTTTGACCAGGCATTGCCATCAGATTTTGAACAATCCTCAAATAAACTTCACCAACAATAACCAGGGAAGAATCATGAACGCGTTTATAATTTGGAATAAGTGTACCTGCAATTGAATTTTCAATAGCCATTAAAGCTACATCAACCTTTTCATTTTGTTGTGTTTTTTCAACTAATTCATCAAAGGTGAAAGCTGGGATAATGTCTATATCCTGTCCTTCAAAGCAGTGTCTCGCGGCAATTTCATGAAATGCACCGGGCACACCCTGAATAGCGATAGAGAGGGATTGAGTGTCAGCTAATTTTTTTTCCAGTAATGTTTGAGCGATCATAATAAAATTTTAACCAAAAAAAAAGTCCCGCTGGCGGGACTCTATTTTGCAGAATTAATTTTTTGGCAATCATAGCGTCCCTTTACGACAATCCGTAAAAATAAAAACCGCTAAAATAAAATACTGCTGAAAAATTCATTCCTTTTCTTTTTATATTGTAAAAATAGGAACTTTACATCATATTCCAAAAAAAGTGACTAAAAAGAATTAACAATTTAACTTTTAGGGGATATTATTGCATTAATATCAATTTTTTTTCGATTTCAATATCAAATATGAGAACCATATCGTGCATCATTTTCCTGATTACAGTGGTAATTTCTTCAAAGGGACAATTACCTGGCAGCCAGATTTTTCAACTGGATATCAGAAAGGATAATCAGCAAAACATCAGACTTCAGCACCTTACCCTACTTACACCGAACAATACCTCAGGTTACAATAATCATCCTCACCTGTCAGGTGACAGCCTGCTTTTTTTCAGCAGCGCACCAAGAGATAGTACAAATCCAGATTTGTATAAATTGAATATTAAAAATGGAAAACTGGTGCCTTTTACAAAAACACCTGAAGGAGAATATTCAGCCATTATATGGCCCGGGAAAAAAGAGATTGCTGTTTTAAGGATGGAATTCTGGCCAGAAGATACTCTGCAGAGAATATGGTCACTCCCGTTAAATGGTCAGGGGCAGGGCAAACCCATATTCATTAACCAGACTAATATTGGATACTTCCGATGGGTTTCAGATCAGGACCTGATAACCTTTGAGCTGGGAAGTCCTCAAACCCTCTGGTACCGGCGTATCGATGGATCCGTCTCGACCCAGATTACCCAGTTGCCAGGTCGTTGCTTCCGGATTACACCGAATGGGTGGTTATATTATCTGCAAAAAGCTAAACCAGGAGAACCAGCATTTATATACAAGACTAAAGCCGTTTTTACCAGTGAAAGTCCCAAAATTCCTGTCATCATGCCGTTAAATCAGCAGGAAGATTTTGCTATTTTTAAAGATGGAACCCTCATAATGGCAGAAGGAACTAAAATATACCAGTTTCATCCTGACAAAAATGCAAACTGGGAACTAATGGCAGATTTATCCTATTATCCAATGAAGAGAATAACCAGAATAGAAATAAATGATCTTGAAAATAAACTGGTGTTTGTTGCTCAATAAATAAAAATCATGCAAAAAAAACAAGTGAAAAAATTAATATGGATTCTTTTCATTCTCTGCCAATCAACTTTTGAACTCATTGCGCAGGAGAAAAAAGAATGGCTGGCTTATCGGGAAAAACATCTGGACGAATTAATGTCAGATGCCAGAAAACCAATTACAGAGGAAGAAAAAAAACATATTAAATATTTTAAGTATAATAAATCGTGGAAAGTAAAAGCCATTTATACTCCGCTTGAAAAAGAACCTGTTTTTCAAATGCCTACCTATAGTGGCATAACCAGGGATTATAGAAAATTTGCGACCGCTACGTTCCTGCACCGTCAGAAAAAAATAACCGTTGTACTTTATCAGAATATGATGCTCATCAAGCAACCTCAATTTAAGGATTACCTGTTTTTGCCCTTTAAGGACAATACAAACGGAAAAGAAACCTATGGAGGAGGGCGTTATATGGATGTGAGGATTAGTACTGTTTCCAATGGCAACATTTTCTTGAATTTTAACAAAGCCTATAATCCTTATTGTGCCTACAATGAGGGATTCAACTGCCCCATTCCTCCTTCGGAAAATCATTTAAATCTGTCCATAAAGGCTGGAGAACGAAATTTCAAGTCAAAAAGGGTGAAAAAATGAACCAAATCTGCCTTTTTGTTCCTAAAATCTGACATATTTTGATTTAAACATGAAAAATTGGCAGTTATTTATTTTTGGCACATTATGTGATGTTCCAACATTAAATATTTTTTAACCACCTAATAAAATAATGAGATATGAGGCCAATCAACGATCGTGTTGTAGTAAAGCCTGCTCCTGCGGAAGAAAAGACAAAGGGAGGAATTATTATCCCTGATACAGCTAAAGAAAAACCTCAAAGAGGTGAAGTAATAGCCGTAGGACCAGGAAAAGACGGAAATCTGATGACTGTGCAGGTAGGCGATACCGTTTTATATGGTAAATATGCCGGTCAGGAATTGAATTTCGAAGGACATGACTATTTAATCATGCGTGAAGATGACATTCTGGTCATTCTGTAATTATTTTCATTTCAAACCTTAAAGAGAAATCGAAAGATGGCTAAAGAAATTAGTTTTAATAGAGACGCCCGGGAAAAATTACGCGCGGGAGTCGATGCAATGGCAAATGCAGTAAAAGTGACCTTGGGTCCCAAAGGTCGTAATGTCGTTATTCAAAAAAGCTTCGGTGCACCCCAGATAACTAAGGATGGCGTTACCGTAGCTAAAGAAATAGAATTGGAGGATCCCATCGAAAATATGGGTGCTCAAATGGTTAAAGAAGTGGCTTCCAAAACGGCAGATATCGCTGGAGATGGTACAACAACCGCTACTGCTTTAGCACAGGCTATTATTAATGCCGGTCTTAAAAACGTTACCGCAGGTGCAAATCCAATGGATTTGAAACGTGGTATCGATAAGGCGGTAAAAGAGGTCATTGGTTTCCTGAAATCACAGTCTGAAAACATAGGTTCCGATTTCAATCGTATTAAACAGGTGGCTGGCATTTCAGCGAATAATGACGAAGCCATAGGTGAACTGATCGCAGAAGCAATGAAACGTGTTTCTAAAGATGGCGTTATTACCGTTGAGGAATCAAAAGGTACAGAAACTTACATGGAAGAAGTATTGGGTATGCAGTTTGACAGAGGATATTTGTCACCTTATTTTGTTACCGATACTGAGAACATGGTAAGTGAATATGATAATGCGTTTATTCTTATTTACGACAAGAAAATTTCAAATATGGCGGATATTATCCCCATTCTGGAAAAAGTTGTCGGCATGGGAAGACCATTATTAATTATTGCGGAAGATATTGAAAGCCAGGCTTTGGGCGTATTAGTCGTAAACCGTTTGCGTGCAAGTCTTAAAGTTGTTGCCGTTAAAGCCCCAGGTTTTGGAGATCGCCGTAAAGCAATGCTTGAAGATATCGCTATCCTGACCGGTGGCACCGTTATATCAGAAGAGCAAGGTTATAAACTGGAAAATACTACCCTGGAACACCTTGGAAGTGCAGAAAAAATTTCTATCGATAAAGATAATACAACAATTGTTAATGGTCGTGGAGAGGAATCTCAGATTAAGGCACGTATCCAGCAGTTAAAACAACAAATTGAAGCTTCAACCAGCGATTATGATCGCGAAAAATTACAGGAGCGTCTGGCTAAATTAGCCGGAGGGGTTGCGGTACTTTACGTAGGTGCACCTACAGAAGTTGAAATGAAAGAGAAAAAAGACCGTGTTGATGACGCATTAAGTGCAACCAGAGCAGCAGTTGAAGAGGGTATCGTTGCAGGTGGTGGCGTTGCTCTAGTTCGTGCTATCGGTGCGCTAAGAAACTTCAAGGGAGCAAACGAAGATGAAAATATTGGTGTTAACATCGTTCGTAAAGCGTTGGAAGCTCCTCTTCGTACCATCTCTGAAAATGCAGGTGTTGAAGGCTCTGTCGTTCTTCAAAGGGTATTAAACTCAAAAGGTGATATGGGCTATAACGCACGTACAGATAAATTTGAAGATCTGAAGTTAGCAGGCGTTATTGATCCGACAAAAGTAACGCGTATTGCCCTTGAAAACGCTTCATCTATTGCAGGTATGGTGTTAACAACAGAATGTGTTATCAGTGAAAAGCCATCCAAAGAGTCAGCTGCTCCGGCAATGCCTCATGGTGGTGGAATGCCAGGTATGATGTAATATCAATCGGATATCATATATATTCAAAGCCATCATTGGGTCGCCAATGATGGCTTTTTTAATGTTGTGAACTTAATATGGCCAA
>Ga0169931_10004426_pt1 | contig 21891 bp, 22 predicted proteins | sample Kivu_15m_20L_FD_129675 | JGI IMG/M metagenome (GOLD analysis project Ga0169931, IMG submission 129675) | Freshwater microbial communities from Lake Kivu, Western Province, Rwanda to study Microbial Dark Matter (Phase II) - Kivu_15m_20L... | ecosystem: Environmental > Aquatic > Freshwater > Lake...
GATCCGTCGAACCCGGAGTACAGCCCTCGTGGCGCCGCGCAGTTCGCCTGGACACCGGTGGTCGCCTCGTACTGGGAATACCCGGGATGTCGGATGCTCGGCCGAGAGACCTGGGATGACAGCATCCGCACCTGTGAGGTGTACTGGGCGTTCCGGGACCTCTCGGGCAGGCCGTAGCGCGCACCGCCCCTGTCTTGCCCTTGGCGGGTACCGCCCTAACAGTGGGGGGTGTGAAACTCCGCCCTCTCTCCCGCTTGTTCCCGGTACTCGTCATCTTCATCGCGTCGGCATGCGACGGCGGGTTGCCCGGGGCCGTCGAACTGCCGCCAATCGACCCTTCCACGTTCGCTCCGGAGGTCCGACAGCAGATCGAAGCCGTCAACAACGCCGTCCCGTACGTAGCGGCCGAGACGCCGGTCGTAGCCGCAGCGGTCGCCTCTGGTACGGTCGAGAGGACCACGGAGAACTACCAACGGGTCGGTCAGTTCCTCTCCTGGCAGCCCGACGACATGCCTCGTGGTCGCGTGGAGACATCCGACCCCGATATCTGCAGCAGGAACCGCAACGAGTGCCACCGCGGTAACATCGACGCGAACCGGGCGAAGCTCGTCGACCACGTGGTGACCCACGCGGGTAAGGGCGGCTCGACCGTGACCTGCGACGGCAGCGTCGACGCCCGAAGCTCCGGTATCGGCGCAATCAGGCAGGTCGAATTGGCAGGCAACCGTGGTCAGGACTGCGCTAATCTCGTCAAGCGCGAGATCCGGAAGGAGGCGAATAAGCGTGGCGTCTCCATCCGCGTTCTCACTACCACGGAGGCTGAGGAGGCTGGAGTAGAGTGCACCGCTGTCGGGGTGACGTGCGTAGACGGTCAAGCTTCCAAGCATGTGATCGACGCCTGTCAAGGCAAGACCGCAACTCAGTGTAACAAGGGCCTCAGCCAGCGCAAGGAACCCTGCGTACAAAACGACTTCGACAGTTGCACCCGTGGACGCGGCGCCTCCGCGAAAGCAGTCTTCTCAACAGTGACGCCGCCGCCGGTGTGCCCTGACGGAACGAAACTCGCCGGACAACCGATCCCCCCCGACGGCAACTGCGACCCGAAGACGCCGTGCCCTGACGGAACGAAACTCGCCGGACAACCGATCCCCGCCGACGGCAACTGCGACCCGAAGCCGCCGAAGCCGTGCCCTGACGGAACGAAACTCGCCGGACAACCGATCCCCGCCGACGGCAACTGCAACCCGGAGCGGGTGTGCCCTCCCGGAACGAAACTCGCCGGACAACCGATCCCCGCCGACGGCAACTGCAACCCGGTGGTGGTCGTCATCACCTGCGTACCTGATCCCAGCATCGGTGTGTTCTGCTCGCCCGACACGAACAGCCCTGGCAACCCGGGCAACGGAGGCAGCGGCAACCCGGGCAACGGAGGCAGCGGCAACCCGGGCAACGGAGGCAGCGGCAACCCGGGCAACGGAAGCAGCAGCGATCCGGGCAACGGAAGCACCGGCACCGACTCCTACTGCGAGATCTACCCCGAGGACTGCCTGAGCCTCCGCGAGATCCTCGACACCGTCACCGTTCGCATCGAACTCTCGGCACCGAACCCGTTCGTCGTCGGCGGTACGCTCCGAGAACATGACGTACGCGTCGCGAGCCTCGCCGTGTACTGCGGCAACGCGCCGTGCTCGGCCACCGCGGGCGTCTCCCTGAACACGTTCGAAGGACGACTCGACCTCGTCTCCAGCAGCACCGCGAAGTACACCCGCTGCGCCACGCCTTCGTCACGCAACTGCGCGTACTACCTCTCGGGCGACAGCAGCCTCCAGGTCGTCTACAACGGCCGCGGTCTCACCGGGAACCTCCTACGGGCCGGGTTCGTGAGCGCCACCCCCAGCGGCGTCACCGTCCGACCGACCCTCGTGGTAGAAGAAGTCACCGTCACCATGCTGGAGTACGAATGGGTCGGAGGCGAAGGCTGCAACGTCGACCGCCCTGCCCGCTCCTGCTGGGAGGAGTACCTCGGTGACGCGATCGACATGACCGGACGCACCAACGTCGTGGTCATCGGATCCGGGTCCACGATCCGCTCGGGCGATTCCTTCTACGTGAACCGGCGCGTCGTCGGAACAATCGGCTCCTGACCCGCGAGATACCCCAACCTCTGCCGTCAGGCGTTTCTACGACTCAGTCCCAGTTCGTGTCGAACCAGGTGAACCGAGACGTCGCGAACTCGCTGGCGAGGTACCAGAACTCCCGCCACTCCTCGCCGCGCAGCGACGCGAGGTACCCGGGGAGGTCCGCGTCGCTGAGTCCGATCTTCCCGAGGAACGCCTCGAAGGCGGCGTGGCGCACCCCCACACGGGACTCGGAACCCGAACCGCCGGTCGGCGAGCCATCGGAGAGCACCTCGAGGGCGATACCGTCGGCAAGCAGCGTCACCGTGTACGAGGTGCCGGCGTAGGATCCCGAGATCGTCTGCACGCCCTAGATCGTCCCCGCGGGAATGGTCCCGCGCACGACTCGGTCCCGTGAGGGAACCGGTACGACCCATGGCGGCGTGCGCGACGCGCCCCTGCGGGGACCGTCACACCGATGAGCGCGGAAAACCCCTCCAAGAAGAGCTCTCTCGTTGTCGACGTCTCCGACGCAGTCTTCACGAGCACTGTCGTCGAACGCTCCCGTGAACTGCCCGTCATCGTCGACCTCTGGGCGCCCTGGTGCGGTCCGTGCCGCACCCTCGGACCGATCCTCGAGAAAGTCGTCACCGAGGCGGGTGGCAAGGTCGTCCTAGCGAAGGTCGACGTGGACACGAACCCGGCAACGGCACAGGCCTTCCGTGTACAGTCCATCCCTGCGGTGTACGTAATGCGCAACGGCGAGATCCTCGACGGGTTCGTCGGATCCCGACCCGAGCACGCAGTCCGGGAGTTCGTCGCCTCGGTCATCGCCGCCGGCTGAACCGTACCTGTGGGCATCCCCGTCCCGGTTCTAACCACACCGTCGGCCGCAACGGTAAGCTAAGTTCCCATACGAGGCCCTCGGGCCAGAACCAACGAAACGAAAGGAGGACCCTGTGACCCGACTACGTCAGGTACAGATCTTCACGTGGCTCTCCGAGAAGGGGATCCGCATCGAAGCACCCCGCTGGTTCATCGAAACCAGTACTGGACGCAGTGACGCTTCCCGGATCGCACACGTCTGCTCGACGTGCCCGCGAACCCGCACCCCGCTCGGCGAGGAGAGCACCCCCATGGGTTTCGAGGAGGCGGCCGAACAGCACCTCATCTGCGAAACCTGTCTACCACAGGCCCTCGACCCTTCCCTGGAACCCGAGCAGGCAGGAAGGCTCCTCCGCGAGCTTCTCGGTCTGCAGCGCACCGGCATGCTCATCGAGCACGCCGCCAGCACGTTCCACGCGGTGAACGCGAAGGAGTACCCGGCGCTGCACGCAGCGACCGTCAACGACGTACTTCCCCACCTCCGCAGGGAGTTAGAGAAGAGCGTCGGCCACGCGATCTACGAGAAGGCGCGTACTTCGGTCAGTCTCGCACTCGACGCGGTCGTGGCGAGCCTTCCCTACGACGAGCAGAGTGCTTGCAACGAGGCGATCCTACTCGCCGCACGCTGGCGCTTCGTCGAGTTCCGCCAAAAAGACCTCTTCGAACGCAAGCTCAAGGAGCACAGCGACCCGGTGCGGGAACTAGGTACACGCCTGCTCGAGTCGGTACGCGGACCCGGTCAGGCGCACGCAATCGCCGAACGTCTCGTCCTAGAGCATGCGGCACTCGCCGCGGAGCTCCCGTCACTCGGCGGGATACTCCGTTCCTGGGCCGACGTCCTCGACGAAGCTCTCAACGACACCGCTCCGACGTACTTCGCGGCCGGCGGCCTGCCTCTGGGCTTGACCTCGATCCCCCGAACCGCCATCCGCTGGATGGTCTGGCACGGGGTGCGGGCGCACCACCACCACTGGGGTATCGGCGAGCTGCCGAAGGTGCTCCTGGAGTACGTCGCGTACTCCTGTCGTACGAGCGAGATGAAGGGGAACGTCGAGATCATCGACGCCCCGCACGAACCGCTCTCAAGCGAAGCCTGGCTCACCGCCGGCGCGCTCTGGAAGGAACACATGAACATGCGGCGCGACGAGGTGCTCTATGCCCACCCGGGCGAAGCCATCCTCGCAGCAGCACGGCTCTGAACCTCCGGGAGACCGGTACACGAAACGCCACCCTTCGGGGTGGCGTTTCTCGTTTCCGGGACTCAGGACGCACCCGGTACATACGCAGAAGACCCCCACCCGTTAGGGTGGAGGTCTTGTTCATGACTCGAGGAGTCGTGCGGCTTCGAGGACGCCGACCGCTGATTGGTACGGGCCCTGCGATCTGGGTTCCCAGAGGGAGTTCGCCACTTCAAGGATCTCCCCGGTGGGGACCCCTTCGAGGAGATCGACGATCCAGATCCGCGTGTGCGGGGAGTGGCGCTCGATCCTGCGGTACAGCCAGCGCGGTAGCGTCATGATCCGGTACCCGCCGTTGAAACGGTTCCCCGTCATCTGCCTGAGCAGCATGTGGAGAACGTGTGCGCGGGGGCGTCCGAAGCTCGTGGGGTCGACCCGGATACCGGCAGTGACGATATCGTCGTCGCCTGGTTCGGTCGGGTACTCGCTTCGGGCGTACGTGAACGTCTCCGCTGCGAGGAGTTCGTCCTGCTCGGCCGCGAAGAGCTTCTCGGCGATCGCGTCGAGCGTTTCCAGGATGTCCTCGACGAGATCCGGGTCGATCCGTTCGCCATAGTTGTCGGCGCGATCGAGTGCATCCCCGAGCTCCGAGGAGATCTCCTCGTGCATGCGGGCGTGCTGCAGAAACGTCTCGAGGTTCCACGTCGTGGTCCCTGCGATTCCGGCGAGCAGATGCGCGGTAGCGGTGACGAGTTCGGGGGCGAGAGACTCGTACCCGAAGAGTTCCTCGTCGGCCGCCGGGTCGTGGTCGACGCTGGCGTCGTTACGGTGTTCGGTGGACACGGGGTCCTCCTTTCGCGTATATGGATACCATCCACCGTCGCGGCCGTCGGTCCGTGCCAAACGGTGCGGGAAACCCCTCAGTGGCCCGGGGTTGCCCGGATGGTCTTGCGCAGCCACTTCATGTGGGCGAAGACCTTGGTGTACACGCTCGGGACAGGCTTGGCGCAGTCGTAACCGTAGGAGACCACACCGATGACGACGGGGGTGTCCGTTGAACTGGTGACGAGCGGCCCACCGGAGTCACCCTCGCACACCGCGCCGTCAGGACGCGGAAGCCACGACACGGTCCCGTCGGGACCGGGCACAGCGAGTAGTCGTTCGCCGGAAGCCGCGATCTGCCAGACGGACAGGAACGGGTAGAGCGTCCGTGCCAATCTGGCAGATACGATATCGACACGCCGGGCGCCGAGCCGTCGCGGGTCGCGGCCTAGCTCGTCGAGACCGTAGCCGTACACGTTTGCGGGGCCGGCCGTCGCCGGGGAGAGCTCGTCCGGGAGACCGGCCGGGACCACCCCGATGACCGGTCGGCCGAGACGGATGAGCGCGATGTCCGCGCCACTCAGGTACGCGTCAGCGACGGGGAGACGCGTGTACGCGGGCGGCATGTGTACCGCGACCACCCGTCGGACGATCTTCCCATCGACACGAACCGAGGTGGGCATCCCCTCGATGTCGTCGTAGCAGTGGGCGGCGGTCAGCACCCAGGACGGAGCGATGAGCGCGCCGGTGCAGAACTGGTTCTTCGCCCTCGGGCGGTACGAGGTATGGATGGACGTGACGAATGCTGGGGCGGTCGCGGCCAGGGATTCGTCCGACCACGCGATCGCGGAGACCTCCGGGGTCCCTGGTGCCGGGAGCACACCGAGAAACACGCTGAGGGAGGCGGTGGCGACGAGGATCCGACGAATCCGGGATGCCGTCGGGAAGGTTCGCACCCTGTACACGGTCCGCGGGTGGCGGTCTCGGTCACGCTGGCAGGGTATACGCAACGGTCATTGCCGGATCGACCGGCAAGGCAACAGTTTCCCTGTGATGCCGCCAGAACCCACGCCGTCGCCAATGCACCGCGGCCTCCAGAGCAGCTCGTCGCTTCACCGGCTGCTGCAACTCCCCGGCATCGGACCACGCAACGCGGATCTTATCGCAGCACGGTTCGACACCTGGGAGGACTTCCTCGCCAGCGATCCCGAGGACCTCCCCGGACGCAGCCGGACGAAATCCGTCCAGGTCCTGCGCATGGCCCGAGACATACCCGAACCGGAACTGCCCGACGGCGTCCTCGCCATCTCACGATTCGACCCTGGGTGGCCTGAATGGCTGCGTTTCGAGGGTGCACCGATCCTCGTCTTCGTGCGCGGCACCCTCCCGCCTGGAGACTCGATCGCGATCGTGGGCACGAGACGGCCGAGCCAGTTCGGTGAACGGGCGGTACGGGCGTGCATCGAGTCCATCCGCGGGCACGTCCCGACGGTCCTCACCGGAGTCGTCTCCGGACTCGCGCGCGGCATCGACACACGGGCACACGTCCTCGCGCTCGAGAACTCGCTCCCCACATGGGCAATCCTCGGCTCCGGCGTCGACACGCCCACACCCAGCGAGAACGTGGAGCTCGCCGAACGGATCCTCGCCGCCGGCGGAGGACTACTCTCGGAGCAGCTGCCCGGGACCGCACCTGCGGCAGGAACTCTCATACCCCGGAACCGCCTGCAGGTCGCCGCGTCCTCGAAGGTCTTCATCGCCGAGTGCGGTACGTCCTCGGGCACCCTTCACACCGCGCGCTACGCCGTGACGCTCGGACGCAAACTCATCGTCGCCGAGCCTCGACGTCGCGTGGACCTCGCCTGCGCGAGCACTGCCGGGAACCGTCTACTCCTAGAACCCTCCGGGTGCGCACCCGAATTACTCGGGGCGACAGGAACCGCTGCGGAGAAAATCTCCCTTCGTCGACCCGTTGCCGATGCGGCGTTCACCGTCGACCGTGACGTCTCGTGAACATCCGACCCGCGCCGGGAGCCGCATGAGACCCCTTCGCAACGCCTACGCGGCCATGCTCCTCCTGCTCGCCACCATCAGCTGGGCATCACCCTGGTTCCTGCCCCGGTTCCTCGCACCGACGACACTCGGTGTACTCCCGGTCGTCGCGGCGATCGCCGGTGCGTCCAGCGCGTTCACACCGGCGCGCAAAACTCTCGCACACGTCTCTACGTTCGTACATGAGCTCGCCCACTGCGTCGCAGCGGTCGCCGTGGGGGCGTCACCGCGCCGCATCACGTACCAGCCGGACGCGACCGGGCTCGCCATCCTCGAGTTCCCCGAGCGGGTGGGCCGGCTGCGGCGCAGCCTCGTACTGCTCGCGGGGTACCTCGGACCCGGTATCGGTGCCGGGGTCGTCCTCGCCGGCGTCCTCGCGGGGAGACCCCGGGAGACCGTCGTCGTTCTCGCCGTGACCGCTGTCGGTGCGCTCGTCCTGCTCGTGCGGAACCTCTGGGGTGCAGGTGTGACCGCACTCCTGGCTCTCATTGCCAGCGCATCCGCCAGAGCGCTACCCGACGTCGGTGTCGAAATCCTGCTCGCCTTCCTCAGCGGGATGCTCACCGCACTCGGGGTGCGTGACACCTGGGAGCAGTTCCGCTTCCGTGAACCCGGAGACTGCGACGCGGGTGCGGTCGCGCGGGAACTACCCGTACTCCCCTGGCGCTGGATTGCCGGCGCCCAGCTCCTCGCCGCACTCGCCCTCACCGGTCTCGGCGGCGCGCTGATCTTCCGCGCGATCTGAGTCACTCGACGTTCAGGAGCAACCCGTCACGCTCACAGGTGACCTGCGCGCGACCATCGTGGACATGCTGACGGATCGCCGACGTACCAGCTCATCGTGGACAGGAACTCCAGCGGTGGCACCGTTCCCCGGGTGCGACCCGTCCTTCGCTGCGGCGTACGCCGATGCGTACGAGCAGAACGGGTACACCAACTGGTACCTCCCGCCGAAAGACGAGATTTTCTAGCTCTACGAACACATGGCGGACTCGTCCACCGTACCGGGACGCGACTACTGGAGTTCGACCGAGTACGTCCTCAACACTGCATGGACCCAGCACGCCGGTAACGGTCCACAGTACCGGCGAATAAAGCCCAACGTCATCCACGTCCGACCCGTCCGGGCGTTCTGACCAAGACGCTGCCGACGACGTTCCCCTACAAAGAAAACGAGCGGGGTGTTTCCACCCCGCTCGCTTCGCTTGCGATTCTTCACCGCTGGCCGCTGGTTAGGCGGACTTGGTGTACTTCTCCAGGTCGGCGTGACCGTTGGGGAACCAGGCGAGACCTCGTTCCTTCTTGAGAAGGTGACTGATGAACGTTCCGATGAACGGAATCGAGCTTCTCCAGTTGACGTAACGGGGCTGCACCAGGCGGCGCAGACGCGAAACGTAGACGAGCAGTGACACCGGGGAGAACTCCGCGATGTCATTTTTCTCGACGAGGAGAAGGGTCATTCCCCAGCGAGTCTTGCGACCCGATTCGGCGGGGAGGTCGATTTTCCAGGTGCGCTCTCCGTCCTTCGTCGCCTTTGTCGGCGTGAAGAACAGCTCGCTCACGTAGAACTCCTCTGCTTCCTTGCAGGCGCTCAGGCTCGGCATCGCTGCCATGCTCTTAGCGGCGGCGAGGACGTGAACCTCGTGATTGATGACGTCGTCGAGCGTCCAGCCCGATGGCGTCTTGGTGGGTGTTGCAGTGGACACGTTGGTGTCTCCAATTTCTGAGGCTTTCGCCCCTCTAGGTGTGTCTGCCATCCCGGCAGTCAGCTTTTGTTTGGCAGCGAACACTGTTCCTGCTGGGCGTAGCGGCACAAGACCCCTCCCCCGCCCGGATTATCGGCCGGCGGGAGTACCCTCGCCATCCGGTCGTCCCGGTGGACACTAGACACGGTGGATCACGCCGAAGCCGAGGACCTCTGGAGGAACGACGTCCTGTTTCACTGGGACCGCAACGACCCTCCCTGGGCGGGCACCGAACTCCTCGAACGGCTCTTCCTCGGGGGGACCCCTCGGACCGACGTGGTCGTACAGCCGGGTGAGATCGGCTCGCCCTGGCAGCCGTCGGTCCACCGCGGCCTCTTCGACGCGTGCGTCACGATGACCCCCATCAGCGGGCCCGCTGGTAGCGGGGTGCTCGAGCTCCGCGTCCCCATCAACGACCGCGACGGCGAGGAACGCGACCTCGAGATCCTGGCTGGGGCGGTCGCGTGGATCGTCGCGCGGCACCGGGTCGGGAACCGCGTCCTCGTGCGCTGCCACGCCGGCCTGAACCGCTCGGGCCTGGTCGCCGTACCGGCGATGACGTGGATCGCCCCGGAGCTCTCCTTCGACGAGGCGCTCGCCGCCGCCCGGGCGAAACGCCACGAACTCGTCCTCTGCCGGCCCGAGTTAGAGGCCACGGCACGACGACTCTCCCGCCCTGGCTCCTGACGCCACTCCCGTATGCGGGACCCCGGTGCGCATCGCACCCTTGAGTCATGACCGGCCTCAACGAGCGGCTCCGCGCCTTGGCCGCCATGCCGTGCCCGCCACAGGAGTTGAGAACCCTCCCGGGGTTCCTCGTCGCACGCCTCCTGCAGGTCGACGACATCCAACGCCTCCTCATCGACGCACTCGACTCGGGCGCGGACGTCACCGGGACCATCCCCATGACGATCTCAAGGAGGACGTTCGCAAAACGCGCCGTCCGTCGCAGACTCGTACGTATCGCGACGAGGAGGCGCCGAGCGTCGACCCTGGGCACATCAGTGCACGCGATCGTCTGCATTCCCGAGTGGTCGCGTATGGGACGGTCCTTCTTCGGTGTGCCCGGGATCCACTACAACCCTGTTGAAACCGAGACGCTCGCGCTGCTCGCGCTCTGGACCGGTGAAGGTATGGCGCCCCAACCGGGATCGCGTATCGTGACGACCGCACATCACCCGTCCACCGATGCGGTACGGAACCTCCTGCGGTGGCGTGAACTCGACGACGACTGGACCGTTGAGCAACTCGAGATCCTCGCCGTGCTCCTAGGCGACGGTGTCGAGTACGACGAGGCGATCGATATCGCGCGGTGGCCCGGCTGGTGAGAAATCGACACGATCCCTACCGGGACAGTGTGCGGACGTTCTGACCGGTCACGATCCAGTTCGACGGTGAGCCCGAGAGTGCGACGAATGCGGCGTTCTCGAGACGGAAACGTCGCAGATGGTGTGACGACATGCCCAGCACCCCGTGGGCGAGGATCGCCCGGATGAAACAGCCGTGGCTCACCACCAAGGCGTCACGACCTTCCGCCTCCAGGCGTTCCAGGACGCTGCGGGCACGTGCATCGACCGCCGACCATGTCTCGCCTCCTGGTGCGCCGAGGTTCGCGCTCTCGGGATCACGCCACCCTGGGAACTCCGATGCGTACGCACCCCGGGACGCGGTCTGCTCGGTCTCCCCTTCGAACACCCCAAAGTCGATCTCCCGCAGGTCGTCCCAGATCCCCGGTTCAGGCATGTCGAGCACGTCGGCGACAATCGAGGCGGTCTCGCGCGCACGCAGCAGCGGGCTCGATACGAAGAACGACGAGGCGAGAGACTCGAGGGCAGGGGCGGCGAGCCGGACGGCGGCGGCACCCTCCGCGTCGAGCGGAATGTCGGTGTGCGAGAGGTACCGGCCGGCACGGTTCCACGAGGTCTCGCCGTGACGCATGAACACCAGGGTCGTCATACGGCGCCCACCAACCCGGTCATGCGCCCTCATCGTCCGCGGGGACGGCAGGTGCGGCGGCGCCCCATCCGGGTCCGAGGAGGGACGCAAGGTCCCCGGTCACCGCGGCGGGAAGCGGCGGCATCGGCGCGTAATGGGCCGTCCACGCGAAGCCGTCCCAGTAGCGCAGACGAGACGGTGCGTCCGGGTCCGGGTACCAGTTCGCCGGGGTTGCGTCACTCACGACCGGCAACAGTCCTCCCTGGTTATGAGTACGCCCGGAGCCGTGACGGGCCCGCCAGTAGAGCCGGGATGGCAAAGTCGTGTGAGTAGAGACCCGGTGCGGGCGAGAGGGCAGCGAAGCGGTGCCTGAGAAAGTCGGTGCCTGTGCTGGACGGTCGATCCGGCTGCGGCGGCGCGTTGCCACTCGACGTCGGCAGGTTTGACGGTCACTCAGGACGAACACAGGGAACTTAGGGGGATGGTCCGCGTGGGGGCGGCGCCGCGTGCACTCCCGGGGGGCCGGAACGCAGCAACGGTAGCGAGGCACCGGGGAACACCGGAAAACAACCATGGAAAGGCAGCAATGCTCAACCTCATCGATATGCGCGCCGCGACGCACAAAGTACGCGACGTATACGAACTCCTCTCGATCTCGTTCCTGTTCTGGCTACGCACCGTCACCCTCGGTTCACCGGAATCGGTGAAACGGCTAGAAGACCTCATGGAGGGCTACGGGATCTACCTCGACCGTGCGCGGTCAGGTAACCTCGAACGGTCGGCGGCACGACTCGCCATCCGTTTCTACTACCGTGCCGAGGACGGAGTAAGGGAACTGCGGCGCAGCGCGAAATTCGTCCGACGCTGCAAACGGGAAGCCCTACGAGAACATGCGAAAACCGTCAAAGCGGAACCAGACGAGACGAAGGTCTTGTTTACGCTGATGTCCTACCGCGAAGAGCTCTACGGCCCTTACCCTATCGTCGTGTCCACGCTACTGCGCCGCTACCTTTGGTGCAATGGCAGCACAACCGCCCTTGTGCTCGCGCCGAGGTGGTTTTACCAGCTGCTCGAACACACCTGGCCGGGAATGGTCTGGGGTTCGCGGTCAGGAAGCCCCGACAACGCCGGTAGCGAATACCGGAGCGAAGAAGCCCGCCGGGCTGGTCTGGGCAAAGCCCACCCGTCGGCGGACCTCGATTTGGATGCGGTTTCGAAACTATGGGATCCGGATCCACTCGGACTCTACTTCGAACTCGACGAACTCCTGGAAACACTCGCGCGTGTATGACACGCCGCGACGAACATGACGACGCCCCGAAAGGGGCGTCGTTTGTTTTGGGCGGCATCGCGCGAGGATCTGCGGGCGCAATCGGCCCGATCAGGGTCGACGGGAGGCGGCGAGAACGGGGCGACGCCGAATAGGAGATTGCTGGGGCGCATCAGTCCCGGGGCGGCTCCGCATGGGCGTCGAGCACGCGGGCGGTGAACCCCAACTCGGCGGCGCGCCGCACCGCCGAGGAGACGACATCCTCGACCCGGCAACCCGGCGCCCAGTAGGAGTAGCAAACCACCTGCACGGCCCCGGTGGGATCGGCGTCGAGGGTGCTGGACACGTCGGCCACCGCCCAGGAATCACCGACCGCGAACGAACGGAGCGGCATGCCGTCGTGGGGAGCGCCGCTGAGCTCGAACGTCACGCGGAACGAACACTCGCAGGGATCGGATCGGTCATAGCCGAAAGTCACCGCCACCGGGCCGGTGCCGGCACGGAAATGGGCAGCAGTGCGGTGCCTACCGTCGCCGATGCGGACGCGTCCCCCTTCATCGAGCAGGACGATCGGGTCGCGGAACCGGCCGTCGCGCCGGAGTTGCCGAACGAGATCGTCTACCACCCGCCGCTCGACGGGGTCGACCTCGAGTAGGCACAGCATCGTCTGCAGACAGTGGGTGCCGTCGCCGAGACTGACCAGGTCCGCAAACTCCGGCAGCGAAAGACGAAACGTTTGCACCAGGGGCGACCGTGCACGGGTCGGGTGCGACGGCAACCGGAACCACGTACCACGGCACCTCTCGGCCCGGGGGATGCGCGACACTTCCCGGACGCAGCAGACGGTACGCCGCCATGACCGGTGAAGCCCCAAAAAGCCGTAAATCGCTGCGCAGTACCTTCGTCCTTGCGGCAGTGCTGCTCCTGGGAGCGTGCACAGAAGGGAACGAAAGGGACGGGAAACCCTCCGATACCTCCTCGGAGGCGACAGGGTCGACCGATGGCGCAACCGTCGTCCGCGAGGCGCTCGCCGGGCTTCTTGACGGGCCGGTGGCGATCACGTTCGCCGTCGAGACCACCGAAGCGGACGTCGCCGGCCTCGACGACGAGACGCTACAAGACATTTCCTTCATCCGCGAAGACATGCGCATCCTCGTCGACGCGGCCGGCAACTGGGAAGCGCACACTATGCCCGGTGACGGTACCATCCGCAGCGTTGACGGTGCGATCTATTTTGCGGAAGAAAAACGTCCTTCCGACGACACCTTCTGGGAACAAAAATCCTGGGAACAAGAATCCGGGGAACAAGAAAACTACGAGGACGATTCGGATTTCGACAGCGACACCTACCTGAGAATCATCCACGAGCTCGCCATCGGTTACGTCGGAATAGGCAGCCCCCTCGGTGCGTCGAGCCCGGACGGGGAGACCTCATGGTGGGAGTACTGCGCGTCGAAAGGAACGCTCTCCGGCGGCGGAGACACATGGACGCTCACCTGCCCGGGCGTCGCGGGTTTCGACGACATCAAGTTGAGCGCGCTCAACTCCGTGTTCATAAAGACGGCCGAAAGTGTGCTGCGCGACGCCGTCGACAAGGCAGCGGAAGAAGATCGCTCCGTCGACCCGGGCTTCGTGACACGAGCCGTCGACGAGGATGTCGAGTGGGGGACGAGCGGTCTCTCCTACGAGCCGTCGACCAGCACGCTGACGCTGCTCCTCGACAAAGGGAAAGCGACCTGCACAGGCGTCATCGTGTTCGACCCAGACGGCGTCAACCCGCCCAAGATCCGCGAACAAGCGTCGGTTTCCGACACCCCGTGCGGCTCGAGGAACATCGAAGACCTGCGCATCGGCGTGCGAGTCGCCGAGCGGGCCGTGTCCTCTCTAACGGTCGAACACCACCTAGGTGAAGGTTTCACGGCTACCGTGTCCTACGACCGTGACCTGCCCGCGGAGTTCGCAGTGCAAGCCCCCACGAACTTCGTGGAGCACGCGGTAACCCGACTGCGCGACATCGCTGAGCAGGCCGTCCGGAATGCTGTCGCGCTCGCGACTTTGGAGCCACGGGACACAGAATCCGGCTCCGATCTCGACGTGACGCTCAAGCACATCGAGGACGCCCTCCTATACGAGGAACTGGACGGCTACGCACTAGAGAAGACCGGGTCGTCAGTAATCATACGGGCTATCGACGGACCCGATGCCGGGTGTTCGGTGACGATCAGCCCCGCCCGGGTCTCGCAGGACGTCGACGACTCCTACGCGATGATCGGGCCGCTCGAATGCTGACACGCGTCGCCGGAACGAACAACGCCCGCCCCTTCACGGGACGGGCGCTGCATTTCGGTCTCTAACGGGAGACGAGGACGACGGACGAGCCGTAGTCTTTTTCCAGGTCTCCGACCGGATCGACGTAGTTGTTTCCTTCTTTGTCGACGGCTATGACGACGGCGACGAGCCGCCTGTCTTCACCGGTGCCGGCAAATACCGGTCCTCCGGACGCGCCGGGATGAAGATCGCACGGGACGAGGATGGTCAGTCCCCGATCGCGGAAGTTCTTCACGGTGACGTCATCGAACGACGGACGGCAACGGTGCATACGAGGGTCGCGATATTCGGGGTACTGGATACCCCAGATTTCGAGTGGTCCGCTGACCTCGTTCCCAACGATCGACGTGGGGACACCGACGAGCGGTGACGCGAGGGTGACGACAGCGATGTCGCGACCGTCTTCGTCAAGGCGGGCGCCGGCGGTCCATGTGCGATGCAATCGGTAAGAGACGGCTTCCATCGAGACGTTTCTGTCCCTGAAATCCGACACTTTGATCTTTTGCACGCTGCCGGCGAGGCAGTGCGCTGCAGTCACTACGGTTACCTGATCCTCCAGAAGCGTACCGGTGCAGCTTGACGCCGGGTACCCCATTCCGCGCTGAGTGAACTCCAACCGCACCGCAGGGTGCTGGCCGGAGGGATCGCGGACGATTTCGGTCTCGCAGACCCAGTCGTGGCAGCGGCCAGATCCGACGGCTGCGCCGTCGAGCCTGAGCGTGCCGAGACGCGGGTCCGTCCAGGGGACGTCGAGGACGAGAGCGACGGCGGGGCGGCCGGCGAGGCTGCTCGCGTCGGTGCGAAGTCCGACAGGTAGGACGTCGGGGTAGGACATGACGAGCAGCGCGGCTGCCGCCAGGGCGTTGAAACAGTAGAGGAATGTCCTCATCTTGTTGCGCTTCACAAATTTTCCTTTACTGCCGTCGGGGACGGCGTGTGGGTGTAGTGCGAAACCGTTGACGGGCGGAAGCCGGAACCAACCCGGCACATGAGACCGGGCGCCCTTGCTACGGGACTGTGCTAAGGGTGCGCGGCGAATCCGACGACCCCGGTCCGCTGGTGGGTGGATACGGAGTTCCCCGACGTGGTGAGCGGGGCATGGTTACGGTCGGGCATGCGCGAACATCGTCCACCGGATGGGGCGGGACGCATCGGGGGCGGACCGGATGAAGACATATGACGAAATCGGAGGACCCGGCACGGTCGCGGTATGCGTACAAACGCCATCACCCCCCTGACCACCCTCCACCACGTACCGCTGTTCGCTTCCTGCACACGAAAGGAACTGCAGAGCATCGTCGCGAGCGGTGACGAGGTGTCCCTCGCCGCCGGGAAGGCCCTCATCGAGCAGGGTCAACTCGGACGAGAGGCGTTCATCGTCCTCAAGGGCATCGTCAGCGTCCGCAAGAACGGGCGGAGGATCGCCCGGCTGGGCGCCGGATCGATCGTCGGCGAGCTCGCGTTACTGGACAACGGGCCTCGCACCGCGAGCGTCGTGTGCGACACCGACGTCGACGTGTTCGTCCTCGATCAACGCCACTTCCAGAAGGTGCTCGACGAGATCCCGACCCTGACCCGCAAACTCCTCACCCAGCTCGCGGGACGCGTCCGCGAACTCACCAAGGAGATCTGACCCGCGTCGCCGCCGGCGACCGTCCGCACCAACGCGCGCCGAGGCCCGACGGGTTCAGCGTGAAGACGGACAGGTCACGACCACTGCCTTCGGCGACTCCCACGACCGGCCTTCGAACCTCACCGTCGAGGACTCCGCCGACACCGCGATGCAGACGCTCACCGCTGAACCGGGACGCGAGACGACGAGCATTCCGATCGACTCGTCGAACTCGGCGAGGAAACCCGGCGGCGTCGAAGCCGCGGCGGTGCGCAGATCTTCGACGTCGAGCGGTGCGGCCGGATCGGAGCGGCCCAGTTCGTTCGCCAACGAGGCGAGACCCCTCGAGGCGTTTGTCAACGTCGACAGACCGCCGAGGTCGACTTCCTGGTAGGGACCCTCAGCGGGGAACGCCCCCTGCCATGTCCCGGAGACGAGGGCGACGAGCGCAGCCGGGCAATCGATCACCTCGAGACGGTCGGAACGAGGTGACACGCAACGGGCGACCCCCGGGTCCACGGACGACGACGAACCCGCCTCTAGATCGAAGACGAGGGCGCCGACCGCGGCAACGATGACGACCGCGTCACCGTTACCGTCAGACCCCGGATGGAACGCGGAGACGGTCAGGTACGGGTCGATGTCCTCGTCGGTCGTCACCGCGAACGCGGCGTCGAGGACGTCGTCGGTGATCCGTCCGTCGACCGCGACCCGGTCGGCGATCCCCGTCACCGCATCGATCGCTGCATCGATTGCCGCGGAGGTCTCCTCTTGAACGTCAGCGAGAAGAAGGTCACCGATCGCGTCGTCCGATCCGTTCGGTGACGCGCAGGATGCTAGGGCGAGGGCCAACGGCACCAGAAGGAGGCGTCGCATGCCTGCTCACCGTCCGGGGCCGGCCGCGCTCGGCCCGTGGCCTCGGCTCTCCCCCTCGGCGTTATGCGGAGAACCCGGTTTTGCGAACGCAGTCAGGCGGCGACGGTGCTATATGTGAGCAAGTGTCGAGCGACGAGCTTCTACCTCGCACCGGGGAAACTCCTCTACTTCAAGGACCACGTTCTCGCCGCACGCATCGACCCGGCATCTGCGAAAGGGCACGACGAGTGGTTCCTCGTACCGATCACCCACCGGCGCGATGTCGAACGCATCAAGGAGCTCTACCCGGAGTGGAACGGGGTCATCGCGCACGCGTCCGTCAAGACCCTCAAAGGGCGCGCGTTCAACGTCCAAATCGATCGCGGGGCCCCCGGCTGGGAGCACAAGGCGCTCGCCGCCGCGGCGCTCGAGTCGCCGCAGATCGTCAATGTCGACGTCACATCCGAGCGGACCATCGAAGGTAGACGCCCCTACCGGGACGGAGACGACGCCGGACGGGTCACCTACCTCGTCACCCGTTGGAACAGGGAGCTTCTTCATACGGGAAGGACCGCGAACGCAGATACACCGCTGGCATCCCTCGGCGGGGCGGCGAACCTCGTAGCCGACCTCTTCCCGCCCGACGCGCAGGGGCGCAAACTCAGCAAAGGGCGCACCCGGAGACTCACCCAACTCGTCGGCAACGGCTACGTCGCCCAGGTGGCATCGGCGGCGATCCTCGTCTCCAACGGTTTCATCGACCCGCACACCGAGGAGGGCGGGAAACTCCTCGACTCGTTCCTCGCCGCGCAGAGCGTGCCGTTACCGGTGAGCGTCCCGCAGGTGCTCACTGCCGACCTCAAGGATCTCGTCGAGCGTTCCCGCGCCGCCGGCATCGAAGTCGACCTCGTAAAAGTGCTCGCCGACGCGGTCCGCCCCGAACGGGTCCTCTGGCCGGAGGGGGCACTACTCATCGCCGGCAGCGGAGCGGCGTCGCCGGCGATGCTGGCCGCGATACGCGCACTCGTGACCCTGGACCCGATCCCGGAAGCCTACGCCCCTTGGGCCGTACAGATCCGTGCAGCCCTCGAGAGAACAGATGCGCGCGGCAAGGACACAGCGGCGCTCCCCCGCCAGTCGGGGGACCTGAAAGACCTGGACAACGAGCAAGGTGGTGCTACGCACGATACCTTGGCACGGACCCAGAAGGTATTCGACGCGCTGGCCGACGAGATGGCCCGAACCCGGGAAGGGGAACCGTCCTTGACGGATCTCCCCGCCGATGAGCGGACTGGGATCCGCCAGAGCGTGGCCGCGGGAATGCTCGAAGACGGTCGAGCCGAGTACCTCGAGTTCCTCGCCGAGTTCGAAGGCGTCGAAGGACTCGACGAGATCGGCCGGGTAGCGCGAGTCCTGCGCGGCGACATGTTCCCCCATCCGGTCGAGCAGGCGCTCGTCGAACACATGCTCACCGTCGACGTGTGCAACGAAACGCAGGAACCTCGCAGCGACACCAAAACGTTCGCAGAGGCGTACAAGGAGGAGACCGACCTAGTCGCCTCGATACAGCGCGCCGCAACCCGCGGCTCGGCCGCAGGAACAGACCTCCTGTTGAGTGCCTCGCTGGCGGACCCCTCCACGCGGTCAGGAACGCAAACTCTCCAAGACTTCGCAAACAGCGACTCTTCCAGCGAGGCGTTTATCCGCGATCTCCTCGAGAGCGGCGGTCTGCTCGCAGTCCGCAACTACGCACGCGAAGAGCTCGAACACGGGATCGACGATCGGGACGCGGTCGCCGACGTCCGGATGCGGTTCGAGAAACTCGACCGTGTGCGCGAAAGCAAACCGCGGCTCTGCACCACACAGGACGATCTCGCGAAGTTCGGGGAGACGCGCGTCCTGAGCGCCACCGAACTCTCCCCGGCGCAGAACACCCAGACACGGAAACTTCGTGCGGCAGCCGGGAAAGAGCAACCGAAAGACGTCTACGGCGAACCGGTCGACGTCAAGGTCATCACCACCCGAGCCGCCCTCAAAGCGAACGCCGACGAGATGCACAACTGCACGTGGTGGGACTACAATGACAAAATCTTCGACCGTAGAACGCATATCGTACTACGTGTGGAGTGCGCGGCAGAGCGCGGAGGAGTGCGGCGTCTGTTCAACGTAGGCCTTGAGAAAACCGGAGCGGGTTGGAAAATCTGCGACGTCAACACCGTCGGGAATGCGCAAGATGGTTGGCCGAAATGCTCTCCGCAAGAGAAGCGGTTCGTTCAAGAAGTCGTAGACAAACTACTCAAATCGCAGGTCGCTGACTCGGCAACCCCTATGCAAGGCGAGATCCAGGTCACGGCCCTGGCGACGCTCGAGACGCGCCGGCGGGTGGTGCCGCAAACACCGACCCGGAACACGCTGGTGCCGGACGCCCTCACCGGGTTCGGGGCGCGGATACGGCGCCTCCTGCTGCGCCGCCGCACCGTCTGAAGCCGGGACCGACCTACTTGACGGTCGATGCTACCGCGCCGACGGTGGAAAGCAACAAACGAGGATTCGTATTGCCAACACGTGACCTTCCGGGGTGCGCAAGCACGACTGGGGGCGGTTCCGCCGGGCGCAAAGCCGGCGGAGAGATGGGGGCAAAGGGAGGTCAACTCCACGAACCCCACACATCTTCGGGAGTAGTCCCGACCTGGGCGCCTTCAAGCGCCTTTTACGTCAAACGACGTGTCTTGCAACCACGCAAAACATAAATCTCCTAAAGGGAGATTTGTGTGGTGTACTCCTCCTCTTGGAGGGGACACCTAGCAGTTGCTATACTTCGCACGGATACCGCGGCCGCGGTAGCGAAGCCACCGAAGACACAGCGAATCGCTTAGCCGGCGAAAAGAACGAGCAGCGTCAGCGATAGCATGCGTTGAGTAACAACTCGAACCCTACGGCATATGGGACCTCTCCCGAGGTTCCTGGAACGAAACTGTTCCACAAAGTATGCCAGAAGGTTCTAGCGCCCCGAGCGTAGAGTGCACAAAGTTACAACACGCATGCCATCAAAGACGAAGCACGAAAACTTGTGCGGCGCCCGGGCGAAAGCCCGGGCGTCGCCTTTTGTGGCAGGTCGGCGCGGGGGTTGGGTCAGGATGCCGCGAGGGCGGCGGTGAGACGCGCCACCACGTCGAGCACTTCCTGGGAGAGGACGACGCCGGGACGGCGGCCCACGGAGGCGAGGGCCTCGTCGAGTGCCCCCACGAACGCCGACGGAAGCCCGGTGACCCGGCCGCGCAGATCGAGAAGCTCATCGAGGAAATCACCGTCGTAGACCGATGAGTCCCTACCCACACCGCGGCGCTCGGACACGGCGATACCGCGACGCGCACGCGAACCCATCCCCTCGAGTTTGGCACCGATAGCGGTCGAAGCGTCACCGCGCACACCCAGTTCTACCGGTGCGGTGGTCGCAGGGTCGTCCACCGGCGGCACCGGTGCCGCCACTGGTGCCGCACCGGCCGCGGCAGGCTCAAGCGGCGGGATGATCGGAGCGGGTGTTACGGCAGGAGCCGTAGCGAGCTCGGCGGGGCGCGGACCCATCAGCGCGGCGAACCCGCCGGTGCGGGCCGGTGCCGACTCCGGATCGAGCGAGAGGAAGAACTCCCGCATCGCCTCGAGGACACGGTCGTACTCCTGCGGGGTGAGGCGCTGGGCGTCGACGTGGAACACCCCGCCGGGTACGCCTGCGGCGGCCGGGATCATGTTGACCACGTCGAGACGATCGAGTTCACGGAGCACGTCCTGAAGTTTGCGCAGCATGTGCATGGCCTGCTCGGGTTCGATGTGTTCGAGGGCGGCGGTGAACACCGCGCTCTCGGCTCCGTCGTCACTGACGATCCCGGTGACGAACTCGCCGCGCACGGCCGCCGACGCCATCGCGTCGACGATCCTATCGGGTACCCGGGTGGGCAGTGTCGGCGCCTGCCGACCGGTGAACGGGTCCGGTGGCAGCGGGCGGTTCGCGGGGTCGGCAGCGCGGGCACGTTCGATGCCGGTACCGATCGCGTGCGAAGCGATCGCCGTGAGCGCCTCCGGGGAGTGCTCGGCGGCCATGAGGTTGGTCACCAGGAGGTTTCCGAGCTCGTGACGTTCCGCCGGGGTCAACCCGTCGAGTATCAACTCGGCGAGCGCGATCGGGAAGAGGCGGTAGAGCTCGTAGGTCAAGGCGGGACTCCCGGCGAGCAGCCGCTCGGCGGCGGCCCGGTCGTGCCGCAACAAATACCCGACGTTGAGTACGAGGTTCCCGCCACCGCTCTCGATCTCCTTACCCGTAGGTAGCGCTGCGCACCAGCGGGCGATGTCGGCTGCGGGCATGTTCTCGACGATCCAGGCGAGTCGGTGTGCGTGTGCTGCGGTGTCGTTCTCCCCGTAGGAGAGGCTGGTCAGGGCGAGCATCGCGATCTTGCGGACGTCGTCGGGAGTGAGCGCGGCGAGGATCTCCCGGTTCTCCGGGTCGAAGGGGGATGTGGTGCGTCCGGAGAACACCGATGAGGGGTCGATGGTGAGACCGCGGACGGGGCCACGAGGCGTCTCGAGGATCGCCGCGGCGGACACGCCTTCGCCGAGCATCGCGGCGAGATCACGCTCGGTTACGGAGCCGGGCCCCCGGGCGTGGAGACGCGAGTTCACCAGGCGTAGCAGCATGGTCTCTCCGTAGCTGGTGACCTCTACGCGGATCGCGTCACCGCGCACACGCAGACCGTTGACGTACCCGTAATCACAGTTTCCTCTATTGGCCGGCATGGGCTGCTCCTTGTCCTGTCGGTAGTAACCTTTAGCGCGGACGGCCCCCGACCCAGTTCACCGGGGACGAGTCAGCGCAGTGGGCGCACCGGGTTCGAACGTGGCGAACTAAACGGTTAGACCCGACCAGGAACTGCTCGCTGACGCGGCAAGTTGAGCGACTCTCCGCGTCCTCAGTCGGGAACTCTAGTGTCCGCTGAAGGGGCGGGTAGGGAGTTTCGTGCACGACGGGATTTGAGGGTTCTGCGGACGAACTTCACGAACGCAACTACTGCGACTATGAGCGGAACGAGTATCGCGAGGC
>Ga0169931_10004427_pt1 | contig 21889 bp, 17 predicted proteins | sample Kivu_15m_20L_FD_129675 | JGI IMG/M metagenome (GOLD analysis project Ga0169931, IMG submission 129675) | Freshwater microbial communities from Lake Kivu, Western Province, Rwanda to study Microbial Dark Matter (Phase II) - Kivu_15m_20L... | ecosystem: Environmental > Aquatic > Freshwater > Lake...
CTGAACCGCTTGAGGCGTATATTCTAAAATAGAAGCAATAGACTCTTTACCAAGGTGATTATAAATACTGAGATAGTCTTGTAAAGCTACCCTTTCGGTGATCAAGTCTGTAACGGTAATTTGACGTTTTGAAATAGCCTGCAAAATTGTTTCAAAATTTCGTTTTTCTGTCCATCTTACAAATCCAATAGGATAGTCCACCCCTTTTTGTTCATAGTCTTCATCATAACGACCCGGACCATAAGAGCAAGAGACCTGAAAGCTCAATTCTTTTTTATAGAAATCGTCTCTTTTAATATCCAATCCAACTACACCTACCAATACAATACGTCCTCTTTTCCTGGACATTTTAGCTGCCTGACTGATCACATCATTACTACTGGTAGAAGCGGTAATAAAAACTGCATCAGCTCCAATGTAATTCGTAAGCGATTCAACTATTTTCACTACATCAGCATCTGCGGCATTGAAGGCTTGAACACCTTTTTCCTGTGCCAGATTTACTTTTCGTTGATCGTAATCAAACCCAATCACATTACATCCATTCGCTACTAATAATTCCGCAGTCAATAATCCAATCAACCCCAAACCGATGACAACAACCGTTTCTCCCAATGTTGGATTTACTAAACGGATTCCCTGCAAACCAATAGAACCAATCACCGCAAAAGAAGCCTCTTCATACGATACATTATCCGGTATTTTAGCCACCAGATTCTTCGGTACACAAACCACTTCAGCATGATGTCCGTTACTCGCAACCCTATCTCCAATAGAAAATTCAGTAACTCCCTCTCCGATAGCAATTACTTCGCCCGCATTACAATAACCAAGAGGCAGTGGCTCTCCCAATTTATTAAATACAGCCTCTAGTGTAGGCATCAAACCCTCGGTCTTGATCTTATCCAACACTTGTTTTACTTTATCAGGCTGCTGACGGGCTTTTGCTATCAAGTTCCCTTTCCCAAACTCCACCAGCATTTTTTCTGTACCTAAGGAAACAAGAGAACGATGTGTTTTAATTAAGACACATCCACTTCTTACCATTGGCATTGGAATCTCTTCTAGTATAGTATCGCCTTTCTTTAAATCCTGTATTATTTGCTTCATTTAATTCTTCAACGTTAAATTTAATAACAGTTTTTATTTGACCACAAGAATGAAGGATCTAAATTGTTTGAGTTGGCTTACTTTCAAACACTTCATTATCAAAATCTACAAATTGTCTAAGCCAACTTTCAATTGCCAAAAGAGACCAAATAGAATATGATGCATCAATTTTGCCAGTTTTATTGGACTCTATTAATTTCCATACCTCATCAGCATCGAAAATTCCTCTTTGCTTTAATTTTTCCGGAGACAATCGCTCCTCAATCATTGCATTAAGATCTTGTGTTACCCACTTTCTTACTGGTGCTCCAAAACCGGTTTTGGGACGATAGATAACTTCAAGTGGAAGATATCGCTCTGCAACTTTTTTTAAAATGTACTTTGTTTCCTTACCATTCATTTTTAAATTAGCAGGAATTGTTTTGGCAAATTCTACCAACTCTAAGTCTAAAAAAGGCACTCTAGCTTCAACACCTGTGGCCATAGCCATTTTATCAGTGTAGTTCAGATTATGATCAACTAGGAAGGTTTTTAACTCCCAATATAACATCCTTTCGAGATCATTTATATCTGAAGGTAAATCCTCAGTTAAACTGTAAAAATATTTATAGGGAACATTATTTTTTAATTTACTTTTCCCTTCATTAGTAAATAAAGCTTTCACAGATTTCGTAGGTAGCCAACCAAAATATCCCGCTTGTCTTTCTATAGGTGACCCATCAATATTTTCAAATATTTTTTTTACCCTACGAAAAAGAGGGGTCCTTGATGGTATTTTTGTTATGAAAAAATGAATCCACTTTCTAAGTATCAATGGAATCGATTGAAAATATTTTTCGTAAACAAGAGCCTGATGCCTTCTATAACCAGAAAAAAGGTCATCTCCAGCTGCTCCACCAATTAATACCTTTATATTATTTTCTCTTGCAAGAGATGCAATTTTAAAAACATTTAATGGTGCAGCATCTGCTTGAGGCTCATCAAGATGCCAAACCATTTGATCAAACATTTTTACAATATCAATATCAGCTTTAACAACCTTTAGCTCTACATCCAATGCTGATGCAACTTGCTTTGCATAAGCAAGATCATTAGCAAAATCATCAATTCCTTTACTCCAGTCTCCTACATCAATGGTAAAACACATCAACTTACGGTTTGGGTATAACTTTCTAGCTATTGCCACAAGTAGACTAGAATCCAAACCGCCAGAAAGAAAAAAACCTACTGGAACATCAGATAACAATTGTCTATCTACTGCCTTTAATAATAATTGTTCTAGTTGATCAATAATTTGATTTTCAGATAACTGATTTTGCTTAACGGATGTTTCCCAATGATAAAATTTTACTGGTTTGCAATTTCTGAAATCAGTAAGCTTAAACTGTAAATAATGTCCAGGCAATACTTTATGTACGTTTTGAAAGGGGGTTTTATCTCCTGGACTCCATAAAAACTGTATATAATTTACAAGTGCTTCTGCAGACACTTCCCTTTTAATATCATATGGCAAAAAAGATTTTAATTCAGATCCGAATAAAAAAATATTATCATCCGAATACCAATACAATGGCTTTACACCAAATTGATCTCTTGCAATGAAAATCTCATCCTTTTCTTTGTCATATATTGCAAATGCATAGATCCCATTAAGTTGATTCAACAAATTAATACCGTATTTTATATATCCATTTAATACTGTTTCAGTATCACCAGAAGAACGAAACTCAAATTCTGAAGTTAAAATGGATCGTATTTCTTCATGGTTGTATATCTCACCATTAAATATTATAACATACCGGCCATTTGTTGAAATCATTGGTTGATTACCATTTTCAGAAAGATCTTGTATCGCTAATCTAGTATGGCCTAAAAATAAGTTAGATTGCAGAAAATGCCCCGAAGAATCTGGTCCTCGATGCATAATTAGACTTATAGCATTTTTGCCACTTTCCGTTACATTACCAATAGCTCCTATTATTCCACACATATTTATCTCTCAAATTCTGCTAAAAATTGAAAAGTTTCAATTGAACACTTTTTCCAGGAATAACTCTTCGATAAATGAAGACTTTTTTTTGCAAGAGATGACCTCAATTCAACTGAATTATACAATTTCATGATCGCTGTACATATTGATTCAATCGATTCCGGATTGAAATATTCACCTGCAGTTTTTAAAATCTCTGGCATTGCTCCTCGATTTGAACATATAATTGGTAGACCAGAACTCATTCCTTCTAAGAGAATATTTGGCATATTCTCACATGATGAAGCAAAAAGAATACAATCCATTTGACTATATAAAACTGATTGCTGAGCTGCATTAAGTTTTCCGTGATATTTAATCGTCTGTCTGACTCTATCTGGCATACGAGCCAGTATATTATTAAAATTTATAAAAGCTGGATTATAATAAGGACCTACAAAATGAATTTCGATAAAATACCCTTCGCCATTAAGTTTTTCGATTGCGAGAGCTACTTTATCCTGATGTTTATAAACATCAATTATTGAAACATAAATTATTTTAAATGGATTATCAATGCTGATTATTTTTTCCTGTGGGGGTATTGCACACGTAAGATCAATTAAAACTGGGGCTACTCCATGTGGTATGATAGAAATTTTATGATTTGTATTTTTTGATTTAAACCAGCCTTGTTGTACAAAAACTTCTTTAGCGTAGTACGTTAAAAAAATAAAACCATCAGATTTTAAAAAGGACCTTTTCTGAATATATCGTAAAAAAAGCAACCTGAAATACATAAGCGAAATGCCATATCGCTTAGCCTCATTTAATTCTAATGGGAGAGAATTACGACTCATAGTTACAACTGGATTAAAAGATGTAAAAAAGCTTCCTCCAGGCGCAAATAACAAATCAGCTTTCCGTTGCTTTAAAAAAGAATCAAATTTTAAGGACAACCATAGAAATCGAATTACATAATTTTTCTCGAAAACTTTCTTATGAATTTTCTTTATGTAGGGTTTTTCATCAATTTGAGCTAATGTTTGTTTACAACCTAAAACAATGATTTCTTCAAAAAAAGTTTTACTCAGATTACTATAGTTTAATATTTGCACTAGATGTGTTACACCACCGCCATCTCTCAAATTTGTTGCATCAATTACAATTTTCATACTTTATTTCCTCTTCCAACAATATGTCCCTCTTTTAATACTTCAATTTTTTCAAAACCGAACTCATTAAGCCATTTATGAATCGTCTTGCGTGTTTGAGGATTATCATAAGTTGGAGTTAACCAATCGAAAGTATCCAGAATAGCCCATTCACGAATTTGCTTCTCACTAAGAGGTAAAATAGTACTATAATCTGCAACAGGAACAACACGAGCTAGCAATTTGCCTATGAAAGGAATCCTTCTTAGGATGCGACTCACTTTTAATAAAAAGTCAATGTTTTTTTCTAGAAATAGAAATACACTTTCTTTATCGATTCTTTTTGTAAAAGGCCGTAACCAATATTTAGGAAGCAACATACTTTTAAATGACTTTTCATAAAAATCAATACAAAAGTAACCTGCAGTTTTAATCTTCAAACTCAAGGAACGAACAGCTTCTTTTACATCTAGTGTATGTTGCAGAACACCTAATGAGTAGATTTTATCGAAAAACCCATTTTCAAAAGGTAATTTATAAATATCACATTGTATAATTATTAAATTATCTCTGTTACCTAAATTCTCGTAGCAAGCATCAACGGCATTGGAATAGTCTATAGCAACAATATTAGCCGTAGTGTTAGAAGAAATTTCCGCAAAACGACCTGATCCACATCCCGCGTCCAAGATCCATTCTCCGTGTTGAATTTTATCCTCCCAATTTGTAGCCTTCCAAAATCGATTAAAAGTAATTGGGAATCCAGAATAACTATCAAACTGTGTTTTTTTGAACTTATTCCATTGCCAACCAAAACTGTTTGCATAATTATCAGTCTTAACAAATCTAGCTATATAATTATGGATAGCATATTGATGCAGCCCACACTCAGAATGTAAAATCCCAGATTTTATTTTGTCATCAATAATTTTAACATCGGTCAAGGTTAATTTTGACAAAGTATTGGGGCAACGTAAGAATTCAACAAAAGCTAATTTCATAAATAGATTAATTCGGAATCAAAAAGATATATTATATGCCTTACGCCATAATTCAAACATTACCAATGAAAAGATTCTTTCGGTATTTTCATTTCCATTCATATGAGATTTAAAAATATTCTCAACTGCCTTCTTGTTAAAAAATCCACCATCATTGTTGAAGATATCGCCAACAAATTCTTTCCATTCCCCACTTCTCATCCAAGTACCTACAGGAACTCCAAAGCCTTGTTTTCGATCAAAATCAAATTCCCGTGGTAGAACATCTTTAGCTATTTGCTTAAGAATAATTTTTCGTTTATTTTTCGTAGCTTTTAAATGATCTGGGATAGTCGAGAAAGCGTATTCTATAACTCGATAGTCTAAAAATGGCGCCCTTAATTCTAAAGAATTCAACATACTAGCCCTGTCAACTTTAACAAGTATATCCTCGGGCATATAGTTATAAAAATCCATCCTTGTTGCTCTTTGTAAAAGAGAAGTATTATCAGGTATTCTAAGGCTTCTATGATATTCAGCAACTAACTCCCAACGAGTGCTTTTAGTCATTAAAGCCTCACGAAATGGAGCTTCAAATAAAGTGGCAATTAAGGGTAATCCTTTATTAAAATCAGATCCGAAATTTTGAAGCCAAACTCTTCCCTTAAACCCGATCGGCAAACAATGTTTTCCAAATATTGAAATACCCTTCCTCAAAATATTTGGGAAAGGTTCCACTTTTTTTGCCATCCATAATAATCTACTATAATGACCATAACCACCAAATAACTCATCTCCTCCATCACCTCCAATTGCTACCGTGCAATGTTTTCTAATTAGATTAGTAACCATATAAGTCGGCAACATGGAAGAATCTATCATTGGCTCATCATACTGCCATGCCAATGTATTAAGTAAATTTGGCTTTAAATAAGTTCCCTCGATTTCAGTATGATGCGTATTAAAATGAGAAGAAATCAACTTAGCATGGTGTGATTCATCAAATTTTTTATTATCAGGAAAAGTTACAGTAAATGTTTGAATATTTGATTTTGTTCTACTTGCATAAGCGGTTACAAGACTTGAGTCTACCCCTCCGCTCAATAATACACCTACCGGTACATCTGCTATCAACTGTTTCCTGACTGAATCAAATAACAAATCACTCAACCCCTGTTTTATCTCCTCATCACTTTTATCCTGATATAAATCAGAATTTAAACCTGGTAATTCCCAGTACTTTTCAACTTTAATAGATCCTTTTTTAATATCATAAGATAAAATATAAGCTGGGGGTAATTTTTTGATATTCTTATAGATGCATAATTCACCTGGAATGAACCCATATGCTAATAAACAATCCAAAGAAGTATAATCAATAGATCGATCAATCTGAGAATTTTCTATTAAACCTTTCAATTCAGAAGCAAAACTTAATACACCTTGATTGTAAGAATAAAATAATGGTTTTTCTCCTGCCCGATCTCTACACAGAAAAACTTTCTCATTTTGTTGATCAAGCAAACAAAAAGCGAACATCCCATTAAGCTTATTAACAAAATTTATTCCGTATTGAGTATAAGCATGCAAGATAACTTCTGTATCTGTCCTTGATATGAAAGTATGACCTTCACGAATTAATTTTTCTCTGATTTCTTGATAATTATAAATCTCACCATTAAAAACGATAGACAATGATGTATCATGAAAATGCATAGGTTGCTTGCCTAACGAGGATAAGTCAATTATTGACAGACGTCTATGCCCTAAATGGAATCTATTATCTTCAGAGTTCCAATAACCTTCATCATCAGGTCCTCTATGAGCAATTTTCTTTAACCCTCTATTAATCCAAGACCCATCAATAGGATTATTTGAAATAAGACCAATTATTCCACACATAAGTATTTATATATTAGTTTAACTCCCTTATTCAATGACCATACATTAGATTTAGCAATTGAATTACTATATAAAGTCTCCTGCTCTTTAGAGGAAGTAGTAAGGAAAATATTTATTTTTTTGTATAAATCTTCAAAGTCTTCATTAAGATGAATAAATCCATTTATTCCATCAATAATTCTGTCTCTAATAGCACCTGTAGCATCAGATCCGAAAACTATTAAGCCTGAAGCCATAGCTTCTATAACAGCAACTCCGAAAGGTTCATACCGGGCTGGGTGTAAAAAAAAATGCCCTTTTTTATAAAATTTTTCAAGATCATCTATATCTAGCCAGCCAACGAATTCTACAAATTCATCTATATCAACCAATTTGCATAGATTATTTAAATTATTAAAATCATCACCAACACCAGCTATTAAATATTTAAACTTAACATTAGGCATTCGCTTATGTAAAAGTCCCAAAGCCTTGATGGCTATATCAAATCCTTTATGAGAGTTCTTTAGTCGACCAGAAGATAAAAATATTGGTTCGTCAAATTTGTTAAGTGGTTTGTCAGGATTAAAAATTGAAGAGTCGGTAAAATATGGTAAATTAAATGTCTTACACTTTGGAGCACCTAATAAAATAAGATTATTCATTGCCGCTATGCCAGTCCCCCAAACATTATATGCATTAACTAATACTACTTTAACCCACAAGGAGCGAAAAATATTTATTAAGCCTTTTTTAGAAGAAATTCTTGGTGTATCAGTCCATATAACATATTTACCATTTACCAATATTCGAAATAAAATAATCAAAATCATTGTTCTATTATACCAACCGCCAACAATAAATAATTCTTTTCGATTGATGGCTGATTTTAAAATAATTTTCCAATCTACTCCTAAAAAACTATTAAAAAAAGAATATTTATAATCCCTTTTATGGGACTTCCATGGATGAGATTGAAGCTGCCGATATAAGTAATACACATTTAAATTAATTTTTCCTTCTTTTTCAATCCGATTGAATAAGAAGTCATTATAATGAGTAGGCAATTCACATATCCAATTTACTCTTACTCTCATAATTATATATTCATACCGAACAGAAAAAAAGATGCTGAACTATTCAACACTTTTGAAATTTTTTCGAAATGAATATCATTTATATATATAGCATTACCAGATTCGTAAGGTACTCCATCCAACTTTACCAAACTTCTTGAAAAAGGTTTATATCGATATCTTTTAAAAGAATGAGATGACAATATCTCATGTATTAATTTAGTAGAATTATCTTGAGCATTATACTCGTTTAATTCGATTATTATCGAGTGTAGCAAATTTGATTCAAGTAATTTCTTGGCGCCGTTAAGAACATTAAGTTCATAGCCTTCAACATCAATCTTTAAAATCGTTGCACTAAATTTTTCAGATAACAAATCAAGGGTAATAACATCTACTTTTTCTTTTTCATCACTGAGTTCCTGTACTACAGCTACCCTATTCATTGTATCTAATCCTTTTGAAAAGAATAGACTTCCAACTTCACTGCCAACACCAACGTTATAACTAACACATAGATCCTGAAGATCATTTAATCTTATATTATCTTGTAATAGTTTATATGTTGTTGTTATAGGCTCAAAGCAAATCGATTTACTTTTACAAACACCAGATGCCAAAATTGAATAGGAGCCAACATTTGATCCAATATCAAAAAATGTATCATGCTTGCCAGAAACATGCAACAAAAATGCCATATGCTCAAATTCATGAATTCCTACATAAACATTTCCAGTTGCGCCCACCATTCCTCTTCTTATTATAAGCCTTGTCCCTCCAACGAATTCATGGATAACATCTTTCTGAAGAATTCTTGTGCCAAGCTGCCATCTGAGGTAAGCTTTAAGACATTTGAAAAAAGCTTTATTTCCGACTGGATGTTTTGTTATAAATTTTATTGTACTTAGGACTTGATCAAACATTGCTTAATATTTTATCGTAAACCAAATTATACTCACCAACAACATTTTCTTCAGAAAATTTATCAAGGCTTGTATATAAATATTTCTTATAACCATTAACTAAACTATCCAACAAAACGGTAATAGTTTTAATATCTATGGCCGGGCAAAATAATACCTCAGATGATGAAAATAAGCTTCGATGTTCAGGAATATCTGATAACAATAAAGGTAATTGGCAAGACGCTGCCTCCAAAACAGTATTAGGCATCCCTTCATGTAAGCTAAGAGAAACAAAGCCCCTTGCCCCTTTAAGTATTTCTAGCACGTCACTTCTATATCCAATTAGTTTTATTCTTTTTTCAAGTTTTTTATTATAAATAATATCTCTTAATTTTTGACACTCAGGTCCTTCTCCAACTATGATTAAATTAATTGATGGATTATTAATATTCTCAAAAGCTTGGATTAATGATATGAGATTCTTTTCTACAGACAAACGCCCTACCGATACTATATAGTTATCATATTCACAACTTGGCCTAACATCATCCAGCAAAGCAATGGGTAAAATATTAGGAATGTAATAAACACGCTTATTTTTATTAATCACTTTTCTTTTCCAGAAATCTCTGCCAATTTCTGAGTTTGCAATAATTGCTGAAGAAAATTGAGTTATAAGTAAACGTAGCAAACCCTTGAAAGTAAAAGAATATTTAGCTGGATTTGTTCGCTCAGCTGTGATAAATGGAGTATTACTGAGAATAGCTGCTAAAGATCCGAAAAAGTCCATAGGACGTTGCCAACATTGAATGATATCAGGACTATTTTGTTTTATGATTAGTTTTAAACACCGATAAATCTTAAAACTATAATTGCTTTGAGTCTTAATTTTATGAATAATAGCACCAGTATTTTTTAAAACTTCATAATTAACCCCTTCTTCTAGAATCACAACATGCACTTGTAATCGCGATTGTATTTGACTGCGAACTAAATAACAAAGTTGTTTCTCCGCCCCGCCGCCTCCTAGAGTAGCAATACAATGTAGAATCTTCATTTTATCATCAATTAAACCTTACACTCTTGATTCGTAATGAAAAACCAAAAGTCAAAATCATATAAAATACAAGAGCTTGATGAAGTTGATGAAAAAAAGCAAACAAAAGCAATGACGTCAAGGATGATATCAACAGAATACTAAAATATTTATTGGCATTCTTTATACAAGCCTTATAACATACTCTGTAAAATTTAAGAAAAATAATCAAAACTATAAATAAACAAAAAACTCCTCCTTCCAATGCCCAAGTCTGAAAAGAATTATGAAGATTAGAGCCAACAATCTCTTTTTTAGTATCAAAACTCTCGTAGGTTACATTGAAATTCTCTCCGAACCATTGCATAAAATTCATATAACCCATCCCCTGAAACCAATAGCTTGGATAGAGTTTAGTTGCTTCTTGAAACAAAGAAATACGTAAAAGATCAGATTCTTCAACTACTAAAAAATCATTCCCAGAAATTAAATCAATTCCAGTAAAACGAATTATTGTTTTCAAAAGAAATATTCGTGTAAAAGGAAATGCAAGAACAATCAAAACCATAAATCCCAATACAAAAAACATTTTCAAAACTTCAGCCACCTTTTGCCTAAAGCCTTTTTCAAAAAGAAAAATCATTAATAAATAATTGACTAGCGCAACTATAATAACAATTCTTGACATTGAGATAAGTAATAAGCAGACTGCTGAGGTTACTAGAAAAAAAGACTTCTTCTTTGATAAGGAAGAATCCTTGATTATAAAAGGAATTACAACAGCTAAAAATGGAATACCAGCCCCAATTCTTGTTAGGTCTCTTAAAAAGATTAATTGCCCTATTGTACCAAGTAAACTGAGTATAACAATATTTCTACAAATAACATGTACCCCATCAGCCCCTAGTAATCTATAAAACTGTACAAAAATCAAGGAATAAAAAACAAAAATCAGGTCAGTTGTGATGTAGTAAATTGTTTGTTTTGGATACAATGCCCAAAATGAACCAATTAAGAGAAATAAGAAATAAATTATTATTGGCAATATAATATGAATACCTTTTATAAAATCAAGTAGACTATTTTTCGATATTGAATAAATAAGAAAAAAACAAATCAAGATTATTATGTAGCTGATTAATCTGTTGAATTGATAACCACCTAATATATCTACTGCTAAGGCTAAAGTAATAATTCCTATTGCAATTGAATTAATTTTCATTTTTAAATGAATTACCCAAAAAGTTGTAAGCATTAGGTTGTTGCATACCTTATATTAATACTATACACGATATCTACAATTCGAGGCTATCATATAATATTAAAATATTTTCCATCTTGCCAACTACTCCCCTTAAAATTATTTGATAAAATAAGATTTAGGCTTGAAGATATCTGTTCTGTTCTAGCAATATTTGAATGAAAATCTATTATCAGTTGTCTACCTTTATCTGCTATTGATTGAAGTTCAATTAAAGGATATTCTTGTATAATCTTTTTGATTTCTTTGTTTGTTTTTGCTACAAAAAAATTAGTTTTATCCTTAAATCCAAAGTTCTCAAAGCCCATACATGGCCAGCCGATTGGAATACAACCTTTTGCAGGCACTTCAAAATATTTTCGAACTGGATATAACCAAGGGCCACCTGAGACATAACAATACTTTGAATTAAGACACGTATTAAAATACCTAACTCTCATGCTATTAAGTGCCGCCAGCGTTAATGTAGTTGACACCCTAGATGTAACCGCATAGCGCATTTTTAATAAAAAGGCAATGATTTTCTGATCATTTTTCATCATTTTTTTTGCTTGCTTCCTTTCAGGATATGGAGCCCCAATTACAGAAAACAAATTTTGTCGTTTCTCAAGTGGTGTAAAATCAAATTCATCCATACTTATGGTATGGGGTACAGATATAATTCTTTCTTTGCAAGATTTTACAAAATTGTACCAATTATCGGTTCCATTTACTTGTGCCCCGTAAGTATCTTGTAATTCTTCTATAGAGGCACTAGAAGAAATTCCGGGATCCAATACAAAAGTTTCTGATTTTATAAGACGCTCAATCATACTAGATTCAATATTATAAGTATCCCAATTAGCAATAAGAATCTTTATGTTGGGAAACTGCATAAAAAATCTATTATAATTCTCAGCATTAGCAATGTATTGTTCTTTTGTAAATCTTATATAATCGCCTGCAAATGGCTTTGACCTTTTTTGTATACGATCAAACTCAAATACGTACGAATCAGCAATTAATAAATCATAGCCTTTATTCTCAGCAAACTTGTCTATACCTAAATTTAATTCTGCATCAGATGAAAATCCTGGACCATAGAATGTAAGATCAGTAATTGATGCAAATACCCGGATTTGAACATCAAATGAAGGATTAGTATATGTTCTGTTAAATCCTATATATAATGCTTTAAGCTTTGATTTCATTGTTTTTAGTTTCACTAATTAAGAATATTAACTTATTTCTGAAAAAATAAATATAAAAAAGCAAAATTGATAAACTAGACATAATAAGTTGCCAAAGACCACTTAAGTTATTAATCCTAAATAAAAAGAAAAAAAACAGAAACATCAAAGCATAAAAAACACATAATTTGACAAAATCAGTATAAAACACAGTAAAAAGAAACCTATAATTCTTATTTATAAAGAATGCTGTCAAGAGAAATAATGTACAATTACTGAAAGCCCAACCAGTTGCAACTTTATAAATAATTGAAGTTGGGATAGCAAATATTGTAACCGCAAATATTAGAATTGAATATATGTAGGATATGTATACAAGATTATTCTTGCCATTGATGATAAATAGGTTTGTAGAAATCAATGTGAACACATGAAACACAACTCCAATAAGAATTATAAATAAAATAGAATTATTTATCACAGTTCCTTCTTTTAACCAAATTGAAATCAAAAAATGATAATTTAGAGATAAGAGGACCGAAAACCCTAAAGAAATTGAGAACAAAAGGAATGACCAATTTGCAAAAATATATTTAGCAGTATCATTTTTTTCAATATTCACTAATCGTGGAAAAGCAGCCGAACTAAGTGGATAAACCAAGGACAATAATGCCAATGGCAACACACCAGATAACCCATACATTCCAAGTTCAGAAGTTGATGTGAATTTTGATAATACAACTTTATCAACTTGAAAAAGGAATAATGATAAAACTGAAAATATACCAATACTTCCGGCCCCTCTAAAAAAACTTAATATAACTTGCCTGCTTGGCATAATAAATTTTATGTTTAATTCTTTTAAAGAAAAAAATCTTAGGACAAGAACCTCTGAAAGGAAAGCTACTATTAATATTAAAAAATATGCATCAAGACCTCGAGAAACTTTAGTTATAATAAAAAACAGAGTAGCCGACCTAATTATTAAAAAAAATATATTAATTATATTTTTTAACTCAATTTTCCCGAGACCAATTAGCAAGTTCTCATAGAAGCTTTTAGGCCAGCTAACGAACATAAGCAAAGCCATTAACTTGATAATTTTTGTTTTGTCAATATTTTGATCATCAATAGTAAGCCACTTAGACCCTATTATTTCGTCTAATAAAAAAATTAATCCTCCAATTAAAAAAGCTATAGTTATGTATAAAACTTCAGCCAATTTAATTATTGAGAAATCTAAATTTTCATTTTTTTGTATTTTAAGCTCTGCTATTGTCTTAGCTGCAGTTAATCCGATTCCAAAGTCTAACAAAACCATTATTGATTCTATACTAAAATAAAAAGCGATAACTCCGTAGGCAGATAATCCTAAGTGATTGAGATAGATGGGAATTAAAAAAAAACGAATTCCAATATTTAAAATTTGTGAAGCATAACTTGAAAGAACATCTCTTTTCATGTAAGAACTTTAAATTCCTTTCGCAAACCGAGCGGAGTAACAAGCCTCTTCTTCATGAAGAAAAGTAACAGAAAGCTTGTTATCTGTAGCCATTTTCAAAAATTCATCTTTAGAAAACCTCTTAGCATTACTAGGAGCATACCAGTCAAAATTCGTAATCTTACTTAAATCAAATCCCCATTCCTCTTTCCAAAAACACTTCAAGAAATTCCAATAAATAAAGCGCTGGATATCATAGTTACCACCTTTAATCCCAAGAAGGGGGATATCTGGACAGGTAAATGAAACTTTCAGATCAGAAAGACTTTTGCCTAAAATTGTCAATTGTTCTGATAATCCCCATATTTTTTCTGCAGAGATATCATGTGTAGCTTTTCTAAAATAGTCATCAATCAACTCTCTTGGTAAAGCTTTCTTAGAATAAACATAACATGCAAACTCTCCTGCGGATGAAGTAATAGAAGAGAGATGCTCAAATGTTTTCTCTGGTATCTCAGTATGCATAATAACTTGATCACAAACAACAAAATCAATTACACATTCTTTTAATACAGTGTTATTAATATCACATTTGTAAAAGAACAAATTAGGTATATCCTTATAATTTTTAGAGGCTATATCTAACGAATCTGAAAGATCAATTCCTATGACTAGGGCATGTGGTGCAAGTTTAGCAAACCAAGCCGCTTTATATCCCAATCCACAACCCGTATCTATAATTGTATTTTTACTTTTTAGGAAATTTTTGAAATCAGTTTCGCTTTCAAATCCATAAAGTTTCAAAAACCATTCAAGCTGAAAATCATACAGCTTTGATACATCAGTAGATTTCTCAGCAACATTCCATTTATCACTGAAAATTTTACACGTTTGATCCTGATTAGCTTCTACATCTTCATATGTATTTAATGTAAGAATAATTTTATTACCCTCTAAAGTAACTCTATCATCAAAGAGTTCTTGAACTCTAATATTCATACTTACCAATATTTAGGATTTTTGTGATTTAATAAAACGATTTTTTTTGAATCTATCTGAGTAATTTACAAATGATACAATTTCAATATAAACCGGTACTTTGTATGAATCTAGCTTTTTTATACAATATCCTCGAATTGTTGATTTAATGTTTTCTTTTTTGATTTTACTTTCATCAATCACCAATTGTGCGGCAACAATTTGACCTGTAATTGGATTATTCTTGGAATACACTAAAGCATCCTTTACACCGTCAATTCCTAATAAAACCGTCTCAATTTCATTTGGCAAAACTTTAAGTCCACCAACGTTAATTATATCGGTTGATCTACCATAAATTCTCATGTAACCTCCTTCAGACTCCTCAACTAAATCACCAGTTTTAAACCATCCATCATCCGTAAATCTATCATTCGAGGAATTTAAATAACCCATAATCTGCGTTTTACTTCTTAGCCAAAGTTCCCCTTCAATAATTTTATATTCGCAATTGGGGTCGTCAAATTTTATAAAATTACTTGAAGATGATTTACTAATTACATTTGCAATTCCTGTTTCACTTGTTCCAAATGTTTGAATAAGTTTGACAAAGGGTATTTCTAGCTTCAATCTATTCAATAATTCTTCGGGCATTGACTCAGTACCATAAGTGATTAATTTAAGTGAATCCAAATTGTATTTCTTATGAGCTCCACTGATCAAAATTAAATTAAGAAATGTTGGAGAGGATGGTAATATGTTAATTTGTAATTTTTCGATTAATTTACAAATATATTCAGGGTCTCTCCTTTCAGGAATTACTATAGAGCAACCCATAGCAATTGCATTTAACATAGTATTTAGGCCGCCAATATGATCAAATAATAAAAATATTAAAAAAACTAAATTCTTACTTTTTTTGTCATTATAGGAATCAATTAGGTGATCCAAATTATGTAGCATTGCTTTTGGCATACCTGACGACCCACTGCTAAAAAGAATTAGTCCAGAATTTTTTGTATTTATAAAATTTTGAACTAACTCATTATTGCTTGAATAACTGTATTCTTTCTTTAAAAAAGTTGAATCTGATTGCAAAAAAAAAGCATATTTAATTTGAGCTGCCTGAATTCTATACTCAATCTCTTTTTCTACAAGGTTAGTAATTGGTACAACTATGCATTTGTTTAAGTGTAACGCAAAAAATAATGATATACTTTCAAAACAATAGTCTCCCACAATTGCAATAACATCACCAGGATTTATGTTTTGATTTTTTAAACTTTTAAGATTTCCTGATATACTTTTTTTTAGCTCACCATATGTTCTATTTGAATTTATGGATTTAATAAAGATTTTTTCATCTAAAAATTCGCCTGTATTTTGTAACAAAAATTTCATTGTGTTTAGTTTACTCCTCCCAAATATATAGTTTGACCAGTAATAAGATTACTGTCTTTTGATATATAAAAATTTATGACATTAATAACATCTTCAAATTGGGCAAATTTTTTGATAGCTTGATTCTTAATTAAAACATCAATTTTAGCTTTAGGTACAACTTTAATTAAATCAGTTAATACTGGAGCAGGCCCTATTGTATTTATAGTTATATTATAATTTGCCAATTCTTTTGCACTTATCTTAGTTAAAGTTTCTATAGCAGCTTTGCTGGATGCATATATTGCTTCACCTTCCAAATTAAGCGGTACAGCTACCGTAGAAAAATTTATAATTCGTCCACTATTATTTCGCATCATACATTTTGCAGTTTCTCGTAAAAACAAGAAAGTTCCAATAAAATTGGTAGTCATAATATTTTTCACACTTGACAAAGATGTAAGTATCAAATGATTCATTGATGCTATTCCCGCATTATTTATCAATACATCAATTTTTTTATGATTTTTTATACAATCGCGTAGCATCGATACTACTTTTTTTTCATCAGAAACATCAAGAGAATAATGGAAATATTTTTCATGGCTAATTGAGCTTTCACCTCTACTACATCCATATACTACATTTCCTCTGTCTAAATAATATTTAGCGATTTCATATCCGATACCCTTTCGAGTACCTGTTACTACAAAAACTAGACTATTGTTCATTTATACATTCATTTATGAAAGCTACAATAGAACTAACACTTCTAAAAGGGCTCACCTTTCTAGACATAGCTTTCTCACTGGTAAGAATTACATTGATATCATTCATTGCTAATTCCCCCTCAATATCTACTATTACATTAACTAAACCAATTGAATCTAAAATTGCATCTGATCCTAATAGATTTGTTCTACTTGTAACCAAGGTTTCATTGTTCCCAATTGTATCTAAATAATTAGTTACACAATTTATGATAATCAACTCTATTTGATCTTTACTTTCCATTTTTCTTTTGTTTATAATTTAGTAAATGTAACAAGTGATTGCTTGCGAAATTTCCAGAAATTTTTAACCCTGGGTCAACATTTTCTATAACAACAGAACCTAAAACAATATAAGCATCATTTCCAATTTCAATACCACTCGAAATAGTTGAATTTGGTCCAATCCAAACATTATCTCCAATTGTAACGGAACCTAATATAATTGACCCAGAGCCAATAATTACATTTTTGTTAATTTGACACGCATGTGCTATGTGAACTAAGCTATCAATCTGAGTATTTTCCCCTATTATTGTATCTCTATAAATACCTTTATCTATTACACAACTTGAACCAACCTGAACATTTTTATTAATAAAAACAGATTTATCATGCACAATTCGCATTCGATTATTATCTATTTTTTTTAATTCTAAACCTTCGCCGCCGATAATTGTCCCTGAACCAATAATAACATCATCTTCAATATATACATCCTCATTTATTACTACATTTTCTCCTATAAAACACCTTTCTCCAATCTTCACATTATGTTTAGCAATTATTGCTGAACCCAAAATTGTTGAACTTGAAGATACTTCTGAGATTTTTTTTTCTTTAAGTTGATTTAGAAAATTAAAAAAAAGAAAAAACATCTTTTGCGGATTATCTACTTTAATTAGAATTTTCCCCTCAAGTCGATGTGTGAAGTTTTGTGGAACTAATATAACTTTGATATTGTCATTTTTTGACGCAATAGCTACATATTTTTCTGCTTCTAAAAATGAAAAGGTCTGTTTAAGATTTGAATTTAACATACCAATGTTTTCACATTCAAATAAAACATCTAAGTCTAAGCCGGTAGCTAAATTAAAATTATTGTTGTTTATGTGACTCATAATGCCAGACTATGAAATGTAATTTAATTGATAAATTGAGCTAGATTGGTAAGATTGTTTTTTAAAAGCTGTTCTCCAACTTTAAAACCCGCAACTTGCAATCTAATTAATGGCTCAAGTCCCAAATATCCTAATGTTTCTGTCATAACATGTGGTAATCCATTTTTATTAGGATAAACAAATATATTGCGGCAATTCAATTCATTAACTTCAACTTTTCCATACAAATGGACAATGGTAATATTTGGATTGATTTCTTTCAAGCCGTCCAAATCAATTAAGCCATTTGTCCCAAGTAACATTCTAGTTTCTGAATAATCGGATAGGAATAATAAATCAATTTCAGAAAGTTTTGAAAAAAACAAATTTATATCAACTGATAAGATTGCTTGGCTAACTCCAATTCTTTCTAAAGTATTTTTAATATTAACTCCAAAATCATCGTCAGACCATATCCAAACTTTATTTTCTTTAATTTCTAATCCCGCCTCAAAAATTAATTTTGCTGCTAATAACCCTACATATTCAAAAACTTTAATACTTGGATGATTTTCCCATGTTCCAGCTACGGGAATATTCTTTTTTCTACAATATTCGATATCAATATCACTTTCTCTTATTTCCCATGCCTCATACATTAAAGGTATCACGCTTCCTGATTTACAATTTTGTAGAAAATCAGAATTAATAGGTCTTATGTTTCCACTATTTGTAATTAGATCAGACTCTTGTATGTCTTTAATATTTCTTTCATTTAAGCGTACAACTACTTCTCCATCAAATTTGATGTTTGTTAATATTTGACTGAATGATTTTTCAATTTCAGTTGCTTTACCATAATTACCATCATTGGCCCAAGCTATAACCTTTGATGCACCTGCAAGCAATGGAATGATAGGAGTATATATATACGCATTTGTACCCACTTCCGTCAAAATTGTTTTTCCTTGTAAATTTAAATTTTGCTCACGAATACATCTTTTAATTATAGCTAGTGCTCTATTCATAAATTGAAAATCTATCTATTTTTTTCATTATTTAAAAAGATTCTACACCACCATTCAAAATTCATGAAGCTCCATATTAATAACCGGTGATTGATTCTTTCGTTGATGTGTTCATGAACTATTTTTTTCATATAGTCTTGATTGATAAAATCGCTTGAAACTGTTTTGTTATCTAGAAGTAACTCTTTAATGTAAGCTGCATTTTCACCTCTGTACCAACTTTCGTCTGGGGCACTAAAGCCTTGCTTTTTGCGGTTCAAAATTCTTTCAGGCATAAAGCCCATCATGGCTTTGCGAAGTACATTTTTACCATCGTCGAATTCACGATAGACTTTACTACGTTTTTTCTCTTCATTTTCGTTGATTTTCATCATCTGCTCAAGATTATCGAGCTTATGTTTCACTGGTATTTTTTGGGCAAAATCAACTAGGTTGTTAACGAGGAAAGGAAAACGTTCTTCCAACCCATTAGCCATCGACAACTTATCGCCTACTAGCAGTAACCCAGGTAAAAAGGTTTTAGCCTCAAAATAAAGCGAATTGTTGATATGGTCTTCAGGTCTATCATATTTCAATTTTGAATTAAAAGTAAACACCCTTTCAAAGATTTGACGTGGTTCTTTGAAATCGACTTGTTTACGAACCTCAGGTGTGAAGAGCAAATCTCTTTGATTATCTGGCACCAATCTTTGCCAGAAATCGTAGTACAAATCAAAAAAATCTGATTTGCTTACTGAGTTAAATACCCGGTAATATCTCCACGGATAACCGCCAAATAATTCGTCGCCACCAGTGCCCTGTAGACAAACTTTTACAAATTTGGATGCTAATCTCGAAATATAATAATTAGGATAACTCATCCCCACACGCAGATCCTCAAGATGATAGACAACGCGAGGGAGTGACCAACGGATATCACCAGCATTCAAAACTTGTTCGTAATGTTCGGTTTTGAAATGGTTTGCCATGAGTTCCGCATCACGTCGTTCGTCGTAATTGGCCTCCACTCCAGTAACCTCACTCATGTCGAAGCCACAGGTAAAGGTGGCCAAACGGGGCACATGTGTACTTGCCAAGGCAGTAATAGAACCACTATCCATGCCACCCGACAGGTAAGAGCCAATAGGCACATCAGCTACCATTTGCCGAGCTACTGCTTGCTTAAACAAATATTCCGTATGGCTTCTTGCATCTTCAAAACTGATAGACTCGTCGGTTTCCGAAAAATCATAATCCCACCAAGAGTAATGCTTTATACTCGTGCTCGCAGCATCGATTCGTACAGTATTTGCAGGTGGTAACATCCACACCCCATCAAAAAGGGTATTGGAGGTAAACATGTTTTGGAATGTGAAGTACTCGTTGAGAGCAGAATAATTGAGTTTTACCTGAAAAGCCGGGTGCTCGATAATGGCTTTGATTTCGGATGCAAAGACCAATGTTTTACCGGTAAACCAATAATAAAGTGGCTTTACTGCAAATCGGTCTCGCGATAAATAGAGCGCTTTCTCACTTTTGTGCCAGGCACCTATAGCAAACATTCCATCGAGTCGCTCGAAAAAAGAAGGGCCATATTCAGCCAAGCCTTCCACTATTACCTCCGTATCGGTTGCCGACACAAATTCATGTCCCTTAGCTTGAAGCTCTTGTTTAAGCTCCAAAAAATTGTAGATGCAACCATTAAAGGTGATAATCCAATCGCCATTCTTTGATGTCATAGGCTGTGCTCCCCTTGAGGATACATCGAGAATAGAAAGTCGACGATGTGCTAATGCAATATTCTCTTCAGTAAAATATCCCTCTCCATCAGGACCTCGGTGAGCTATAGCCTCAGCCATTCTTTTCAGAGCTGACAAACCAAAAGGTTCACCACTTAAATTAAATACACCTACTATTCCACACATACTATACTATAAGGATTTGAGTACATCTACAACATAATGATAGTCGTCCGATACCATTCTATTGTGTAAAGGAATAGCCATTGAGAAATTATTAGCTGCTTGAGCACCTGGATAATCGCTTGGCTTGAGGTTGTATTCCTGTGCATAAAAATTCAACATATGCACAGCATGAGTGCCAGGGCGAGTTGAAATCCCATTCTCCTGAAGTTTTTCCATTATCTCATTGCGGCTACAAGGTGCTTTACTTTCGTCTACAAAAGTCACAAATGACTGCCAACCATGCTTATATTCAGGCCCGAACTGTGGCGTGCGCAACCACGAGATGCCTTTAAGTTGTTCGCTATACCACGCTGCCCATTTTTCACGTTCAGCGATGAATGTATCTAGTTTCTTTATTTGAACTACACCAACAGCTGCTTGTAAATCAGTCATACGGTAGTTATACCCAAGCATATTAAAATCAGGTAAGATATATGGACGGGGGCCGTGGTGGCGCTGCTCCTCAGAAATAGAGGCCCCATGGTTACGTAGCATACTCATTACATCGGCCAGGTGATCATCGTTGGTAGTGATCATACCGCCTTCACCTGTAGTTACAGATTTTCTTGGATGAAAACTAAAACAACCAATGGTACCTAAAGCGCCCGCAGGAACTCCTTTATAAGCTGCCCCAGCTGCGCATGCACCATCTTCTACTAAAGGAATATTTCCTGCAATAGATTTGATCGCATCCATATTAGCACATAA
>Ga0169931_10004428_pt1 | contig 21885 bp, 18 predicted proteins | sample Kivu_15m_20L_FD_129675 | JGI IMG/M metagenome (GOLD analysis project Ga0169931, IMG submission 129675) | Freshwater microbial communities from Lake Kivu, Western Province, Rwanda to study Microbial Dark Matter (Phase II) - Kivu_15m_20L... | ecosystem: Environmental > Aquatic > Freshwater > Lake...
AAAGGAGCCGTGCGCTCCTTTTTTATTGATTATCAGATTATGTTATTGTGTTTGCACATTGCTCAGCGTGTCATTTCTAATTATAATGCTTGGATTATGTGGTGGTGATGATCCAATATCGGAGGATTTTATATGAAGCCATTTATTGATTTAGCGGCGCAGGGGCAGGTTGTAAAGTCTGAAATTTTGGGTGCATTTTCAGACATTATTGATCGAGCCGCGTTCATTGGTGGCGATTATGTGGAGCGCTGCGAGCAGGCTTTATCAGATTACGTTGGTCGTCGTTGCTTGGTTGTTAGCAGTGGCACTGATGCACTGGTGCTTGCACTGATGGCGCTTGGGTTAAAGCCAGGTCAAGCCGTTTTTGTACCATCATTCACATTTGCAGCCAGTGCTGAAGCAGTTGCTCTGCTTGGAGGGGTTCCATTTTTTGTTGATGTTGGCACTGATTTTAACCTCTCTATTAGCGCGCTTAAAGCATCGTATACCCAGGCAAAAATACAGGGCATTTATTGCGTGGGTGTTATTTCTGTAGATCTGTTTGGCCTACCTGCAAATCATGATGAGATTCAACAATTTGCAAGTGACAATGGGCTTTGGGTGATTAATGATGCAGCACAATCTTTTGGTGCGATTTATCATGGACAAAGTGTTTTGAAGCAAGGGGTTATCAGTGCCACTAGTTTTTTTCCAGCCAAACCACTTGGCTGCTGGGGCGATGGTGGCGCGGTCTTTGTGGATGATGAGGATCTTTATCATCATATATCAAGTCTTCGATGCCATGGACAGGGCGATGTTCGTTATACCTATCCTTATGTCGGAATTAATGCTCGAATGGATGCGATGCAATGTGCGGTTATTTTAAGTAAGCTTAAGATTTTTGATCAAGAGCTAAGGCGGCGTGAGTCAATTGCAAAACGCTATGATGAGGCATTGCGAGATATTGTTGCAACACCAGTCATTCCTCAAGGAAAATCTTCTGTTTATGCTCAATATACTCTGGTTTTGGAGCCTGAAATAAGAGATCAGGTCAAAAAACACTTGGCAGAGAAAGATATTCCAACGGTTGTTTACTATCCGATTCCCATTCACTTACAGCCAGCGTATCAAAAATTTCCCGCAGGTGATATGAGTCAAACTGTAAAATTTTGTCAGTCTGTTCTCAGCCTGCCGATGCACCCGTACCTTTCTGAAACAGATCAAGATCAAATCATTTATCAATTCAAACATATTTATCAAACCGAGAGCGTATTATGAAGCACCCTGCTATTAATCCCACCCGAGAACAGGATTATGCCAGTTGGTATTTAGAGGTCATTAAGGCAGCAGATTTGGCGCAGCACTCCCCGGTGCGTGGCTGTATGATTATAAAGCCCTGGGGATATGCACTGTGGGAAAACATGCAAAAGATTCTTGATCAGCGTTTTAAGAAGCTAGGTCATCAAAATATTTATCTGCCCATGTTTATTCCTTTGAGCTTCTTTAATAAAGAGGCTGAGCATGTTACTGGTTTTGCAAAGGAATGTGCTATTGTGACGCACCATCAGTTGGTTGAGGATCAGGAAAAGGGACTTGTTCCTGGTGGCGAGCTTGAAGAACCTCTTGTGGTTAGACCCACTTCTGAAGCTTTATTTGGGTATGTGTTTAAGCAATGGATTGCCTCATATCGTGATTTACCCATGTGCTTAAATCAGTGGGCCAATGTTGTGCGCTGGGAAATGCGCACGCGGATGTTCTTAAGAACCAGTGAGTTTCTTTGGCAAGAAGGTCATACAGCGCATGCAAGTGCCCAGGAGGCAGATGATCATGCAAAGATGATGCTTGAGACCTATCGTTGGTTTGCAGAGCATATTTTGGCGATTCCGGTTATTTGTGGTGAAAAAACTGAAAATGAGCGCTTTGGTGGTGCAGATAAAACGTACACCATTGAGGCCATGATGCAAGATGGCAAGGCTTTACAGGCTGGAACCTCGCATTATTTGGGGCAAAACTTTTCGAAGGCATTTGAAGTCACTTTTCAAAATAAAAATAATGAACCTGAACATGTTTATAACACCTCCTGGGGCGTCACTACAAGGATGATCGGGGCTTTAATTATGACGCATGGTGATGATGATGGCTTAAGGCTGCCTCCAGGTATTGCGCCCTATCAAGTCGTGGTTTTGCCGATACATAAAAATGGTATTTCCCAGCCAGAGCTGGATCAATATGCTTTTAGAATCCAACAGACGCTAGAGTCCTTTGCCTTTGATGGCCAGTGCCTGCGAGTGCATATTGACAATAGAGATCTATCGGGTGGTGAAAAGTCCTGGTCCTGGTATAAAAAGGGCGTGCCAATACGTATTGAAATTGGTCAAAGAGAGCTAGATGAGCAAAAGATTTGCTTAGTGATGCGCACAGAGGGCTACAAAGCACGGCGTTTTTTAAGCATTGATGCCATTTTCGATGTTGTGGCCTTGCTTGATCAGATTCAAACGAGTTTGTGGAATGAGGCCAAGCAACGGATGGATGTCAATACCGTTGCGCTATCAAGTCAAACTGAGATAGAGCAATACTTTGCGCAAGATGGTTGTCGAGGATTTGTAAAAGCACATTTTGGGCTTTCAAAGCATGCTGAGTCGCAGTGGTGTAAAATGCATGGGGTTACTGTACGATGTCAGTTGCCTGAGTCGCCTCAAGGGCCTTGTTTTGTATCTGGGAAGATGGCGCCATTGGTGATATTAGCAAGAGCCTATTGATTTTTCTCTCACCATACTCAATGATTTCATCTGTGGAATGAATGACCCAAAGTTGCATTTGTTGGTGAACAGGCATGACCAGATTTTTCGAGCTTGAAAAGAATAGCAGCAAAGCGACCAGGATAAGTCCAACGGGTTCAAAATAGCTTAAAAAATGTCGAGTTCTTTTGGAGATGTAGCACTCAAGCAATCTTCCGCCATCCAGTGGTGGAATGGGGATTAGATTTACCATGAAGATGATGACATTAATGCTAATACCATTATTGGCAATCTGGCAAATAACCGCACCCAGTTGCTGCATTTGGAGATTTTCAATGTGATGGCCCAATTTTAGCAGTAATGAAAAAGCAAAAGCTAACAGTACATTCATGAGAAAGCCAGAGATGGCGACCAAGGGTCGATCAATCCATGGTCTATTTAATGCATACATATTTACAGGCAGTGGTCGTCCCCAGCCATACAAAACACCGCTTTTGAATGCAAGCATAGTCATTGGGACGATTACAGACCCAACTCCATCCAGGTGATAAAAAGGATTCCATTTTAGACGAATTGAGTCTTTTGCAGTCTTATCTCCTCTTAGGTAAGCAACATAGGCATGGGCTACTTCATGCCATGTAATTGAGATCAAAAATGGAAAAATCCAAAGGATGATGGGTTGAATTAATCCTTCCATGAGCGGCTCTCCTTGATGATGGGTTTTAATTGAGATGAAAGTGTCGCAGTGCTGATCAGTGCCTGCAATTGGCTGTGAAGTGTTTTGATTTCATTTTCTTCTGCAGCTCCGATCAGATATACGGTGTTATTAAAACAAACAGCCTGTATGCTGCTGGTATAAAATTTTGATGAAACTAACCATGTTTTGACCTTGGTTTCAAGCCAAAGATCTTTGGCTCTATCGGGTTTGATTTCTCCAACCAATAAGAGGTTGTGGATTTTATCATGGGTAATCATCGCGGTCATATCTTCAGCTTCGCTTTTGAGGGACTCACTTTCAGCGCTGCCAATCAGGTAAACCTCTTGGTCAAAGGTGAGGATAAGAATTTGACTGTGCTGGCTGAGATAGGGGTGTTTCCTGATTTCATTTTTGACAGCTTTGGCCAGCTTTGAGTCATAAAGGATGTTCTGAAATTTCCGCTCAGATATGCTTGCTTTAGATGTGGCCGTGTTGGCAGGTTTTATATTGGAATTAATCGGGTAATTGCCACTTGGCTCGGTTTTTTGAGTTGATGATCTTCCCACTTCAGGGGAGGTGCATCCAGTCATCATTAAAATAGAAATTATTGATATGATATGGTTGATTTTGATATTCATAATCGCATATACTTCCTTATACGCTGGCGTAGCTCAGTTGGTAGAGCGGCTGATTTGTAATCAGCGGGTCGTGGGTTCGAATCCTATCGCCAGCTATCATGACAACAATCCTATTAAATTCATATAAAATCCAAGAACAGTTTTTACCATTGGGTCAATCACTGTGCTTAGGATTCCGCTGATACTCATTGCCAATAATATTATTAGTCCGTACTGTTCATGATTAAATAAGTGAGTGTGAATGCTTTTGGGCAATAAAACACTGATTACTTTAGAACCATCCAGTGGCGGGATGGGGAGTAAGTTTAGAACACCCAGAATTGTATTGATTTTGATGCCCATGATGCTCATTGCAAATAATGCTGTGCTAAACCCATGATGGGGGATGTGGGGAGTGGCCAATAATCCAAAGCTCCAAAATAAAGCCATAACAAAATTGCTCAGTGGCCCGGCCAGTGTACTGATTATGATTCCTTTGCGTAAATTTTTAAAATTGTGCGGTGAAATAGGAACGGGTTTGGCATAACCGAAGAAAATTGCACCTGAAGTTGCAACAGCAACGCCAATTGGTAGGATCAAAGTGCCAAAAAAATCGATATGATTTATGGGGTTTATGCTTAACCTACCAAGCATGCGCGCTGTTTTATCTCCCAGTTTATCTGCAGCAAAACCATGAGCATATTCATGGACGGTGATTCCAAAGATCAGTGGGATAAGCATGATTGAGATATCAAACAGCGCGTGTTCGTTCATGGTAAACTTATAGGAATAATGGTGGCTGAAGGCTCAATCTTCAGAATGACTTTTTCAACAGGCTCGTAGTTTTCAAAAATGTTACTTCCAATAAAATAAACCACCTTGTTTTCAGTGGTGACTATTTGTCCAGATTTCAGAAGGCTTTGATTTCGCAGTGTGTTCTGGATTTCGGTGTTGAGTGCCAAGTCACGAGTGCGGGTTGTATGACTGAGTGGTTCTTGGATGGTAATGTAGTTAAAAACTTGGTCAGTAGATGTTAGGAGATTGGTAATATGTTCGGCTTTATTTGAGTACATCCCTTTTGGGGATTGTCCTAAAAGAACCACATGATGGCCCTGGGCGATGACTCGGATACTGGTGTATTGATTGATATCATGATCTTCAGTAATGGCCATATAGACTTGATTGGCCAATTCATCGTTGCTTAAGGTTTTTTGCATAATTGGGGCGGGAGAATCAATTGCCTCAGGCTTGTGCATGCATCCGGATAAAAGTCCTATGATTAAGGCCATATAAAAGAATTTCATAATATCTCCTAATCCAACTGCTGCGTAATATTGATTTTTTGCCCTTGCTGGTACTGACCCCAGTATAGTTTAGTTTTGATTTGATTGCTGTCAAGAGTTAACCATTTTCCAGATGCACCAGGGATGCCCAGTGAAGGGGTAAAGTCCAGGTAATGTTTGTATAGCTGTAGATGATAAGCATCAATACCTAGGGCAAAAAACTGTTGAAGGCCATTGAATTTTTGGCTGTTAGCGCTTTGTAGATCACTCATTAGGCTTCGAATTTGTTCTTGCAGTGCGGATGTGCTGGTTTGGGTATTTTTTATCATGCCATCACAAAAAATGATGCCATCCAAATCTTTATTTCGATGAATATTGGCTCGATCGTTAATAATTGAGGAGGTTGCAAAAACAGGCACGGGTAATTGGGTGAGGTTAAGTTTGAGCAGTGGCATGACTTGGATCGCTTCATCATGGTCTACAGCGAGGAAAATGGCGTCAAGATCCTGTCGAGCTGAAGCAATAAATTTAATCGGCACGGATGTTTGTTTTTGGAGTAATTGATATTGATGCTGGCTTTGAGGAATCTGAAGAATCTCTTTTACATCATCGGCATATTTTTCAGTCAAAGTCACCGTTGCAATAACCTTGCCACCCTGCTGAGTGAAGTCATTTATGAATGACTGGGTCTGACGGGACGACCAGGGGTGCTTTCCTTCGAAGATGAGCACATTTTGGTAACCACTTTGGATTAAATACTCGCTGATTTGAATGGATTCATCTTCTGGTCTTAAGGCAAAACTACGCACATTGGAGGGCTGCGAGTCAATGGTGTTCAATAGTAAAACATGATCTGAGTTAGGGGCAAGATCTGCAAATTGTTGCGCATGATTTTTATCAAGGGGGCCGATCCAATGAGTAATGTGATTGTTTTCACCACTTCGAATGATTTCAGAAACAGGGATTTGATTGGTGTCAAAGAATAGGAGTGTCCAATCTTTTTTGAGTGGGCTATTAAAGTGGGCTGCCATGATGCCTTCTCGAATACTTTGACCAGCGTCAGCCATCGGCCCACTGAGTGGGAGGAGAACCCCCATTTTGACGATTGCACTTTCACTGGGCTTGGATAAGTTAAGAAGCTTGAGCGCGTTATGATTTGGATGATCTTTTTTAAATGACTGCAGCTGGTCAAAAAGCTCCTCCGGCAACTGCTCATGCTTTTTTAGCGCTAGAAATAGATCGCGCCATGCAGTGATATCTTCATTAAAAGATGGCAGCTGGCGCAAGTTGGCTATCGACTGATTATTGAGCAGGTTACCGGTTTGCTCGGTATTGGCGTGCTCAAGCGCCAAAGAAACATGGTTGCTTTTGCGGTAGATATCAAAAAATAACTGTGATTGCAGTGGTGTTTTGGGTGCAATCATTTCTGATTGTATCAATTGGTAGGCCTGATGATGATTGCCCTCTAATAGAGCAATGTGCGCTTGAATCAAGCTGGCATCCTCAATGGTTTTCATGGATTGAACAATGCCCTTGGCTTGTTGCAAATGTGCTTTGTTAAGAAGTGGCGATAAGTCTTGATAGTTGAGCAATGACGTTGGATTGCTTAGCACAGCCCAATTGGCATCTTCTGCATGATGAGAAAAGGTGTTATTGGGCGCAGAGCAGCCAATGAGCAGAAGGAGAGCGATCAGTGATGAGTAGCAAACATTCATAGGATTTAAGATGTTTTATTGATATCATTGTACTTTAGAAAATATAATCTGGCCAGTCAGAGGAGAAAAAAATGCTGCAGTTAGGTGCATTATATGTTGTTGCCACCCCGATTGGGAATATGCTGGATATGTCACCTCGCGCTATTGATGTTTTGACTCGGGCAGATCTTATTTTAGCGGAGCGGCCAACGTACTCTAAAAAACTTCTTAGTCATTTTCAGATTCCGATTAAGCAAATGAAGCCGTATCAAGATCAAAATGAAGCGGGTATGAGTGATTTTGTGCTCCAGCAACTGCTCCAGGGAAAGCAGGTGGCCTTGATTTCAGATGCTGGCACGCCTCTGATCAGTGATCCAGGATACCAGTTGGTGAGAAAGGCACTTCAGGCAAATGTCTTAGTACACTCAGTTGCCGGTCCATGTGCTTTATCGGCAGCTTGGTCGGTTGGTGCTATTGGGGGTGGTCGTTTTTTATTTTTGGGATTTGTTTCTCATCGCTCATGCACTCGACGGGCAGAATTAAAAAGAGCAGATGATACGCATTATGCATTTGCATTTTATGAGTCGCCGCATCGATTAATCGATAGCTTACATGACCTTCGGGCTGTGGTTGGCTCATCACGTGTGGTGAGTTTGGTGAAAGAGCTGACCAAGCAGCATGAGCATATTTTCCATGGGCAGCTGGATGATGTTATCGATCAGCTGGGTATTGATCAGGTTAAGGGGGAGTGGGTGGTTTTGGTTTCAGCTTCAGCGGAGGTTGAAAAACCATATCCGCAGGCATTGGCGCATGAGCTTGCTGCATTGGTGGGAAGATCTGCAGCCAGTAAGCTAGTCAGTCAACATTTTGGAGTGCCAAAAAATCAGGTTTATGCTGAGCTAAAACAAGAATTTAAATGACAATTTCACCAAATTCTTCTATAATAGGCCGAGCTGATTATGCAGCCGCTGCTTTTGCAGAGGAAAGTCCGGGCTCCAAAGAGCAAAGTGCCAGGTAACGCCTGGGCAACGCAAGTTGACGGAAAGTGCCACAGAAAATAAACCGCCTTCGGGTAAGGGTGAAAAGGTGCGGTAAGAGCGCACCACAAGGTTGGTAACAATCTTGGTAAGGCAAACCCCACTTGGAGCAAGACCAAGCAAAGCTCGTTAAGCGCTGCTCGCGTGATGAGCTTGGGTAGGTTGCTAGAGAAGTATGGTGACATGCTTCCCAGATAGATGGTTGCACACGACAGAACCCGGCTTATCGATCGGCTCAATTAATAGTAGGAGGATCACGCTAGCAGTGGAAAATACAATTTTATCATCAATCTTTATGATTTTTTTAGGGTCAAGTATCTTGGGGACATTGGCCATGTTTACCCGTCAATCATTGATGGTTGTATACATGCTGGTGGGTGTTGTTATTGGGCCTTGGGGTCTAAATCTCGCACTGGATTCCTTGATCATTAAAGAGGTGGGTGAAGTTGGTATTATTGTGCTGTTGTTCTTGCTGGGTCTGCATTTGGATCCTCACTCATTGATCAATGGTGCAAAGAAAACGGCTATTCCAACGCTAGTTAGCTCAGCGTTTTTTGCATTTGTTGGGTATGAGGTGGCTGTTTACAGCGGTTTTACTGATTTGGTGGCATATGTCATCGCTTTGTCGATGATGTTTTCCAGTACCATCATTTGCTTGAAGCTATTGCCATCAAATGCGCTGCATCACAGTGTGATTGGTGAGAATATGATTTCTGTATTATTAATTCAAGACGTACTGGCCATACTTGTGCTGATTGTGCTGAAGGCGGCAGGTAGTGATGAAGCTATGGATTTAAAGGCTATTGGCTATATTGTGATGGGTTCATTTAGTATTCTTGCCATGTCTTTTGTCGGTGAGAAATTGGTCATTGTTCCATTGTTTCAGCGCTTTGAGAAAAACCGTGAGTATTTATTTTTAGTTGCATTGGGCTGGTGTTTTAGTATGTCTGATTTGGCTCATCATTTTAATTTGTCGCATGAAATTGGGGCATTCATTGCAGGAGTTTCGATTGCCTCTGCCAGCAGTGTATCATTATACTTGGCAGAGTGTTTAAAGCCATTGAGGGATTTTTTCTTAGTACTTTTTTTCTTTTCTATTGGCGTGCAATTTAATTTAACGCTACTGCCCAGAATGTATTCATCTATTTTGATTTTGGCGACACTGATGATTTTATTAAAGCCAGTGATTTTTCGTTATTTGTTTGTGGCCGCTGGTGATCAGGTTTCTGAATCCTGGGAGCTTGGAGTGCGTTTGGGGCAGGTCAGCGAATTTTCGATTTTGGTTTCAGAAATTGCTGAGCAGAGTTCAGTTATCGGTCCTGATGCTGCATTTTTAATTAAAGGAACAACCATTGTGACCTTTTTGGTATCTTCGCTTTTAGTCACCAGGCGCTATAAAACCCCAGTGGGTGAAGCGGGTTAATTGTTTTTTTCCTCTAGCCATTCCCATCGTTGATATTGAGCGCTGATTTCTTTCTCAATATCAGATAATGCCGATTTAAATTTTTGGATTTTATCCAATTGACTGTCCTGATAAATTTTAGGGTCTGCCAGTTTTTCCTCAATTTCTTTTTTAAGGGTTTCAAGTTGGTCGATCTTTTTAGTTAAAGTCCGAAGTTCAATGCGCTCCTCTTTACTGAGGCTATTTTTTTTCACTTCAGAGGTCTTTTGGGCACTGGGTATATTGTGTGGAGTATCAATTAAGTGGGCACCATGATGCCACTGCCAGGATTTATCTGGGTTAATGATGAGGGTATGGGTTGCAACATCCTCGATCAGTTGTCGATCATGTGAAATTAAAAGCAAGGTGCCATTGTAATTAACCAGTAGCTCACTGAGCATTTCCATGGAATCAATGTCCAGGTTATTGGTTGGCTCGTCGATGATAAGTACATTTGCATCTTGTTTGATGGTAAGGGCCAACTCAAGGCGTTGGCACATGCCGCCAGAGAGGCTTCTTGGCGTTCGGTGCATAATGGATCCATCCAGTCCAAAAATTTGTAAATATCGGTAAATGGACATTCGCTCATTGCCAATCAATATCTCGTCCTTCCCCAGTGAAACTTGATCAAATACGCTCTGATCCATCACAATTTGCTCCAGTTTTTGAGAAAATGTTGCGCTGGTGATATTTGTGCCAAGTTCCAGGGTCCCAGCTAAAGGAGGAATGTCTCCAATCAGGGTTTGAATCAAGGTGCTTTTACCAATCCCATTGGGCCCACAAATGGCGACTTTGGCGCCTTTGGGGATGTTAATGGTCAAATGACGAATAAGCAGATTATCGGTATAGCCCACATCTAAATTTTCAGCATAGATGATTTTTCGTCCTGATTGTTTGGCTTGGGGGATCCCGCTGACTTTTCTTTGCTCAGACTCATAGGCTCTGAAGGTTTTCTTCAGGTTATCAAGCTGTGCAACACGTCGCTGATTGCGTTTTCTTCTGGCTGTAACGCCATAGCGCATCCAATCTTCTTCTCGCTCAATTTCTTTACCAAGTTTATGCTGCTCAAGCTCTCTTGCTTTTTGGCGGGTATCTCTTGCTATCAAACAGTCCTCATATTGACCAAAGCTGGCATAGAGCTTGCTCTTATCAAGTTCTAAGTAGCCGGTGGCAATTCGGTTGGCAAATTTTCGATCATGGGTGATAACGACTTGACTACAGCTGGCTGCTTTTAACTTTGTTTCAAGCCATAAAATGGTTTGAATGTCAAGGTGGTTGGTGGGCTCATCAAGAAACAAGCAGTCCCAATCACCAGCCAGGAGGGCACATAGCATTGATTTTTTTTGTTCACCGCCTGAAAGTTCAGCAAATGAGCGCATGGGGTCAATGGAAAAAAAGGCCCAATAGTCGCTCATGGTTTGAAAACAGTGAAGGGCCCATGATAGATGAAAAGAAGGGTCTGTTGTGCTGCTTCCTGTTTGGAACATTTCTGAGAACCAGTGAATGTCGTTGGGGTAGAATAAGGAAATCGCTTGCTCCCAAACGGTTAGATGGCTAGGTTCATGATGTTGCTTGAGGTAGCCGATGCGTAAATTATTGGCAAAGTCAATCTGCCCACTGTCAATCGGTTGTTTTTGATTTAAGGTATTTAGAAAAGTGGTTTTACCTTGGCCATTTTTTCCGATTAAGATCCATTTCTCTCCGGGTTTAAGTGCAAAGCTTATTGCATCAAACAGCTGCTGATCGTTTAATTGCAGAGAGACATTGTTAAGTCGGATATGCGTCATGAGGCACCGCGTAAAATCCTATGCTATGCGGTATTGTTTATTTTTGCAACCTGGTCATAATCCCCCTTTTTGAAAAGGGGTTTAGAATGTTGAAGTGGTTTGATCATTTAAGACTTAGCTTTGGTTTGTATTTTAACATGTTGTTAGTTGGCCTTGGTTTTACCATTGGATTATGTGCGGCATCACTTGGCTGGGGTGTGCTTGGGGTTTTTGCCCTGGGCTTTATTTTGGCCAAAACGTTTGTACTGCCTGGGTCAGATGGCCAATTATGGACAGATGATTGGCGGTCTAATTTTATTGATCCATCTAAGCTCCATCATCAGTTTATCTGTGACAACAATCATGAAAATAAAAAATCAGTAAAAAGATCCTATAATATAGATATACATCCGTCAAAAGACAAAAAGAAAGAGTATGTAAGTTATGACGTTAAATGAGCTAATTAATCAATTATCAAAAACACGGGATAATTTATTGAAGGATTTATCACAAAAACGAGATGATTCATTGTCATCAGAACAAGCAGATGAAGTCGGTATTTCATATCGATTGCAACAGCCTGGATTAGATCATGTAAGAAAAAATAGTACATTTAACTATGCTTTAACGGAGCGGTTAAATCTTCACCGGCACGCCGCAATTGCGCTTTTGCAAACGGCTGAAGTTGATAATTTGGGTCAACTAAAAGCTAGGATATTGCGGGCGCAAATATTTAAGCCTTCATTATTGACCAGGATTTGGACTGGATTTAAATCTTTAATTCAATCAGTTTTACGAAGAGATAATGATGTAAGGCTTGATGACACTGAAAGCATATCAGATATCACTAAAAAAGCTTTAAAAGCAAAAGGGCTTAACATCGATGTGAAAAAGGCATTAAAGGCTGCTGAAAGTATTTTGATGCGAAGGAAAATGAGAGCTGGCTGTTTGTATGAAAAGTCAGGCGATTCATTTTCAATTCAAGTTAGTCGTGTGGATCCCATTCAGGAGAGCGCGCTGGCAAAAGGGGAGATGGCAAAGGACAGGGGCCCGCGAAATCGCCGAGTATGTACAGTCAAATCTGAGGTCGGTGAAATTCAGTATCAGAATATGGCGTATTTGGTTGAAGGCACTGATCTTAATGTCTTAAAAGGAAATACAAAAACCCCCATGTTTGAATTTTTACAAGGATTAATCGGAGGTCTTGATGAGAAGGCTTTTTACTCATCTGTTTTGGATGGTGATGATGTGCCTTGGGTTAAGGTTTTGAATTGGTTTAAGCCTGAAAATGAATTAAAGCTTCAGAAGCAGGCTTTTCCCAATGATACTCAATTAAATTGGCTTGTTCGAATGAATACAACTCAGAAGTGGTCAATTCAGGGAGCTTTTAGAAATTTTCCATTGCTGCGGTTATTTAAGGCCAATTTTAAATTTAACGACGCATTAAAAACCAGATTGGAGCAGGTAATCAAAGGATTAGAAGAATCATCTGTAACGCCAGAGGCAAATAAAGCTAAGGTGACAAGTCTGCTTCAGGAGCTTAAATTTTTAGAATCGGCATTAAACCAAGTTGAGAATGGGCAGGTTGATGAGGCTCAGCGCTGGAAGCCTGTTTTGGAGCAAATGATTGCCGCTAGAACCGGGGCGTTGTGCATTATGGGTTGTAAAAGTGGTAAGGATCGTGCGTTTGCTGTCACTTCGTTGACGATGGCAATGGAGCGAAGAATGAATGAACTTCAACAGGATGGCTTTGCAAATTTTAATTTTTCTCGTGATAAAACTTTGGCAGGTTATTTATTAGAAAATTATAAGAGTGATTATGGAGCAATTGTTGGGGCAGATAACTGTGATGGGGCCTATGGGACCAAGCATCCGGAGTGGTTTTTCCCAAGCACACTTTATCGCTGTTTGACTAGGGAGCAAAAGCAAGAACTAGATAGTCACTGCAAGCAAAGTCACCAGAGGGCAAGTATTAATGAGATTGCTAGTATGCCAAGAGAGCCTATATCAGAAGTTGTATCCACTGAAAACCGAGCGTCCGTGCCAGCAAGTTTATTCAGCACCAGCAGTGCAAATGATCAAGCTTCAGTGGCTCATTTAAATAAAAGCAAGCTAATACCCAATGTTTCAGCCAAATCAGCGCCAAAGTAATGGAGCTTGGCAAAAATAATCTCTGAATGGGGATTTTTTTCAGATGACAAGGAGACTGGAAACTTTGAGCTAAATTCGATACAATGCCTTACGAATAAAGAAATGAGTAAGCATGATCGACAAAGAGCAAAAAGATTGGCTTGATTCTGTAGAGTGGCTAGTCGCTGAGGATCCAAAAAAAGGCTATGAAATCCTAAGATATGCCTATCAGCATTACTATCTGATCGGTGGTGAGGGTGCCTTTATCAACACTTATTACACCAATAGCATGCTTACAATATCTGAAGAATTGCCAAAAGAGTCGGCTCGTGTCAATGAGCTTATTCGGTGGAACGCTATGAGCATGGTGGTTAGAGGAACCAAGGTTGCCAGTGAGCTTGGTGGTCATTTGGCCTCTTATGCCTCTAGTGCTATTTTGTATGATGTGGCATTTGAACATTTTTTCCAAGCTGGCTCAGGGCAGTATCAAGATTGCATATTCTTTCAAGGTCATAGCGCGCCTGGTTTTTATGCCAGGGCTTTTTTAGAAGGCAGGCTCAGTGAATCCTTGTTAAATCATTTTCGACAAGAAGCGGCGCAACCAGGGCTCTCTTCTTATCCTCATCCAAGATTGATGCCTGACTTTTGGTCTTTCCCGACTGTTTCCATGGGTTTAGGGCCGTTGATGGCGATTTATCAAGCACGATTTGATAAATATTTGCAAAATCGTGGGCTAATGACCCATAAAGACCGAACAGTCTGGGCATTTTGTGGTGATGGTGAAATGGATGAGCCAGAGTCATTAGGGGCACTTGGTGTTGCATCTCGTGAGGGTCTGGGTAATCTGATTTTTGTGGTCAATTGCAACTTACAGCGCTTAGATGGACCTGTTCGTGGAAATGGTAAAATCATTCAAGAGCTTGAGCGTATCTTTCTGGGCAATGGTTGGTGTGTGATAAAAGTCATTTGGAATCAGGCGTGGATGCGGGTCATTGAAAATGACCCTACCGGTCAATTGCTTTCCATTCTTGGTGAACTGGTGGATGGTGACTATCAGGCGATTGCAGAAAACCCTGATTTGATTGAAAAAAAGATATTCTTTACTCCTCAGTTAAAGCAATATTTTAATACCTTATCATCTGATTTGATCAGTTCTCTTCAGTGGGGTGGTCATGATTATAGCCTGGTGCATGCGGCGTTTAAGAAAGCAAAAACTGTTAAAAATCAACCGGTGGTGATTTTGGCCAAAACCGTAAAAGGCTATCGCCTGGGCAAGGGCATTCAAGCGGCTAATACCACACATCAGCACAAGAAAATTGATGAAGAGGGTTTAATTAATTTGGCCAAGCAATGGCAAATTCCATTGACAGATACAGAGGCTAAGGTCCCTGGTTTTTATCACCCAGGCGATCAAGATCCTGCTATCAAATACATGCATCAGACTCGTCAAAATCTCGGTGGCTACTTGCCCTCACGTCAGGTTAATTCACAATCCCTGGCTCCATTGAGTGGGCAGGTTTTGGCACCATTGTACGCTGGAAGTGATCGGCCCATGTCAACAACCATGGGTTTTGTTAGAGTATTATCATTGCTTCTTCGTGAGCAGTCGATTAAAGATCATTTGGTGCCAATTGTCCCTGATGAAAGTCGAACATTTGGGATGGAAGGACTGTTTCGTCAAATTGGCATTTATGCCCCAGAGGGTCAAAAATATGAACCAGTTGATCAATCATTGTTGATGTATTACAAAGAGTCGCAGTCAGGGCAATTGCTGCAAGAGGGCATTAATGAGGCAGGGGCGATGGCCTCATGGATTGCGGCTGCTTGTGCTTATGCAAATGCTGGTATTCCATTAATCCCTTTTTATATTTATTATTCCATGTTTGGGTTTCAGCGTGTTGGGGATTTGGCCTGGGCAGCGGCTGATGCCAGAGCAAGGGGTTTTTTGATTGGTGCAACGGCTGGTAGAACCACATTAGCAGGAGAGGGGCTGCAGCATAATGATGGTCATTCACATGTTCTATCAAGTGTCATCCCTTCTTGTCGATCTTATGATCCGGCTTATATTTATGAACTGGCTGTGATTGTTGAAAAAGGTTATGAAGACATGATGGTTAATCAGCAGGATTTGTTTTATTACATTACCGTGATGAATGAGAATACTGCGCAGCCAGCGATGCCAGAAGGGGTGAAAGAAGGCATTATTGCTGGCATGTACTTACTTCAGAAAACGGATGGAAAATTAAGGGTGAATTTATTGGGATCAGGAACCATTTTGCAAGAGATCATCGCCGCTGCAAATTGGTTATCTGAGCATAATATTGGCGCAGATATTTTTAGTGTCACCAGCTATACCGAGCTGGCGCGCTCACATGCCAGCATGCATCGCAAGGCCAAGTTAAAAGGTGAGAGGTTTGAGGGGTATGTAGCGTCATTGCTTGGGAATCAACTGACAATTGCCGCTTCTGATTACATGCGCCAGGTGCCGGAGCAGATTCGGGCATATGTTCCGGGTTATTATGATGTGCTTGGAACTGATGGCTATGGTCGAAGTGATACACGCATTGCATTGAGAGAGTTTCATGAGGTCAATTGGCGGCACATTGCCCATAGCGTGGTTTATGGGCTTTTTGACACACAGATGATCAAAAGAGATCAGTTTATTGAGTATCAAAAAAAATTGGGCATTGATTTAAATAAGCCATGCCCTGTGAATGAGGGAGTAACAGCATGAGTCATAAAGTGGTGCAAATTCCAGATTTAGGCGGAGCCCAGGAAGTCACTTTGATTGAATGGCTTGTCAAGCCAGGTGATGAGGTATCCGCGGATACGCCGCTTGCAACTCTTGAGAGCGATAAGGCGACCATGGAGGTGCCTGCGCCGAATGATGGTGTGATAGAGTCGTTAGGAGCCGTCGTTGGTCAAAAATTGGCACAAGGGGATAATTTATTGTTGATGCGCAGTTTGGAGAAACAGGCAGAGGAGGAAGTTGATATTCTGTCAGTGGATATTCCAGACTTGGGGGGAATTGCTCAGGCCAAGGTGGTTGAAGTTTTGGTTAAAGTGGGCGATCAGGTGAATGAAAATACTGCTCTTTTGACCTTAGAAAGTGAAAAAGCCACGATGGATGTGCCCAGTCCTTATGCTGGTAAAGTGCTGTCAACGCATGTGGTGGCAGGTGAGGATGTAAAGATGGGGCAAATGGTGGTGATGATTGCAGGTCAGGCTATCAAAGTATCAGCTCCAAAGATCACACAGGATTTGCCTGTGCCTGAGATACCGATAGCGCATGCTGTGCCAACAGACTTGGAGAAAACCAGTCCTATTGTTAGACGGTTGGCTTATGAGCTTGGGATACAGCTTGGTGATATTCAGGCATCCGGACCCAAAGGTCGTATTTTAAAGGATGATCTGATTGGTTATATTAAGCAGCGTATGCAGGGTAAGAAATCAGTTAATTTACCTGATTTTACCCAGTTTGGCTCAGTAAAACTTGAAGAGTTGGGGCGAATTAAGCAAATTTCAGGCCCTTTCTTGCAGGATGCATGGCAATTAATTCCGCATGTCACGCACTTTTTTGAAGTTGACTTCACTGAATTAGAAAATTATCGCAAGGCCAATCAGACTGAATTTGTTGAGCAAGGCACCAAGCTCACCCCAGTTTTGTTCTTTGTAAAGGCATTGATTCCAGTGCTCAGAGCGCATCCGATTTTTGCCTCTTCATTATCTGAAGATGGAAAGTCCTTGTGGATGAAAGATTACATCAATATCGGAATTGCAGTGGATACCCCGGGTGGTTTAATGGTGCCTGTGTTGAAAAATGTTGATCAAAAGTCATTCATTGATTTAGCAATAGAGCTGTCTGGTTTGAGTACCCAAGCCAGAGAAGGTGCCTTGAAGGTGAATCAAATGCAAGGTGGTACTATGACCATATCAAGTCTTGGTGGTATTGGTGGGGTGGCATTCACTCCAATTATTAATGCACCTGAGGTTTGTATTTTGGGTATTTCCAAGGGCTATATCAAGCCAGTTTGGGATGGGCAACAGTTTATCCCCCGTTACACGGTACCGTTGTCATTATCGTATGATCACCGGGTTATTGATGGGGCGGAAGCAGCAAGGTTCTGTAATCAGTTGCAAAGGACATTAGAAACGATGCATCTTGAAATGAATTCAAACCATAAACAGTGAGGAAAAGAAATGGCAACTAAAAAACAACACGAACTTCAAGTTAAAGTCGCAGTATTGGGCAGTGGTCCTGGTGGTTATGCTGCCGCGTTTCGATTGGCTGACTTGGGTTTTAATGTCGCGCTGATTGAGCGGTATGAAAATATTGGTGGAGTGTGTTTGAATGTCGGTTGTATTCCTTCTAAAACATTGTTGCATTTGGCAGAGATGTGCTATGAAGTCCCGGGTCTAAAAGAGCATGGTTTGGATTTTGGGGATTTGAAAATTGATCAATCAAAAATGATTGATTTTAAAGCTCAGGTGGTTAAAAAGTTAACCTCTGGTTTAAGTCAATTGGCCAGTGCTAGAAAAGTTAAGATCGTGCATGGCGTTGCTAAGTTCACATCGGATCATCAGTTGCTGGTTGAGAATGATAAAGAAACCCATGTTATTGGATTTGATCACTGCGTGATTGCAGCTGGATCTGAGCCTGTAAAATTGCCATTTTTGCCTCAAGATGAGCGCATTATCGATTCAACCGGCGCTTTGGAGCTTAAAAAAATTGGCGGTAAAATGTTGATTATTGGGGGTGGCATTATTGGGTGTGAAATGGCCACAGTGTATCAAGCACTCGGGACGGATGTGACAGTTGTGGAGATGACTGATCAAATCATGCCGGGCGCTCAAAAAGATATTGTACGCCCCTGTCAGCAGTTAATGCAAAAACGTGGCGTTGAGTTTATGCTCAATACCAAGGTGGTTGCAGTGAGCGCTTCTGCCAAGGGATTGGCTGTTACCTTTGAGGGAGGGCAAGCAACAGAGAGCCGGCTTTTTGACCAAATTCTTGTGTCTGTTGGCCGCGGGCCTAACGGCCATAAGCTTCAGGCTGATGCTGCTGGCATTAAAGTGGACGATCGAGGGTTTATTCCTACGGACAAACAGCTTAGAACCAATGTCAATCATATATTTGCCATTGGTGACATTACTCATGGTCCGATGTTAGCGCATAAGGCAACAGCAGAGGGTCGTTTAGTGGCAGAGGTGATTGCAGGCAAGCGCATTAAGATGGATGTGCGATGCATTCCGTCTGTGGCCTATACGGATCCAGAGGTCGCTTGGGTTGGGCAGAGCCGTGATGAGTTAAAAGCAGCGGGTATTGATTTTAAAGAGGGTGTGTTCCCATGGATAGCCAACGGACGCTCTTTATGCTTGGGTCGTTCTGAGGGACGAACAGTTTTATATGCTGATGCTGTAACAGGTCGTGTATTGGGTGGGGCAGTTGTGGGTAAAAACGCCGGAGATATCATTGGGGTGATTGGTTTTGCAATTGAAATGGGCGCTGATGTACATGATTTGGCAATGACTGTTTTTGCGCATCCTACATTGGTTGAAACTGTCGGACAAGCAGCTGAGGTATTATTGGGCGAGCCAGTTGATGTTTTACCTGGCTGATTATAGCGCCATTTTTTCATGTCCATTGTGTGATAAAACTGCGGATACCGTGGTATGTGATCGTTGTTATCTTGATGTGTTGGCATTACTTAATCCGCTGTATGATGGGCTGATGACCTACTGGTTTGAGGCTCGATCAATGGCCGTGATAAAGATAAAAAAGGCTTTGGAACAAGGACAAAAGTGGCCAGCGATTATTGTTGGTCATATTTTAACCCTTTATGGGTCTGGCGATTTTAGATTTGTTTTTAAACCGGGTGAAGGTGCGGAGTATTTGGCAGAGACTTTAAATGCTTTATGCTCTTATCCAGCAAACACGTTGATTCAGGTTGATTGGTTTGATCAGGGCACACGGAGTGGTCAGTTAAATTGGGTGATGTTTTATGGCTAAAATTCATATCATGAGTGTTTGTGGGAAATTGATGGCAGGTGTGGCGACTTTGGCCAAGCAAATGGGGTTTGGTGTGATTGGTTATGATGTGGCTTTTGAGCAGCCAATGGCTTCACAGCTGTCAGCCATGTCTATCACTTGTGTTCAAGGGTATAGTTTGGATCAATTGCAGCCTGGTGATACCTTAATCGTTGGAAATAGCATTCATTTTGATAATCCAATGGTGCAATATGCCAGAGTGCATCAAATCAAGATTAAAAGTGCACCTGAGTGGCTCAGTGAACATGTTTTGGCAGACCGTGAAGTTATTGCTATTTGCGGTACTCATGGCAAGACAACACTGGCCACATGGTGTGTTCAGGTGTTTCACAGACTTGGCATTAAGGTTGGCTATTTGGTGGGTGGAATGGTCCCAAGTACCAACCGGTCTGCTGATTTTGGGGATGGTCGATGTGCTTGGTTTGTGATTGAGGCGGATGAATATGATACTGCATTTTTTGATAAACGGCCTAAGTTTCTGCACTATTGGCCTCGGTGGGTTCTGATCAATAATATTGAATTTGATCATGCTGATATTTACTCTGATTTAAATGCTATGGTGAAGCAATATCAGCTTCTTGAAAAAATTGTGCATCCAAATGGTTGCGTGTTAATTGATCATGAAGCTGCCAAGTATTTGAAGCAGCCTGTGAAAACGTTTGGGATTAATCAATCAGGGCTGGATTATCAAGGCAGTTATAAAGATCAGCACCTGGTGCTTCATGGTCAATCAGTCGCATGTTGGGGACAGCACAATGCACATAATTTGCTTGGGTTATATGCTTTATTTGAGGTAATGGGTGTGAGCTTACCTAAGGAGGCATTGCAATCACTGAGTATGCCAGTAAGGCGCTGTCAGTTGATGATGGAATACAATGGCGTTCAATGGTTCGATGATTTTGCGCACCACCCCACCGCAATTAATGCTGTATATCGTACTTTGGTTGAGCGATATGGGAAAGTAGCGCTTGTCATTCATCCATCAACCTATACCCAAAGGTCAAAGTTTGGTTTTGATCAACTGCTGACTTTAATGGCAGATGCCCCCTATGTTGCTATTTTGCCAGATAAGCGTCAGGAGGTAATTTATGATTTGCCAGACAACTGGCAGTATGTTGCAGATCAATCTCAAGCAGCGCTTTGGGCGCAAGAGCAACCGGTATCTGCAGTTTGTGTGATGAGCAGTCAGTATCTAGCAAAAATCTTTGAAGCGAAGCTGTTTGAAGTTCGGGATTAATGCATTGGTTTTTTTAGCATACTGGCTGTAACCATTGCGTTTTGACATAATGCGATAAGTCATTTGAACACCACTGACTTTTGTGAGTAAATAGGTGATCAGTGAAAAACCCAGTATGCCAAGGATGCATTCTATCAAATCCGGTGCTTGGGTCAGTAGTGCAAGTGTCATGCCTAGCCATACTAGGATTTCTCCGAAGTAATTGGGATGGCGGCTGGTTCGAAACAGGCCGCTGGTGAAAATCTCAGAATGCTTTTTCTTATGGCGATAAAGCTGATAATCAGCAATCGCCTCATAAATTATTCCGATCCAGCAGATGAAAAGACCAATAAAAATCAATGGGCTTAGCAGCGGTTTTAGGAGTAGTATTTGAGCTGGAAGATTGACCAGAACCAATAAAAGACCTTGCAATAAATACACTTGGTAAAATGAAAACCACCAATACCGTTGTGCACCAAATGATTGTCGAAAACCTTGATAGCGTTTGTCTTCTTCTTTGCCTTGTTTTGCATGGATTTGAATTTGAAGGCGCAAGCTCCATATGAGTAAAGTGACAAACACTGCGCTGTGAAGTGCCGTAATATTTGCAATGTAGGCGGGCATGCAGGTAATTAAGATTGCAAAACCCCAAAGGATATCAACATGGTCGACACGGTTCTTATAAAGGCTCTTTAGCCAGCCTAAAAGCATGGTGACCCAGCTAATATTTAATGCCATGAGCCAGTAGGTACTTAAAGTCCAGGCATTGGGGTTGCTCCAATTCAAAAGTGAAGCGCTGTTGTAGGCACTGATAAAGATGAGTACAAGTCCAGGGATGAGCTGCAGCATGAGATTCTCCATATTCTTTACCTGTATTGTAACATGGGATTATAAGAATGAGTTATAATAAAGGTAAATAAGGAGAAAAAATTGATGAATAGAATCGCTTTGAGTGCTTGTTTTGCATTGTTTTTAACAGGGTGTAATCAATCTGATCAATTTGCATCCTCAGTGATGGGGGGAGCATTAATTGGTGGGGTAATTGCCGAAGATAACCGTATGATGGGAATGATGATTGGTGGTGCGCTTGGGGGTATTATTTCTAAGGCACAAATGAGTGATCTTTCAGCAGACGTCGATTATAGATATCGCAGTATAATTGAAACAGGGGTGGTCAATCAGCGCTATTATTTGAACAATGTTTATGGTGAGTATGATATGGCGGTTTATCCAGGTTA
>Ga0169931_10004430_pt1 | contig 21877 bp, 17 predicted proteins | sample Kivu_15m_20L_FD_129675 | JGI IMG/M metagenome (GOLD analysis project Ga0169931, IMG submission 129675) | Freshwater microbial communities from Lake Kivu, Western Province, Rwanda to study Microbial Dark Matter (Phase II) - Kivu_15m_20L... | ecosystem: Environmental > Aquatic > Freshwater > Lake...
AGCCGTGAGGCTCGTCTTACCCTGCGAGCAGACTGCGTCGACGAGTGAGTTCTTGCACGATGCGTGGTCGGAAGTCTTCAGAAACCCACAAACGAGCCCCAGGCGGGAGTTTGCGAGCGCATCGAAGTCTCCCATCGGCAGATCAGAGAGCAGCTCTGCATCACGTCCGCGATTCGGCGTTTTGCATGCGCCGACGCTCGAAACGATAAGTGCCAGCAGTAAGACTTTGAACGAGCCAGAACTTCGCGGATACGTGCGCATGCTCTTCATGGCTCTTGCGCACCGGTCGACTGCAGTCGACCTCGCGTATCAACAGTGATTGGGCGCTCGAAGAAGCCTTCAACCAGTCGCGTGCTGACGATATTAAATCCGCCGTAAAACTTCGTGTACTTCACACGCGTCGGTGAGCCGTAGATGTCGACGAGCATCATGAAATGCGTCGGTGAAAGAACACTGAAATCACCCTGCAGCGGTTTCTTGAGGGTATCGAAGAATCCGTCGATGATACCGGTATTCGCCGGCGGTGGCGTTTTGCTGCCCATGACGATCATCGGACGAAACACCACACCGAAGTTTCGCCCGCTGCCGTCGGTCGCGGGTACTGAGCTTCCGGTTGCAGCGAGTGTCGTTGGATCGCCGGTTGGAGCGCGAGCGCCTTGCGATGGTCCGCGCGAAATTCCGAAGCCGAACATGGGGCCATTCAGTTGATCAGGCGTGTACAGTCCGCCCCACACGAGACCGAGAACAACCCGCCATGGTGTTGAGACGCCGGATGACGACGGAGCAGATCGGCGCTCCGCTGATTCGTGGCCGACCGTCGCGACCTGCGGGCTTCCTGCATCCCAGCCCTGAACCGACGTCGACTTGATGCGATCCATGTGCCACATGAGGTTGGCCATCGCGCCTATGCGAAACCGAACCTTTGCCGGGCCGGGGACGCCGTCTGGACCCAGTGCCCGGTAACACGTCGGAACAACCACCACAGCCACGAACGGGAAGAACTTCGTGGGCAGATTGAGACGTTGTGTGACAGCATCGACCGGGATTGCTTCGAGTGCCGGGTGGTAGAAACCGAGGATGAACCCAGTAGGGATGAGACTCGTCAGACGAAATCCGGTGGCGCCGTAGATCGATGCCTTTTCTTGTTCAAGGTAATCACGTGCCGAGGTTGTCACACCTGAGAAGTCAATCCGGTTGCGAATGACGTCCAGCGAAGAGGTTGCTGCTCCACTCATCTGTGGGTTGGCTGCAATGCGCGTCTTGATCTCGCGACCAACTTCCTCAAGCGCATTGTTGAAGATGGTGTCGATACTCGGAACGAAGCGCTTGGCGAGACACTCCGAAAGATCATAGACGAGCTCGGCACCGGTAGCTGTCTCAACGAAGATGGCCTTGCTGTCCGATGCGGCATCGGCACCAACATTGCCAGGAGTCTTGCACGAGTTCAGGAGTGAGGCCGTTGTCGCAGTGGCGATGATAAAGAGCCTGGATGCACGCATGGAACGAGTCTCCTGGTGTCAAAGGGAAACCGGACCTTGAGAAATCGACAAAACGCCTGGAATTGTTGAAATGGATAATAGCCTGGCCAGCTGGATTTTCCTATGAACTAGGGTGGGGGATGACTCCCTTCAGTCGACCCCGGGTACAAATCCAAGGCGAGTACAGCTCTTGTCCATTTCGGTGTCCGACAGCATCCATGACGCCCCGCAGTTGCTTGTCGACTGCCAGACGACCGGTTTCGGCCGAAATGCCAGTCAGCTCCTCGAAATCGCGTGGAAGGTTCTTCCGGACCAGTCGATGTTTTCCACTGTCGTGCGTGTGCCGGATGACGTGAAGATCCCGCGTCGGGTGCTGGCGATGACGGGAATTGACGCAGACGAGGTTGCCGCTGGCAGCGATCCCGGAACGATTCGAGAGCGTCTCGACGACCTTCTGACAAAGCACTCGTCCATGCGCTTCATTGCGCACTTCGCTCGTGTGGAGATTGAGCAGCTCGAACGGGTCTGGAACGGTACAGAGCAAGAAGACGCGGTTTCGCCGCATTCGAGAAGCCTTCCCTTTGTGTGTCTGCATCGAGTGGCGCGACGAGCTTTGCCGGAACTTGGCAGCTATGGTCTGCGGGCGCTTGTAGGCTATTTCGGGGGCGAGCTGGGTGAATTGCGCCGAGCGGATGCGCATGTCGCAGCAACCGAAATCGTCTGGCGCGGATTGCGCGATCACTTGCTTGGACTCGGCATCAAGACGTTCACGGAGTTGGATGGCTGGCTCGCGCAACCCTCGGAGAAGGTAAAGCGTTCATCTGAACGTGGTCGCAAACGTACTGGATTTCACATCGGAGACGACGTGCGTCTTGGGCTGCCGGACCGACCCGGGGTTTACCGCTTCTGCGACAAGTCCGGGAAAGTTCTCTACGTCGGCAAGGCGACCTCGCTTCATCACCGCGTCAACAGCTACTTCCGCGGCAAGAAGGGCCAGGGTGCCCGCAAGCGGGAGATGTTGCTTCAGGCGTGGTCACTCGACGTCACCGAGACAGGCACGCCGCTGGGCGCTGCACTGCTCGAGTACGACGAGATCATTCGTTTGAGTCCGCCGTACAATGTCATGTTGCGCGAGATGGCTGGACTTGCATCCCGTGAACTCAGTTTTGGCGATCGAACGATGACGAACTGGTCGTCTGCGTTCGCCGTGCAGAACAGTTCTGGGCCGCTGTTTTCGACGCGCGGCGTCGGGGAGCTTTGTGGAATCTCTCGTTTTCTGGCGACGGGGGATATCAAGTCGGTTCGAGACCTGTTTCGGGATCTCGAGGACGAAGGCGTATTGCGCGAGGGAATTGCCCTCGTATCGCAAGGCGGACTCCTCGACGAAACCACCCTGCGTAATCCCCGCGCACTGGTCGTTCTCGGCGTTCGGCAGATAGCTGCACTCGGACCGCAATTCGTCGAGCTGATCCGAGAGCGCATCGAGTCCGAGACCGACGAGGACGAAAGTGCTGATGAAGAGGATCTGAAAAGTGACACCAGTGCCGAGAAGGAGCAGCTCTGGACGCCAGAACGGGTGGCTGCGCGACTTGCCCGTTTGCCGATGTCGATGGCAAGGCGTTGGTTTCGGTCTCGATGGTTTGCCCGGTTGTCGGAAGCCGAGATTGTATTCGTCGACCCACGAACGCCCGAATCGCATTGGATTCTGAGCGTCACCGGAGGGCGAGTCGTACGTCGCGAGCGATACGCGGTTGGCATGTGCGCCGATGTGCCTGCGCAATGGCAAAGACCTGCTTATGACCGCTGGTCTTCTCTCTCAGCGAAGTCGATTCAGCATCTGGGCATCCTCGTTCAGGAGTTGCGTCGAATCCTCGTCACCGGTGGTTCGGTGGAGATTTGTCTTGGGCCTCGAATGCGCTTGCGCGGAGATGATCTGGTCGACTTGTGGCTGATGGGATTCGGACCTCTGCCCCGATTGAACCTGGAACTCGGGGGACCACATGGTTGAACGAGTTGCAAAACGCATTCGCATTGCGGTGCGCGACTTCTGCTCGCCCCGGCCTACGTCCGGCGACATTGATGTCCGCAAGGACTGGATTGCCTCAGATCCTGTTCTTGGGACCGAGATTCACACGAAGATTCAGCAAAGCCGCATACTCGAGTATCCCGGATACCGAAGCGAAGTCAGTCTTACTGCTGTCGTTGAGATCGACGACTGGTCCGTGGAAGTCAGCGGTCGACTCGATGGTCTCTACTCGGGTGAGACGGATGAGATTTGCGAGGAGATCAAGACGACCTTTGTGCCACGGCGCCTGCGCTCCGCTCTCGAACAGTCCATGCGTCGCGATGATCCCGAACAGTTTCATCCCTACATTCTGCAGGCTCTCGTCTACGCGTGGATTCGCGCGCAGTCGGAGCAGGGGGCCGTTTCAGCGCGGATCCTGCTGGTTGATGCACGGACCGAGACGGAAGAGCTGATCGAGCTTTCGCGGCCTAATGCGCGGCTTGCGGATTGGATCAGAGTTCGCGCAGGTCAGGTCGTTACGCAGGAGATATCGCGCCGGAAGTTCGTCGCCCGCTCCAAGCGTCTTGCGCGGGACCTGAAGTTTCCGATGCCCAGCTTTCGCCCCGGACAGAACGATCTCATTTCGGCTGTGGAAAGTGCATGCAAGTCAAACGGCAGACTTCTCGTTCAGGCACCAACCGGGCTTGGCAAAAGCATCGGTGTTCTGTTCCCCGCGGTGCGTTCGGGAATGCAATCCGGACGAAAGGTTCTTTGTGTTGCGCCCAAGAACAGCCAGCACGAAGTCGCCGAAAAAGCCGTTGAATCGATGGAGACTCCTCGCGTTCTCACCGTGACCGCGCGCGCAAAGATCTGCATGAAGACTGAAGTCCGGTGTGATCCAGACTGGTGTGAGTTTGCGAGGGAACACTTCACCAAAGTCACTCAGGGAAAACTTCTGGAGAAAATCGCAAAGAAGACGGTGATCAATGCCGGAGTGCTTCGCAAGTTTGCGCGCAAGTATCAGGTCTGTCCCTACGTCCTTGGCATGCAGACTGCCGAACGCCGGGATGTGATCATTTCCGACTACAACTACGTGTTTTCGCCAGGATCAACGATGGAGCGGGATTGCTATGGCGAGGATGCCGTGCGACCGCCGCCGCATGTTGTGATTGATGAAGTGCACAATCTTCCAGCACGCGCGATGGATTATCTGTCGCCGGAGATCTCGACCCGACTTGCGCGCGTCGCCGAGGAAGCTGTCGCCGCCGACGGTGCGGATCCATCGAGCTCAATTCATGTGGATGCACATGATCTTTGCGTTGCCGTCGAGGCGATGCTTGAGTCCATATGCTCAGCACCAACCGCGAGATCTGGCGATGCAGAGATTCTGATCGCTCGGGAACTCCTCGACAAAGATGCATGGGCCGGCATTGCCATGCGATTTTCGCGGTGGTTTGCCGATCACTCGGATGATCGTCCGGAAGGTGCCAGTGCGTCGGAGACGAGTGTGGCGATGTTCACGCGTCTGCGCGAGCTGTCGTGGGCGGTGTCTGCATTCGCCGAAGTTCTGACACTCGCCGCAGAGACGATCTTTCCGACCGCGCAGTGGGTCGGAACGGATCTGACCCTGCGTTTGAACTGCTGCGACGCAAGTTTACTGCTTGCAGAGAAGTTCAAACTGCTCGGCGCTGTGGTCGGATTTTCAGCAACTCTCAAGCCATTTCCGATGTACGCCAACCTCGGAGGCTTTCGTGGCACTGCATTGACCACGCTCGAGATTCCACCGCCATTTCCGCCAGAAAATCGGCGCATCATGTTGGTTCCCCAGATCTCAACACGGCTGGCAGATCGCAAGCTGCATGTGGGGCGCATTGCCGAGCTGCTGACGCGAGTCGTGGCGACGCGGCAAGGAAACTACATGGCATTCCTCCCGAGCTTTGGGTTTCTTCACCAGATTCTGGATGCTCTGCAATCGCGGAACGATACAAGTGGAATCACGATTCGCGTTCAACCAGGCGGTGGAAGTTCGAAGGAATCTCAGGCGCTGATCGATGCGCTACGCGCGCCTCGTGCCAGCGGCGATTCGCTGCTGATCCTCGCTGTTTCTGGCGGCGTGCTGTCGGAAGGTGTCGATCTTCCTGGAGACGCATTGATCGGCGCGTTTGTTGTCGGACCACCGCTGCCTGCGGCTTCCCCGGTACGCGAGCAGTTTCGTCGGTACTACCAGAAGACGTATGGCGATGGCTTCAACTACGCGTTCGTCTATCCGGCGATGGCGCGTGCGATTCAGGCGGCGGGTCGCGTGATTCGCACGGTGACGGATCGTGGGATCATCATGTTGATTGATGGACGGTTTGCGGAGAAGGCCTACGCCGAGTGTATGCCGTGTGACTGGTTCCGGGAGTCGTCGCGCGAGTTGATTCCGAAGTCAATCATCACTGAACTTCAGGACTTCTGGACTGGTTCAGGGCGAACCGATGAGTGTGGACGTGTCGATCTCGATGCGATGCGCGAACCCATCGCCTCGGAAGTCGCTCTGGATTGTGACTTTCCTGGGCAGTCCGCCGGCCGAAGCGTCGAACCACCCGTCGAACCGCAGAACACCTCGATATGATTTCGCGAGATCGCGATACGTGAACTCCGCGAAATCCAGACGTCCCGTCTCGCGGTTGATCCAGAGAATGTAATGGTCGTCATTCGTGTCGCGCGCCATGGCGAAGACAGCATCGTGCGTCTTACTGAGTCCAGGCGCAGTCTCTGGGTCTGGATGATTCGGCAGGAGTTGCAGAACATCAGAGGAGCGAATGAGCCATGGCAGCCGGAGGTAGAGCACGAAAGAATCGAGATAGACCGCAGTCAGGTTACTCGTGCCCTTCGGTCGATTCTTGCTTTCACCTCGAGCGCGGTGCAGACGAGCGCGACCGGGTAGATCCCAACTCGCCAATGTTTCTGATGCACGAACTTCAGAGAACTTCATGTCACCGGTGGCCGGATCTATTTCTGCCACGAATTCAGCGTTGTTCGAACTGAGCGGAGTGAACCAGCGCATGATGGTCGAGCTCCAGACATCCCGGCCCCGGATCTTCACCCGGGTGCTCGGTTGACTCTCCCGAGTGCGCTCGGCCAATTGTCTTGCTCGTGTGACGTCAGCCGCCGTGTCGGGAAGAATCACGAGACCCTGCGGCCTGAGATCTGCCGTGGTGCAACCGGAGGAGAACGAGTTGAGTGCGACGAGCACACCAAAGAAAACCACTCGATGAGTACTTGGTCTCACCGAACCAACTCGTGGCCGGACGAATTCAGCGTGCCAAAACCATTGCGCAGGAACTCATCAGCAAGGTTCACGAACGTCGAAATGCCCGTCCCGAGTGCGGCGTCGTTGAAGTCATACTGCGGATGATGCAGCGGAAACTCGCCACCCATCCCGAGCATGAAGAACGCTCCTGGAATGCGTTCCAGATAGAACGCAAAGTCTTCGCCACCCATCGCCGGCCGTGGCATCTCCTGCACTCTTTCGACGCCAAGGAGATCGGTTGCGACCTTACGTACAAACGCCGCGGCCTTCGGATCGTTTTTCGTAACTGGGTAGTTGTGTCGAACGGTCACATCTGCGCTCGCACGGTGCGCTGCAGCTGTCGCTGTTACGATTTCATGAATGCGCTTTGCGCAGTGATCGCGCACCGACATGTCGAGAGTTCGGAGTGTCCCGCCGAGTTCCACAGTGTCTGGTATGACGTTGATGGCGTTGCCACCGTGAATCATGCCAATCGTCAGAACCAGCGGTTCCAGCGGATCGATCTCACGGCTGCGAATGGACTGCAGCGCCTCGACAACGCGCGCGGCGACGAGGACCTGATCTGTGCCACGATGCGGGAAGGCGGCATGCGTACCGCGTCCCGTGATGCGAATCCGGATCTCTGATGTGCTCGCGAGAACTGGGCCGCTGCGCACCTGAATGGAACCAAGTGGAGCCTCGGGCCACCCGTGGAGTCCGAAGATCGCATCGACTTTCGGATCATCGAGTACGCCGGCCTTGCAGAGCACGTCGGCACCGGCGCCACCTTCTTCGGCTGGCTGAAAGATCGCGACCACCTTGCCCGGGAGCTCGCTGCGGCGCGCGGCAAGGATTTCGACAGCTCCCATGAGGACGGCCATGTGTCCATCATGTCCGCAGGCATGCATGACACCTGCGTTTTGTGATGTCCACGGTGCGCCGGTCTTTTCGGTGATCGGTAGAGCATCCATGTCGGCGCGCAAAGCCACCACGCGATGTCCCGGTGCTCCACCCGCGAGCACAGCGACAACGCCGGTCTCTCCCATGCGACGAACGGCAAGGCCCGGAATGGCACGAAGTTGACGTTCGATGCGATCGGCCGTCGATCTTTCCTGCCACGTCAGTTCTGGACGCGCGTGGAGCTCGCGCCGCAACGCGGTTGCAGTTTCAATGGTCTTCGCATGTGTCGCCGAATCGATCCGTATCACGGTCTGGTCACGGCTGACTGAGGTCGGGTGTTGGCGCGACTGGCGACGCGGTCGTTGCCTCGGTGGCTGCGGTCATGCGCTGCAATCTTGGCTGATTCACCCGTGCGTCAAGCAGATCAGCGCCGTTGAAGTCAGCCTGGTCGATGGTTGCATCGCGCAGAGTTGCTGATTTCATGTTGGCGCGTTGCAGATTGGCATTCGTGAGATTGCAACGACTGAGGTTGGCCTCGCAGAGATCGGTGCCGACCAGCGATGTGCCCACCATCTTCGCGCCTGAGAGATTTGCACCGCGCAGATAAGCTCCGTCGAGTTTTGCGCCGGAGAGATCCGCTCCGCGGAGATCGATCGCCTCAAGATCCATTCCCGAGAAGTCCTGCCCGGAAAAATTGGCGCGCTGTCCCCACAAGGCTTCCTTGCGCGGGTCGAGAACTGACTCAAGCCAGAGGCGGTGTTTTGCCATGGCGCCCTGAAACACCTCGTCGGATACGACCTGGACGACTGGCGACGGGATGATCTTCGCGAGTGGATCGACTTTCGGTGCAGCTGCTTTCGGATCGGTGACGGCGGTCTCCGTTGCGAGCGTCGCCGTCGTGTCGGCCGAAACTGGTTCGCAATCGCTGGACTCAATTTTCTGGAAGCCGTCCTGGGATGTTTCCATGAGTTTGAGTCTCCGAAGCAATGGTGTTGATTGCCTTATTCTTTTTGAAAAACGGCAATGCCGCAAGACCGATGATGATGCCGATGAGAAACCCGGCTCCGTGCGCGAGATAGCTGGTCGTTTTCTCATAAGTACTTGGAAACATTACCATAATAGAAAAACCAACGGTGCGCATGACGCGGTGCGCAAAGGGACTCTGACGATCGAAGTACAGGTAGAGCGTGAGCCACATGGCGACCATCCCGTAAATCATCCCGGACGCGCCAATCACACGCGTTGTCGGGTCGTAGATCGCGATGGTGACGAGATTGCTAAGGACACCAATCAAGAGCGCGAGCAGCGGGAACGCCACGCGACCGAAGTAGGCGCGCAGCACGTAGCCGAAGAACAAGAATATCGGGGCGTTGTTCAACAGATGGCTGAGGTCGCCATGCACAAACAGGGCTGTGAATAACCTGTGGATTTCGCCACGGCTGAGCACGCTTTCGCCGCTGGCCCACAGTCCCGAGTCGCCGCGCAGGCGCCAATGCCAGGCACTGACCAGGGTCATGGCAAGCATCAGTGCTGCTGCCCAGAGCGCACTTCCGGGGGATGGCCAGATCTGAAACCGCGTGAGGGGCCGCGGCGGTGTCGGAACGAAATCTTCCGGACGCGGCGGTTCAGCGTCGCTGCGAGATTCGGGTGGTGTCGCCACGACTCTGCCCTCGGCGGTGCGCGGTCGAGAGGCCCACGGATTACTTCTTCGGCGCGCGTAGCGCTGATGGGGAAAAATTTCGACGAGAAAGACGGCCGCATCATCGCGGTCTGATCGTCCCTCGATGGTGATTTCTTCGCCCGGGTCCCAGGGATTGATTTCGAGGGTGTCATCCTCGTCGAGCGTGACCGGGCCGCTGACGCCAGAAACTGTCACATCGACTGGACCGTGGACGCAAAACACGTAGATGACGCTCGCCGTTGAGCGAGCATTGATCGTCGTCGTGCTGGTGCAGCGCATGGTGGCGACGGCGGCGCGACCAAAATCGCGTGCGATCATCACGTTGAAGTCGCGAGCGGCTTCGCCTGATATCGTGCCGTGGGTTTCCATCTCGCCGCTGAACCCGTGTGGAACGAGTGGTTGCAGATCGATGCGTTCCTCGGGGCCAACGGAGTCCTTGCGATGGGTCAGACTGACGGCGGCACCGCCGAGCGCGATGATCGTCCGGTCGACGCCGGGGAAACTGGAAAACGGCCCGGATGCAGTAATCGTGGCGATGCTCAGTCGAAAATTGAATTCTGAGCTGAGCGGTACTCCAGAGGTGGCGGTCTGATCCAATTCGGGATCACGCACGATTTCAATCGTGCTGCCGCCACCGTTTTTCCACGGCATGGTGGAGTATGAGGATGAAGGGATGATACGGATCAAGTGCCAGTCTGACCTTGTTCTGATCGAAGCAGGAATCGACCCATCATGACACATCAGGATCCGAAAAAGAGTGCTTCACCGCCCCCTGCAGAGGAAGAACCGCTGCAGGAAGGACGGGATTTCTATTTCGATCCAAATGGTCTCATGGTGCTCACGGAGGCCTGGCTCAAAAAACGCGGCTGGTGCTGCCAATCTGGGTGCCGCCATTGTCCGTGGAATTACCGCAAGCCAGTCACTTGAGCAGCCCCTCGGCCTTCAGCGCAGCCTGCACCGCCGGACGCTCGGTCATCCACGCCATGAAGCGATTCAGCGCCGTGTACATCGACATGTCGAGCTTGAGGAAGTTGGACCAGTTGATGACGGTGAAGAGATACGCGTCGGCAACGCTGTAGGTCTTGCCGAGAAGCCAGTCGTGATCATTGAAGTGATTGTCAAGGAGCTCAAAACGCGTGCGCAGGGTCTCGGTCGTTGCCTTCTTGAAATCCTCTGGAACGCCTGACTTCCAGAGTGGACCAAATCCCTTGTGCAGCTCGGTTGAGACAAAAGTTAGCCATTCGATGCAGCGGTAGCGCGCGAAATCTCCGGCCTTCGGCATGAGATTTTTCGCGGGAGCGAGATCAGCGATATACTGCATGAGTGCAGCGCATTCGGACATGATCTCACCATTGTCGAGTTGCAGCGTCGGCACGTAGCCCTTGGGACTCACCTTGCGAAAATCACCCTCGCGCCAGGTTTTATCCTTCAGATTCACCTTCTCCGGCGTGAAGCTGATTCCAGCTTCGTGCAGGGCAATATGTGGAGCGAGCGAACAGGCTGCAGATGAATAGAAGAGTCGCATTAGTTGTACCTCCAAGTGTGCGACAATAGCACCGATCAGCCGTCAGCAGCATCGGGGGAATTCCGCTTGGCCAGGAAAAAACCAGCCTCACTCGCGTCCATAACCTCGTCGGTTATTGGGCGAACGATGAAAGTGGCGCAATTTGGCATGACTGTTGGTGTGCAAACCGCTGGCCGCCTCATCGGTGATCTGGGTCGGAGCGCCGAGGAGCGCAAGTCGCGTTCAGCGGAGATGAACGCACAACATGCAGCGCTGTTTGCTGAGGAGATTGGCAAGCTCAAGGGCAGCCTCATGAAGGCGGGTCAGCTCGTCTCCATGTTTGGCGAGCATTTCTTTCCGCCGGAGGTGAACAAGTTTCTCCGCACACTGCACAATGAGTCGCCACCGGTGGCGTGGTCCGTAATGGAAAAAGTTTTGCGCAGGCAGTTGTCTGATGAAGTTCTCGCAAAACTTGAGATCGATCCGCAACCGTGGGCTGCGGCGTCGCTTGGTCAGGTTCATCGCGCGCGAGAGAAAGCCACCGGTCGAGAGCTGTGCGTGAAGATCCAATATCCGGGCGTCGATCGGGCCATCGACAGTGATCTGCGCTCTCTGCGCTCGATCTTCTCGGTCGTGAATCTCCTCCCGGTAGGATTTGATCTCGACCCGATCTTTGCCGAAATCCGCGCGATGCTGAAGCGTGAGGTCGCCTACGACAAGGAATTCGAATGGACGGTGCGGTTTCGCGACGCACTGGCCGATGACGGTCGTTACGTCATTCCGCAGGTGATCGCCGAATATTCTGGCAAGCGCGTGATCACGACCACGTTCGAGGAAGGAGTCGCCGTCGACTCTCCTGAAGTTGCAGCGCTCTCCGCAGAACGACGCAACAGCCTTGCAACTGCGGGGCTCGACTTGTTCTTCCGGGAGTTTTTTCGTTTCGGTTTCGTGCAGACAGATCCGCACTTTGGCAACTACCGGATCAGACTTGGCGGGAATGGGCGACCAGATCAAATGGTTCTGCTCGATTTTGGGGCGGTGCGGGTCTTTCCGGAGGAGTTTCTGCGCGACTACTACGGAATGGTGCGTGGGGCCTGGGATGCGGACCGAGCTCGATTTGAGATGTCGATGCGTCGCATCGGAGTGTGCCCGGCAGACGCACCGCTTGAGCTGCGGGATGTTTTCTGGAAGCTGGCGCGTCAGGTGCTCGAGCCATTTGGACCAGTCGGAAGCTCGGATTTTGTCGATGGCGCGGGCAATTACGACTGGGGTCGCAGCGATCTGCCGACCCGTGCTGCGGCGACGATCGGCGATCCAGCGTTTCGCATCAGGATGCCGACCCCTCCGGGCGAGCTGGTATTCCTCGATCGCAAGCTTGCCGGCGTGTACATATTTCTTCGGCATCTGGGCGCCTGCATCAACTCTCGACAGATTCTTGAGGGGTATCTTCCAACTTGAAAAGCTTGTTGATCATCGGCTGTGGATACGTCGGGAGTGAACTTGCACGCCAGGCTGCAGCAGCAGGTTACGCGGTGACAGCTGTGCGTCGTTCTCGACTTGTCCCGGGTGATGAGATTAGCGGCGTGCGGTTTGTGCAGGCGGACGTCACTCGTCCAGAGACAATGCGTACACTTCCCGTGTGCACGCACGTGGTCTACGCGGTCGCAGCAGGAGAGCCATCCGACGCCGCCTATGAGCGGGCGTATCGCACAGGTGTGGCAAACGTCGTTGCCATGCTGCGTAACTGGGTGGATGCCCCGAAACGATTTCTGTTTGTGTCGAGCACCGGAGTCTACAGCCAGGATGACGGCAGCTGGGTCGATGAGACATCGCCGATCATCCGTGGCGATGACGATTCTGACGACAGCAGTTCTGGAGGCGGCGAGGCTGGATCGGGCGGTGCTTCGCGACGGTGGCTCATCGCCGGTGAGCAGGCTGTTGCTTCGAGTGGGCTGAGTCATGTGATTTTTCGCCTTGCTGGCATTTATGGGCCAGAACGCATGCGCATTCGCGACATGGTGCAGAGCGGACGAGCGACGGTTGATCCGAGTGTTCTCGCCTACACGAATCGCATTCATCGCGATGATGCTGCGCTTGGGATCATGCATCTGCTCGAGCTCGACGGAGCCGGCGGCGTGTTCATCGGTTGTGACTCCGAGCCGATCGATCGCGCGAGTCTCTACGTTGAGCTGGCAAAGAGATTGGGTGCGCCGCCGCCGGCTGGAGCGCAGATGATCAGGGGTGCGGGCGCTCAATCAGTTGCCATCAACAAGCGCTGCAGCAATGAGAAGCTTCTGGCGACCGGGTTTCGATTTCGATTTCCGACCTGGCGGGAAGGGTACGGCGTTTGAGCCCGCTCCATTCCCAAAGTCGACCAACCATCAGTTCCGTGCGTTGATCTGCAACGCATTCATGAGCTGAATGCCGTCGTAGTTCCCGTGAAGGCCTGAACCCTCGCTGCGGTCGCCATAGATCCACGGGCTGTTCGAATTGTAGCGATAGCGAAACATGGCGAAGCCTCCGTTCAGCCAGCTGTCCGGAATCTCGGCGGCAAACGCGATGAGGTCCTCTGACTCTTGTGGGATACGGTTGTTGCGGCGTGCCGGGTAGAAGATCCACTGGTCGGAGCCGGTACCCCGAGATGCAAGCGGGTCGCTCAGAACCTTGGTGAAACCAACCTCAGCCTCAATTTGATTCGTTGCGACACCTTCGGTGGGCAAAACGCGCCCGTACAGCCGGCGGCCGACTTGCTTCCACGTGTCGGCCCACATCGCCGGACGCTTTTGCATGCTCGTGAAGTAGCGAATTTTGCCGTCGTCATCAAAGAATCGAACGCGCGCCGTGTCGCGATCGACAACGAGTTCGGCAAAGCCGAGTTCGTTCAGACGAAAGAGACTCTCACGCATCGAGGGCATCCGCGCTGTGCGGACTTCATGCCCGTTGCCAACGATGCCAAAGAAGGTCCACTTCCACGGGAGAAACCACTCGGCGTGATGCTCATGACCAGAAAAGATGAAGTCGACCGGGCAGTCTTCGAAAAGCGGCAGGAGCCTCGCCTGGAGCACCAGATTGTCGCTGCGTGGACCGGTTGACCAGAACGGATAGTGCATCGATACGACTTTCCAGCCGTCAAACGGGGCGCAGATCTCGCGTCTCGCGAATGCCATCGTTGCATCGGTCAGGCGGACGGTGCCGATCGCGTTGGACACGTTGATTACGATCCAGCGCAGCATGTCCTTCTGAATCACGTAGTTCTCGGCCGGCATAACAAATCCACCAACGTCGCGACGAAGTGCGTCAACCGACCTCGAGTAGGCGAGTTGGTCGGCGAGGCGATTTTCTTCCATGTCGTGATTGCCGACCGTCTGGTACATGCGCAGGCCGCGCGAAATCAGGCGCGCGTAGGGGATCTCGAAAATGTCACGCCAAACGTTGGTTCGCGTTGGGACGTACTGATTGTCACCCATTGAAACTGCAAACGATGCTGGCATGGCGTCATTTCGATCTGCCATGGCTTCGCCCACGCGACGCTGAGCGGAACTCCCGTCCCCGGAATCCCCATAGATCAACACGCGAACACTTGAACTGCGCGATTCGTCGGTCGAAGTTTCACGTTCCGGCATGGACTTGTTGTTCGCCGACGCCATCGATGCAGTCGCGAGCGTGAAGAACATGACGGAGGTTCGGGCGGCGCTTAGAAGTCTTGCCAGAGAGAGGTTGTGTGTGGAGCTTGGCAGGAAAACCTTGAGTTGCGGCATGACCGATCTCCAGTGGTATCGCAGTTGGCTGTTGCCAAGGGTTTTAGCATCGGGTTCGTAGGTCGGCAACAAGGGTTGGTCAGGCCTAAATGCCCTCGTTTTGAGTGACGCGGAGGTCCGATCACGGCAAATCTCCATCACCCGCCTTCAGCTGTGATATCAGACGATTTGTGGCGTTTTTCGCCTTCGGCGCTGGGTGTTGATCTTGGGAGGACTTTGGCGCATGTGTTACTCGGCGCTGGTCAAAAAGGATCTTGGCTTTCTCGAAACGCACTTCGGGGCAACGATCGTCCGCGAAACCTTCGACGATTACGCGCGTGCGGTTGCGATCGATCCCAAGACCTATCCACCGCTCGAGTATCCCCGAATTTTTCCCGGTCACTACGCGCCAGTCGCAGTCAAGTCGCTCGACGGCGATGAGCGCACAACGCTCGTGCCCATGCGTTACGGAATCTGGCCACCGGCGTTCGTAGATGATCCGAAGCGCTATGCAGCGTTCAATGCGCGACGCGACAATCTCGCCTCGAAATTTTGGTCGGAGGCCGTGAGTCACCATCATGGCCTGATCGTGCTTGAAGGTTTCTTTGAATGGGTCAAGGTTGCCAACCTCGTTCGCGCCGGCGTGGTTGCCCTGCGCGAGGTCACGGACGAGTTTGCGCGGCAGTCCGAGGAGCGCAAGCAGCGCATTCTTGCTGCAGGCAAAAAGTGGAAGCCAACGCTCACTGAAACAAAGGATCCGATGCTGCGCGACATCGTGATTCGCTTCAGACCGGTGAGTGAGACCACACTCAATGTTCCGGTCGTTTGCACGATTGCGGCAGATCCGAATCATCCGGGCGGCTCGCGCCGAGGTTTTGCAATCGTCACGGATGATCCACAGCCTGAGGTTCTGGCTGCCGGTCATGATCGTTGTCCGATCTTTCTCAGTGATGGCGCGGCCCGCGAATGGCTCGACGCCGTTGGCAAATCAACCGGAGCTGCCGAGCAAATCCTCCGCAACCGGCGTCTTGAAACCCTTGCCCACGGCCTTGCAGCGTCAGCCTGACGCGGCCGAAAACTAGGCCATGTGGCTCTGATCTCGGCCGAAGCAACGCGCCGTAACCTCCTTTTATTCCAATAAAATCAGCGTTTTTCTCCTGGCACGTCCCATGCCTATGCAGGTGTGGAGACGGATGGGGATCGCGTCCCAATTTCAACAGGGGAGACGCAACGATGCTTGCTCGGGAATCGCTGGAGATGGTGGAGATGCTGGATATGGCAGACATGTCTGACGGACGAAAAGGTGGACAATTTGCCGGTGGCGTCCAGAGCACTGATGACAGCTATCTGGACCTGGTTCTGGACTACGTTGTGACGAACTTCGCAGAGGAAGTCACACTGGATGATCTGGCCAGTGCTGCGGGTCTCTCGCGATTCAGTTTGTGCCGGTACTTCCAGAAGCGCTTCGGTGTCACGCCCATGCGATGGCTGTGGTCGTTTCGCATTCTTCTGGCCCATGAGCTCATCAGCATCGAACCGCGCTGGTCGCTGACGGACATCGCGTTCGCAACCGGGTTTACGAGCTCGGCGCACTTCTCGCGATTCTTTCGCCAGACGTTTGCCATTGCTCCATCGCGTCATCGTCGCACGTCGCTTGCGCGACACACGGGTTCAACCACGGAGTCGAGCTACATCCCGTTTGAGACGTTGTTTGCATCGAACTCCGAGAAGATCAAGCGCGCGGCGGTTGCCGCTCTGCGAGCGTCGTAGGGTGCGTCCTGATTCCGTTCCAAGTTGACCAAGAAACTCTGTTGCCAACACGGATTTGTGACTGACCCGCTGCCGGGAACGGTCGGCGCTCGGGCATGGTTTCCCCCCCCGCCTCGCACGCCGCTCAAGAACAGTGGTGTCAGAAGGGTATCTCTGCCTCGCGGCTTAGTCTCAGCGGGGCCTCCCATGCCCGGCTGCCCGTTCTCCGCAGCGGGTCGAACCCGAGCCCGAAGCGGCGACAGGGTTTCCAACTTGGTGACAAATCAAGTGAGGACACGCCTTAGTTTGCAGCCAAAGATTTTCGACGTTTTCGTTGCGCTGCTGCAAAAGTCCAAGGATCTCGCCGATCCAAACCAAATGATGAAACACCCTAAAGCGTTGTCGCCATCCCAAACAGGAACGACGTCTCGCTGACAAGTGTCATGTCGAGCCGGATCGTGCTGGACGGAAGGCGGAAATTGACGCCACCCCGCAGACCAAGGCGATCGTCCCGCTCCACATCAATCTCGGATGTGGTGTCGCCCACTTTCGACTCCAAATCGCCATCGCTGTGCAGGACGAGTTCGAGCCCAACCCAGGGTTGAATCGTGGGGCCGACCAGAAAGGCCACAGCACCGCCTGCGTGCAAGTCCAGAAGCGTGATCTCGTATTCCAGTTCGCCCGGGCCATCGAACGTCTCACGCGTGAAGTTCAACATGCCGTAGCCGAACAAACGCGTCTTGCCTGATTGATGAATGCCGAAGCGGGCGCCGCCGCCAAGCATGAAGCCACTGCCGTCATCAGCGCTCGAATTCTCAACTTCCGAATCAAAGATCAGACCGACCTGACCGATGAGATCCACTTCAGGCGCGACATTGAAGCCGCCATCTGCGCCGATCATGCTGCGTTCAATGTCGCGGGAGACACCAAGATCGTACTCGGTTTCGGTGAGCGCAAAAGTGCCACCGATGGTGGAGTGACCAGTTGGCGCAAGCTGAGTCGGGCTCACGAGCATCTGCGCTCGGGCGGTGTTTGTTCCAACTGTGGTTGTAGTCAGCAAAGCTGCGAGAATTGGAAACGAGCGATGCAGTTTCAAATCTGATCTCCAGAGTCTGATCGACGAAAAGTTTTTGGCGTTGATTCGCTTGAGAAGTTACATCGGCACGGGCGATATGCCACTTTCTTTTTTTCTGAAAGCTGTCGGGGGTGAATCGTGCTGTCCATACGTGGTCGAAGCATTCCAGTGAATGCACTGTGCGGGCTATTTCTTGTTGCAGTTCTGGAGGGGCGAAGCATGGCCGAGATCGTTTCGAAGGCGGTTGTCTATCGTGACGGTGCGACTGAACTTGAGGGCTGGATTGCGTTTGACTCAGCAAATCCTCCGAAATCCGGACGGCCCGGCATTCTCGTCATACACGACTGGACGGGGCTTGGCGGATTCGTGAAGGAGAAGACCGAAGCGCTGGCGCGACTCGGATATGTGGCTTTTGGCGCGGATATTTACGGCAAGGGCATTCGACCGAGCAATCCCAAGGACGCCGGCGCAGAGTCTGGCAAATACAAGAACGATCGGGCGCTGTTGCGCAGGCGAGTCAATCTTGGACTTGATCAACTGCGCGTTGCAGCTGGTGTCGATCGCAGCCGGCTTGCTGCCATTGGCTTTTGTTTTGGCGGCACAAGTGTACTGGAGCTTGCCCGTTCCGGAACGCCGACAGCAGGCGTTGTGAGCTTTCACGGCGGGCTCGACTCACCGACGCCGGCAGACGCCCGCAACATCAAGGGCAAGATCCTCGTGTTGCACGGCGCCGATGATCCGTACGTACCGGCGACTGAGGTCAAGGCGTTCGAGGAAGAGATGCGATCGGCAAAGGTCGACTGGCAGATGATTTCCTATGGCGGAGCTGTCCACAGCTTCACCAACAAGGCCGCCGGCAACGACAACGCAAAGGGCGCCGCCTACAACGCCGCTGCGGACACGCGATCATGGGGACATATGCGTCAGTTTTTCGATGAAGTCTTTCGAGTGGCTGCAGAGTAGGTGAATCTTCAGGCCGCGATCGTGGATTTCTGGACAAGCCGCGTGACCATCTTGAGGAGAACGTCCTGACGGGGTGGCTTCATGATCCAGCTATTCACCCCGAACTTCTGCGCCCTGACGGCGATGTCGCGCGTCGACTCAGACGTGATCATGACAATCGGTACGCGCCTGCGGGTGCCGTTGGCGATCTCGTTTTGAACGCATTCGGCAAACTCGAGACCGTCCATCTCCGGCATTTGAATGCCGAGAATGATGATCGCCAGGTCGTTTAGTCCTTTCGAGAGGTCAAGCGCTTCGCGCCCCGTGCTGGCGTCGAGAATCGTGGCATTGAGTGGTTCGAGGTAATGCCTGAGGAGAGCGCGCAGCGACTGTGACTCGTCGACAATCATGATCTCGCGGCCGGCAAGGTTTGCCAGATCTTTGGTACGCGTCAGGATGGAAACGGTTGGTCGACTCAGGTTGCTCACCCTCAAGTGTTTGAGTTGAAATCTGCTATCGGCGTGCGAGCGGCGAGGTTTAGCAAATCCTGCCGAGGCTGGCCTGTAGACCGACAACCATTCGAATGAAATGAGAATTTGGCGGTGAGACTATGTCGGCGCGGCGACGAATACTCAGGGCACGAGTTCGATCGTGTCGGAGAACAGACCACTCTCGATAGAGCCCATTCGGAATTGAACGTACACACGGTGCACGCCTGGCGCAGCGGGCAGCGTTACGGGAGCTTCGGGCCCAACCACTACTTGCCAGGGTGCGAGGTCAACGCCAAGGTCGCTTGTAGCGAGGCGATACTGGATCTGGTGACCCGCTGGCAGATTTCCGAACGTGAAGGTGACCGTCGCATCTGGGCTGTTGGTCGTTGCATCGCCATTGTTGATTCTGACCGTTGTCGGCGGTGCGTAGAAAGGATCGAGTCGGATCAACTGTGTGATGTTCGGGCTGATCACACCAAACTCGGCGCGGAACTTCACCGTAATGGTTTTCGTTCCAACGAATGGCGTGAGCTGGAGGTCGTGGATGATCGGCTGCGGGATGCCGTTCGCGTCAAGATTCAACGGCATCCAGTCGTTAAACTGGCTCCAGAAGCTTGAACCCACGACATCCTGGACGGCGGCAAAGTCACGAGCTCCAGGTGGCGGAGTGATCAGAAGTCGTACCCATGGGCTTCGGGTGAGTCGCGTAGACCCGCCGATGATTTCGACTTGCGTCGGATCGAAATCGAATCCGTAGGTTCCCGCCGGGAATGGTTCCACGTAGACGTCGCGCGTGATGACCGCAAGAGTCTCGCCGTCCACGGTGCGGTACTGAACCGAAATCGTGCGCGCACCAAAGCCATCCGTGATGTAGCTCGCAAATCGTTCAATCGCCCGCCATGACGTCGACTGCTCGGAGTCTTCGAAGACCCGGTATTCCTTCACGTGCGGAGGGAAGCGGAGATCGAGGCTCAGCTGGCGCGAGAGGGCAACTGGTCCGTCAAGAATATCGAATCCGATCGGGGACGCTTGATCCACATCCAGACGAATCAGCTGCTGATAGGTTGGACTGACGGCGTTGTCGATGTCCTTGAACTGCAGATAGAGAATCTTCGGTCCCGTGGACGAGAAGTTGTAGAAGAGTTCCGGACGCGGGTCGAACCACAGATCAGAGGTGTCGCGCGAGATCGTGTTGATGCTCGATCCGGATCCGGATGAACCGCCGCCGCCAAATCCACCGCCGCCGCCAAATCCACCGCCGCCGCTGCGACCGGAGCTTGGTGCGAGCTCGAAGACACGGAGCTTGTGTGCTGTTGCTGGAACGTTGATCGAGAGTCGAACGGTATGGAAAATGCTGGTTGGCGCGCCGTCGTTGATGCGGAACGCGTCGTTGCCGCGTGGAAACACTTCGAGGTATACGGTCGACGAATAGACTTGGCTGGCGCGGCCGAGGGCATCGCTGAACTGCAGGTAAACTTCTCTTAGTCCATTGGCGAGGATCTGACCGTTCGTTGTATCGGGGCGCAGCGGCAGCACGAAGTTGACCGCTGGGCGGGCATTCTGCCACTCGGCGTTGTCGAGTCGATCTTCGGTGTCGGCGATTTTCATCCGCGTGGCGGCAGCAGGAACATCAACGTTCACCGTGATCACGCGGCTTCTGGTCACTCCGGATCCGTCGTTGATCGTAATCCCGCGCGAGGCAGCAAACAGGTCGACGGTGACCGTCAGTTGATGAATCTCACTGAACCGCGACTTGTTTGCGTCCGCAAACTGCACGAACAGTGTCGCTCCGCCGTTGCCAGGAAAGTCGTGGTCCATGATTTCCTGTACCGGAATCCAGCCAGTTGCGGCGGCTGGTTCGCCCTCAAATTTCTTGCTGTCCGTTGCATAACGGATGAGCTTCGCGTGCGGTGATGGGAGAACGCGGAAACTGCGCAGAAACGGCCGCGAGATGGCAACCAGCTCGTCGATGTTGGTCGTCGGAAGAATCTGGATGTAGCCGGCCACTGCATTGGCTGGAAACAGCAGAATGGGAGCGTCAAGCCGCTTTGCTTCTCCGGGCGCGAAACTCAGTTCGCGAGTGATGCCTTCGAGACCCGGCGTCGAGATCGAGAGTGTCGTGCGGCCTGCTGGGATTCCAGAAATCGTGAAACTGCCGTCGACCAGCGTCGAGGTCTCAGACTTTCCGATGCGAAGCTTTGCGCCTTCGACTGGTTGCGGACGCTGACCCTGGCGTTGGACCCAAACGATGCCAGTCAACGATGCCGTACGGTCGAGGATGATGGGATCAATTGCGCGAACGCCACGATCGCGAGCGTCCATGGCGACGGAAACACCAGCCGAGACGGTGAGTCCGGCGGCGCCAAACTCAGTTGCGTAGATGCGAAAATCCGCGCTGGCGACGCGGGCGTTGATGCGCACGAGGTCGTCGGCGGTGAGGGTCAAATTCCAAGTGCCGTCGGCACGTGATTCGCCCCGGATTCCGTCGAGTCCATCAATCGTGAGAACGGCGCCACCGAATGGCTGGCGTGCCGCAGATTCCACGCGTCCGGAGACCTGAAGGCGGTCTTCTGCACGGACCGTCTTGACCTTGGCGGCTTCCTGCGTGCAGCCCAGGTTCGCGGCGAAAGTTGCTGCCAATCCAGCCGAAAGAACGGCGCGAGATATCTTCTGGATGTTGGGCGACAGGAACATTCGGCTTCAGCTTCCACAACAAGAGGTCGGGACACCACGGGAACCGAGCATTAGTCTGCAATCGGAAGGCCATGGAATGGGGCAGGGGAAACCGTCACATTTTCATGATGTTCCGAGCACCGTCTTGGGGGCTCGTCCGCCTGTGCCATGGGACGCGTGACCAACACTTTGACAGTTTTCGCGTGAACTTGGTCAGGACGGTGCCGGTGCTACCAGGGCTACCTCATTATAAATCGCGGCCCGTAAGGCATTTGCGGCTGGAGCTCATCAGTCACGATAGCGGTCATGGCCTACCCGCCTGGCAGAAACGTCGGCGCTCGGGCACGGTGCCCTCCGCGGGTGCCTGC
>Ga0169931_10004431_pt1 | contig 21876 bp, 14 predicted proteins | sample Kivu_15m_20L_FD_129675 | JGI IMG/M metagenome (GOLD analysis project Ga0169931, IMG submission 129675) | Freshwater microbial communities from Lake Kivu, Western Province, Rwanda to study Microbial Dark Matter (Phase II) - Kivu_15m_20L... | ecosystem: Environmental > Aquatic > Freshwater > Lake...
GCACCACACTCAGCCCTGCCGCGCTGGCTAAATGCCCGAAAAGTGTTGTGGGAGTCTGGTCTGGCCTGCTCAAGAACCTGTCTTTCAGCGACAGCGACCAGCTCACCGACTCCAGCGTGGCTGTTGTCCGCATCGCGTTAACCGGCAATGGCGCGGCTTCCATCAGCTTCGAGGGCAAAAATAGTTCGGAGCCGCTTGGAGAAACTGGCGCCATGACTGGAACATTTGTCTTTGATCCAGCCGTGTGCCGAGTGCGCATCACTGCTGCGCAACTGGAAGATGGCGAGTTGCGCATGCAGGTCACAGACAACGGCCGCGTGATGCTCGGCATTGGATTTGGCACAGCCAACAGCGAAGAACGTAAAGCCGAGGTCTTTATGCTGTATCGCGAGTAAGCGCAGCCAACACCCCCGACACCAGCGGCAACAGGCCGCTGGCAGTGGGTCGCTCGTCGGGCAACGTTTCGCCAGCGCGGCCGTGCACCCACACCCCCAGCTGTGCCGCATCGGCCGGTGGCAGGCCACGCGCCAGCAGCGCGCCGATCAAGCCGGACAGCACGTCCCCGGTGCCGGCGGTGGCCAAGCGGTTGCTGCCGGTGGGGTTGCGCGCCATGCCGCCCGGCCAGGCGACCAGCGTGCCGGCGCCCTTCAGCACCACCACCGCATTGAAGCGCTGCTGCAGCGTGTCGGCGACCTCGGCGCGTGCCGACTGCACCTGTTGGGGCGTGACCGCCAGCAGCCGCGCCGCCTCGGCCGGGTGCGGGGTGAGCACCGTACCAGCGCTGCGCATGGCCAGCCCGGCGGCGATGTCGGCGCGGGTGGCGAGCAGGTTCAGCGCGTCGGCATCGAGCAGCAATGGGCGGTCGGTACAGATCGCCGCCGAGAGCAGCTGCGGCGCCATGCCGCCGGTGCCCAGCCCTGGCCCCACCACCACCGCATCGACCTGCGGCAGGCCCAGCACGCTGTCGGCCCGGCGCAGCATGAGTTCTGGATAGAGCGGGTCGACCGCCGGCGCGGCCGGGTCGAGCTGGCCGACATACACTCGCCCGGCGCCAGCGTGCAACGCCGCCCGCCCGGCCAGCCAGGCCGCGCCCAGCATGCCCCCCGCCCCACCCATGATGCCCACCCCGCCGCGCGTGCCCTTGTGGGCGTCGGCCGGCAGGTCGAGGGCGGCGAGGTCGAGGTGTGCTGGATCGATGCTGTGCATGACGCAAGCATAAGCCAGCCGGCCAACACCGCCATCGATGCCGAAGGTCGCGTTGACCTGCCATGGGCCAAGCGCCCAGTAGCGGCGCGCGTGGTCAAACGCCACTGGAGCGTCTCAAAAATACGCGTTTGTCCACGACAATGTGCGACAACGTCAGAAAACGCTGCTACCTTCCGCATAAACAAGCCGTCGCAAAGTACGGCCCCACCGCCAGACAAGGACGGTCATGACGTTTGCAGGACTTGCCGCGCTGATCAGCGCACTGTGTTTGCTTGCCGCACCCTTTGCCGCCAACGCCGCCGACAACCCGATCGGTGTCGGTATCGGCGCTTTGCAGAACATCGGCCGCGTGCTGCGCGGCGATCTCGACTTTGTCCCGGCCAGCCAAGGTCAATTCGATACGCTCGCCGGCGACCTCGGCGCCGCAACCGATCTGAAGTCGGCAGGAGCCGCACTGGCGCTGGGTCATGGGCGATTTGCCGTCAGCCTGAGCGGCGACCGCACCGCCACCGACGACCCAGACCTGTGGCAAGCCGCCGCGGGCGATCGCCGCAGTGCGCTGCTGGCGCCGCGCCTTGGGCTGGCCGTGGGGCTGGGTGAGCGGCTGAACGTCGAACTGGCCGCCATGCGGCTACCCGGCAACGACGCCCACGTGCTGAATGCCGCGGCAAGTGTCTCGCTGCTGGGCGACGCCCGCACCCTGCCGCACCTGGCCCTGCGCGGCAGCGTCGGACATCTCGGCGGCGTGGACGACGTTCGTGTCCGCACCGCCGGGCTGGAACTGATCGCGGCGCGGCACCTGTGGGTGCTGCCAACCGGCCTGCTGTCGGGCTACGCGGGGGCTGGTGCGGTACTCACCCGCGCTCGCTACAGCGGCGACACCCCGTTCCGCTCGAACCAGACGCTGGACAAGTGGTTCGTTGGCGTCGAGGCCGGCTCAGCCCGCCTGCGCGCAGGCCTGGAGGCCGGCCTGATCGACGGTCGCGACTACCAGAGTCTGCGCTTCTCGTACCTGTTCTAGGGCCCGCCGCAGCGAGCCCTGTGTTCTTGACCATCACCCACCCTCAACCCCATCACCTAGGAGACCCCGATGCCGACTTTCAATGGCCTGCAGTCCAACCGCCCCGGTGGCGATACCTTTCCCGATGTCTTGGTCGACGCGCTGCGCACCGCCCTGTCCAACCGCGAAACCATCGTCAACAGCAATCTCGAAGCGCTAACGGCCGAGCTCGAGACGCTCGACAAGGACTTGTTCCTGCCCGGCGGCCTAAAGACCAACACCGGCTCGCTGCTCAACTATTTCCCTAGCGGCACTGTTGGCGTGGGCGGCGAGCTGCGCGTCACCGGCAGCAACCTGCCGATCTATGACCGCACCCTGCGCGAATTCAAACAGGAACGCGAGAACGCACCAGCCAGCCTGACCGGCCTGAGCTACACCAACGCCGACCGCGATGGGCAAACGATCAATCTGGTCGGCAGTATCAACAGCACGCCGTACACCCTGAGGGTGGGTAACGAGACCTGGAACGAAAGCGTCGAGACCATCCGCTTCAGCAGCCTGACAGTCGGCGACAACAACCTGAAGCTCACCCTGACTGGCAACCTGAATATCGCCGGGCAGCGCATGACGGTGGTCGGCGGAGAGGTGGTCGAGCCCGATCCGAAAGTCTCGGGCAGCCTGACCGGCCTGACGATCGATCTGAACGATGGCACCGACCGCTACATGCTGAAGGCAGGCTTTAGCCTGTCGCCAGTGGGTGTCAGCAAGGTCGATTCGCTGGTGATCAGCAAGGCTGGCGATGCGGCGTTCGGTTTTTCGGCCACTCAACTGGGCCTGTTCTTCAACCAAGATGGCTTGCTTTCAGACGCCAAGGGCAAAGCGTTTGGCGGTGATGACACCGCAACCATCTTCCGTGGCAACGACGTGATCACCGGCACCAGCGGCAACGATGACATCGGCGGCTACAACGGCAATGACCGCCTGAATGGCGGGAACGGCGACGACACGCTGGCCGGCGGCTTGGGCAGGGATGTGCTGACCGGCGGCGCCGGCGCCGACCTGTTCGTGTTCGATACAGCACCGTCGAAGACCAACAGCGACACCATCACCGACTTTTCGCAGGCACAAGAAGACCGCATCGGCCTGAGCCTGTCGGTGTTCCAGCTGTCGGGCGTCGCCGGCGATGCACTGTCGGCAGATCAGCTGGTGCTGGGCACCCGAGCCACGGCAGCGGGCCCGCAGATGCTTTACGACGCCAACAAGGGGGCGCTGCTGTACGACGCCGATGGTACCGGCAGCGGCAAGGCCGAAATCGTCGCCATCATCGGCAGCAAACCGCAACTGACAGCGGCCGATATTGTTCTGCTGGCCTAGTTCAGCGGGCATGGCCCGGACCCACCCCGCAGCCAACGACCTTCGGCCTGAGCAAAATAGAGCCCAGCGACTCTTGAGCGATGCCGAAGGTGGCGGTGGCGGCATGACATAGCTGCAGTCGCAGCGGCGGCGTGCCGCCAGCCGGCGTATCATTGCGCCTTCCGCTGCCTGCCCTTGCCCGACGTGCCCATCATCGCCCTGCGCGGCCGCCGCGCCCTGTCTGACTTCCGTCGCGACAAACTGCTGGCCGCCCTGCGCCAGGCTGTGCCCGACCTGCTGGGCCTCGACGCCGAGCACCGCTATTTTGTCGACGCCGAACGCGCGCTCGACAGAGACGAGCGGCACCGCCTGGACACTCTGCTACACGACGACACCATCGCGCCAGCACAGCTGCTGCGCGGACCGCAGTTCCTCGTCACGCCACGGCTGGGCACGATCAGCCCGTGGTCGTCGAAGGCCACCGACATCGCCCACAACTGCGGGCTGGCGGTGGTCCGGCGCATCGAGCGCGGTGTCTGCTACGCGCTACAGCTCAACCGCACCTTGCAGCCAGCCGAGCGCCCGGCGCTGGTGGCGCTGCTGCACGACCGCATGACCGAATCGGTCATTCTCGACGCGCAGGTCGAGTCGCTGTTCACCCAGCAGAAGCCGGCACCGCTGGTGGTCGTGCCGCTGGTCACCGGCGCTCTGGCCGGCGACCGTGCTGCCGGACGCGCCGCCCTGGCGCAGGCCAACATCGACATGGGCCTGGCGCTGGCCGACGACGAGATCGACTACCTGCTGGACGCCTACACGCGGCTGGGCCGCGACCCGACCGACGCCGAGCTGGTGATGTTCGCGCAGGCCAACAGCGAGCACTGCCGGCACAAGATCTTCAACGCCGACTTCGTGGTCGACGGCGAGCCGCAGCCGCAGAGCCTGTTCGCCATGATCCGCGAGACGCACAAGGCCAACCCGCAGTACACGCTCAGCGCGTATTCCGACAACGCGGCGGTGATGCAGGGCGCCACCGTCCCGCGCTTCTACCCGCGCGAGGCCCCGGGTGCTGCTGGCGCCAGCCATCACCCGCCGCGCGAGTACGTCTACAGCACCGAACCGGTCCACACGCTGATGAAGGTCGAGACGCATAACCATCCGACCGCCATCGCACCCTTTGCCGGGGCCGCCACCGGCGCCGGCGGCGAGATCCGCGACGAGGGCGCCACCGGCCTGGGCGCCAAGCCAAAGGCCGGTCTGGTGGGCTTCACCACCTCGCATCTGCGCATCCCGGGCGCCGAACTGCCGTGGGAGGCCGACGGCATCGGCCGGCCCCAGCGCATCGTCAGCCCGCTGCAGATCATGCTCGACGGGCCGATCGGCGCGGCGGCGTTCAACAACGAGTTCGGCCGGCCCAACCTGGCCGGCTATTTCCGCACCTACGAACAGACGATCGACGGCCGGGTGCGCGGCTACCACAAGCCGGTGATGATCGCCGGCGGCATCGGCAACATCGCCGAGCCGCACGTGCTGAAACACGGTTTCCCGCCCGGGTCGCTGCTGATCCAGCTCGGCGGTCCGGCACTGCGCATCGGCCTGGGGGGTGGCGCGGCGTCGTCACTGGCCACCGGCGCCAACGCCGCCGACCTCGACTTCGACTCGGTTCAGCGCGGCAACCCCGAGATGCAGCGTCGCGCGCAAGAGGTGATCGACCGCTGCTGGCAGCTGGGCGCGGCCAACCCGATCCTGCTGATCCACGATGTCGGCGCCGGGGGGCTCTCGAACGCCTTCCCCGAGCTGGCACATTCGGCCGGCTGCGGCGCGCGCTTCGACCTGCGCAAGGTGCCCAACGAAGAGCCGGGCATGAGCCCGATGGAGATCTGGTGCAGCGAGGCGCAAGAGCGCTACGTGCTGGCGGTGAGCCCCGACCGGCTGGCGGCGTTCATCGCTGCCTGCGAACGCGAGCGCTGCCCCTATGCCATCGTCGGCACCGCCACCGGCGACGGCCAGCTCACGGTGAACGACCCGCAGTTCGGCAACAAGCCGGTCGACCTGCCGCTGGATGTGCTGCTGGGCAAACCACCGCGAATGCGCCGCGATGTCAGCCGGGTGGCCGGCCACAGCGAGCGTTTCACGTTCGACTCGATGCCGCTCAAGCGCGTGCTGCTGAACGTGCTGCGCCACCCGACGGTGGGTGACAAGACCTGGCTCGTCACCATCGGCGACCGCACGGTGGGTGGCCTGACCGCGCGCGACCAGCTGGTCGGGCCGTGGCAGGTGCCGGTGGCCGACGTCGCCGTCACCGCGTTGGGCTACACCACTTACACCGGCGAAGCCTTTGCCATGGGCGAGCGCAGCCCGGTGGCGGTGCTGGACGCCCCCGCCAGCGGCCGCATGGCGATCGCCGAGGCGCTGACCAACCTGGCTGCGGCCGATGTGCCCTCCCTGCAGCATGTGAAGCTGTCGGCCAATTGGATGGCCGCCTGCAGCCAGCCCGGCGAGGACGCCGCGCTGTTCGACACGGTGAAGGCGGTGGCACTGGAGCTGTGCCCGGCGCTGGGGGTGGCGATCCCGGTGGGCAAGGATTCGCTGTCGATGACCACCCGCTGGCAGGCCGACGGCAGCGAGCGGGTGGTCAGCAGCCCACTCACGCTGATCGTCTCGGCGTTTGCACCGGTGGGCGACGTGCGGGCCACTCTCACGCCGCAGTTGCGCGCCGGCGACAGCCGCCTGGTGCTGGTCGACCTGGGCGGCGAGAAGAACCGCCTGGGCGGGTCGATCTTGGCGCAGACGCTGGGCCGCACCGGCGAGCGCGCCCCCGACTGCGACGACCCGGCACGCCTACGCGCGTTCTTCGACACTGTGCGGCAGCTGGCGCGCGATGGTCGCATCCTGGCTTACCACGACCGCTCCGACGGGGGCCTGGCAGCCTGCGTGGCCGAGATGCTGTTCGCTGGACGCCGCGGCGCGACGCTGGACTACCACGGCGACGACTTCAACGGCTGGCTGTTCAACGAAGAACTGGGCGCGGTGCTGCAGGTCGCCGAATCCAACATCGAGACGGTGCTGAACGCCTTCTCGAAGGCCGGGCTGGAGCGCTTTGTACAGGTGATCGGCCGCGTCAATTCCAGCGACCACCTGCTGCTGCGGCGCAACGGTGCACCGCTGCTCGATGTGACACGCGCCGACCTGCTGGTCGCCTGGCGCCACACGGGCCACGCGATGCAGCGCCTGCGTGACAACCCGACCTGCGCCGACGAAGAGCACCAGCGTGCGCTGTCCGACGCGCCACGACTGTCGGCCACGCTGGGCTTTGACCCGCATGTCGACGTTGCCGCGCCCTACATCAAGCGCAACGTGCGGCCCAAGGTCGCGGTGCTGCGCGAGCAGGGCGTGAACGGCCAGCTGGAGATGGCTGCGGCCTTCGACGCGGCCGGCTTCACCGCTGTCGATGTGCACATGAGCGACATCATCGCCGGCCGGGCGCGGCTGCGCGATGTGCGCGGCCTGGCGGCCTGCGGCGGCTTCAGCTACGGCGACGTGCTGGGCGCCGGCCAGGGCTGGGCCAAATCGATCCGCTTCAACGAACGCGCCCGCGACACGCTGGCGGCGTTCTTCCAGCGCTCGGACACCTTCAGCCTGGGCGTGTGCAACGGCTGCCAGATGATGGCCGGCCTGGCCGAGCTGATCCCCGGCGCCGAGCACTGGCCGCGCTTCGTGCGCAACCGCAGCGAGCAGTTCGAGGCGCGGCTGAGCATGGTCGAGATCGTCGACAGCCCGTCGATCCTGCTGCGCGACATGGCCGGCAGCCGCCTGCCGGTGGTGGTGTCGCACGGCGAGGGCCGCGCCTGGTTCGCCGGCGAGTTCGACCACGAGAAGGTGCGCGTGGCGATGCGCTACATCGACGCCAGCGGCCAGCCCGCGCAGAGCTACCCGGACAACCCGAACGGCTCGCCGGGGGGTATCACCGCGGTGACCACCCGCGACGGCCGCGCGACCATCCTGATGCCGCACCCCGAGCGCGTGTTCCGCAGCGTGCAGATGAGCTGGCACCCCGAAGACTGGGGCGAGAAGAGCCCGTGGTACCGGCTGTTCGCCAACGCGCGGGTGTGGGTGGACTGACCGCCCGGTGAGCAACACCGAACACACCCCGATGATGCGCCAGTACCTGGCGCTGAAGGCCGAGCACCCCGACCGGCTGCTGTTCTACCGGATGGGGGACTTCTACGAGCTGTTCTACGACGACGCCCAGCGCGCCGCGCGTCTGCTCGATATCACGCTGACGCAGCGTGGCCAGAGTGCCGGTGCCCCCATCCCGATGGCCGGCGTGCCTTACCACGCCGCCGAGCAGTACCTGGCGCGGCTGGTGCGCGCCGGCGAGTCGGTGGCGGTGGCCGAGCAGGTGGGCGATGTCGGGGCGGGCAAAGGCCCGGTCGAACGCGCCGTGGTGCGCATCGTCACGCCCGGCACGCTGACCGATGCCGGCCTGCTCGACGAACGCCGCGACGCGCCGCTGCTGGCCGTGTCGGGCAGCGCTGGCGATGCCGTGCTGGGCGCCGCCTGGCTCACGCTCAGTTCGGGTGAGCTGCGCCTGGCCGAGCTGCCCGCCGCGCACCTGCCGGCGCTGCTCGCGCGCATCGAACCGGCCGAGGTGCTGCTGGCCGAAGGCAGCGAGCCGCTGCTGGCTGGTCTGCGGATGGGCGGCCCGCGGCTGGCCAGCACCACCCTGGCACCCTGGCAGATGGATGCCGCCGCCGGCCAACGCCGTCTGTGCGAACACTTTGCCGTGCACGACCTGCGCGCCTTCGGCTGCGACGCGCTGCCGCTGGCACTGGCCGCCTGCGCCGGCTTGCTGGACTACTGTCGCCACACGCAGCGCCAGGCGCTGGCCCACCTGCGCCCGCCGCTGGCCGAGCAGCCCGATGGCCTGCTGCAGATGGACGCCGCCACCCGCCGCAACCTCGAACTCACCGTCACCTTGTCCGGCGAACGCGCGCCGACGCTGCTGAGCGTGCTCGACGACTGTCGTAGCGCTGCCGGCAGCCGCTGGCTGCGGCACGCCCTGCACCACCCGCTGCGGCAGGGTGCCGAACTGGCGCAGCGCCACGCCCTGCTGGCCGCCCTGCGCACCGCCCCTGGCCCGCTGCGCGATGCCCTGGGCGGGGTCTGCGATATCGAGCGCATCGCCGCCCGCATCAGCCTGCGCAGCGCCCGGCCGCGCGACCTCGCCGCCCTGCGCGACACCCTGGACCGGCTACCCGACATCACCGGCGCATTGGCCCGGCTGGGGGCGGGGCTCCCGGCCGAGCACCCGCTGCCCGGCCTGTTGGCCGCGCTGGTGGCACCGCCGCTGACGCAGTCGCAACTGTCCCGCTGGCTGGCCGAGACCCCCGCCGTCAGCATCAAGGACGGCGGCGTGATCGCTGCCGGCGCCGACGCCGAGCTCGACGAGCTGCGCGGGCTCGACCAGGGCTGCGGCGACTTCTTGCTGGCGCTGGAAGCGCGCGAACGCGAGCGCACCGGTATCGCCACGCTGAAGGTCGAATACAACCGCGTGCACGGCTTTTACATCGAGGTCGGGCGCGGACAGGTCGACCGGTTGACAGCCGACAGCCTGCCGCCCGACTACCGCCGCCGGCAGACGCTGAAGAACGCCGAGCGTTACATCACGCCCGAACTGCAGGCCTTTGAAGACCGCGCACTGTCGGCCCGCGAACGCGCCCTGCAGCGCGAGCGGCTGCTCTACGACGCGCTGCTGGAGCGCCTGCAGCCGGAACTGCCGGCCTTGCAGACGCTGGCACGCCAGTTGGCCTGGCTGGACGCCACAGCGGCACTGGCGGTGTGCGCCGGTGCACCGGGTAGCCCGCGCAGCTGGGTGGCGCCGGTGTTCCGCAACGCGCCGGGCCTGCTGCTGCGCGACAGCCGCCACCCGGTGGTCGAGACCACGGTCGAGCGCTTCATCGGCAACGACTGCGAGCTGTCGGCGCACCGCCGCCTGCTGCTGGTTACCGGCCCGAACATGGGCGGCAAGTCGACCTGGATGCGGCAGGTGGCGCTGTGCACGCTGCTGGCGCACATCGGCAGTGCGGTACCGGCGGCCGCCGCCGAGTTCGGCCCGGTCGACCGCATCTTCAGCCGCATCGGCGCCAGCGACGACCTCGCCGGCGGGCGCAGCACCTTCATGGTCGAGATGTCCGAGGCGGCGCATATCCTGCACAACGCCACCGACCAGAGTCTGGTGTTGATGGACGAGATCGGCCGCGGCACCTCGACCTGGGACGGGCTGGCGCTGGCCTGGGCGATCGCCCGGGCGCTGTTGGAGCAGACGCGCTCGCTCACCCTGTTCGCCACCCATTACTTTGAACTGACGGCACTGGCGACCGACCACCCGACCCTCGCCAACGTACACGTCGAGGCCACCGAACACAGCGGGCGGGTGGTGTTCCTGCACCGCGTGCTGCCCGGCCCGGCCAGCCGCAGCTACGGCCTGCAGGTGGCGCAGCTGGCTGGAGTGCCGGCCGCCGTGTTGCGTGACGCACGGCAGCAGCTGCGGGCGCTCGAGGCGCGCGCTGCGGCGGGTGGCAGCGACTCGCAGGCCGACCTGTTCGGCAGCGGAGGTGCCGCGTCTGTGGCCGACCCTGTGCCCGCGCCGCACCCGGCGCTGCAGGCGCTCGCCGCCACCGACCCGGACACGCTCAGCCCGCGCGAGGCGCTGGAGGCGCTCTACCGGCTGCGCGGCCTGCTGGAGGATGCCGACCGGCGCGGCTGATGTCGGCCGGGGCTAGGCCAGCGCCTGGCGGATCGCGGCGATGACCGCCGGCTCGAGCCGCCCCTCGCGCACCGGGTCGGTCAGCTCGACCTGCACCCCCATGCCGGTGGCGCCGCGGTTGCAGATGTTGCTTGGCTGACGGCCGGGGAAGCGGTGTCCGTCGGTCTGACAGGGCACACCGCGCGCCGCCAGTGCAGCCGCGATGCGCGCCTTCAGCACCTCGTCCAGCCCGCCCAGCAGCACGTTCTCGTCCAGGCCGTTGCAGCCGTGGAGGGTCACCACCCGGTCGCAGCCGGCGATCAGCTCGAGACACCGCGGGTCGTCGAAGCGGCTGCTGGCCAGATGCAGGTGTTCGTAGTTGAGCGCCGGCAGACGGCCTTCCAGCAGGTAGAGCGTGTGCTCGCTGCCAGCCACCTGCCGGGCGATGCGCGACACGCCGCGCTCGATCGGGTCGCCGTGGATGGCGACCACCGCCGCCGTCGACGGCCGCGCCAGCACCTCGACGACGAAGTCGCGCCCCTCGGGGTGGCGGGCGCAGAGGTCGGCGAAGCCGGTGAGCGAATCGGCCGGGTCAGCGGACACCCAGCAGCTCGACGTCGAAGATCAGCGTGGCGTTGGGCGGGATCACGCCACCGGCGCCACGTGCGCCGTAGCCCATGTCGGGCGGGATCACCAGCGTGCGCTTGCCGCCGACCTTCATGCCGGCTACGCCTTCGTCCCAGCCGCGGATGACCTGCCCGGCGCCCAGCGGAAAGACAAACGGCTGACCGCGATCGAGCGAGCTGTCGAACTTCTTGCCCTGGCCGTTGGGCGCGGCGGCGTCGTACAGCCAGCCGCTGTAGTGCACCTGCACCACCTTGCCGGGCTGTGCTTCGGCACCGTTGCCGACGGCGCGGTCGATCTTGGCCAGCGCGGTGACCGGCGGCTTGGGCAGATCGGCGGCGCTGGCCGGACTGGCGACAAGCGCGGCGGCAAGAGTGATTGCGGTGGCTGCGGCGGTGGCGAATGCAGCGAAGGTCTTCATGCGGTCTCCAAGTGGTTGAGCCGGCTGCTCGAGCCGGGGATGCGTACGCTGGGGATGAACCCGACGCCTGGCGGGCTGGCGCCGGGCGGCTGTGGCAGCATAGCGGCTCTGTCGTCATCCCGCTGACCTGCCATGACCGACGTCATCCAGGCGCTAGGCCGCGCCACTGTCAGCCTGCTGCATCCGCGCATGTTGCTGCTGTGCCTGGCACCCCTGCTGCTGGCACTGCTGCTGTGGGTGGTGCTGGGCGTGCTGTTCTGGCGCGAGGCGCTCGAGTGGACGCAGAGCAGCGTCGTCCCCGGCGAGTGGGCGCATAGCGTCGAGCAACACAGCTGGGCCGGACCATGGGCCGAACCGCTGCTCGCCCTGGGTGCCGGCATGCTGCTGGTGCTGCTGTGGGTGCCCGCCGTGTGGCTGACCATGCTGGTCATCGCGGCAGTCGTCGCCATGCCGTGGATCGTCAGCCATGTCGCTGGCCGCGACTACCCGGGCCTCGAGCGTCTGCGCGGCGGGTCGTTCTTCGGCAGCCTCTGGAACGCGGTGGCCGGGGTGCTGCTGTTCGCGCTGCTGTGGCTACTGACCTTGCCGCTGTGGCTGCTGGCCGGTGCTGGCGCCCTGGCGGGGCTGCTGGTCACTGGCTGGGCGACCCAGCGCCTACTGCGGTACGACGCACTGGCCGAGCATGCCAGCGCCGCCGAGATGCGTCTGGTGATCGAGCGGCTGGGCGGCCGGCTGTGGCTGCTGGGGGTGGTCTGTGCGCTGCTGGCGCTGGTGCCCGTGGTGAACCTGGTCGCGCCGATCTACGCCGGGCTGGCGGTGACACACCTGTGCCTGATGGAGCTGGCCGAGCTGCGGCGCGATGGGGTGGTGGTGGCGTAGAGCGCGGAAGCGACTGGAGCGCGCTCAGTGCCGCGTCGGGGTGCCCTGGAACAGATTGCCCCCGGCAGCGAACACCGCCGCGACGCCGTTGGCATCGAAGCGGTACGACTGGTTGCAGAATTCGCAGTCGACCTTCACCTCGCCATGCTCGCTGATGATGCTGTCGACCTCGTCACGACCGATCATGCGCAACATGCCCTCGACACGCTGCACCGAGCAGCGGCAACCAAAGGCCGGCTTGCGCGGTTCGTAGACGCGCAAGGTCTCTTCGTGGAACAGGCGCCGCAGCAGGGTCTCCGGTGCGTTGGCGAGCAGCTCGTCGCGGCCCAGGGTGGCAGCGAGCGCGCCGATCCGCTCCCAGGCGTCGACGTCGTGGCTGGTCTGGTCGGGCAGGCGCTGTAACAGCAGCCCACAAGCGGCGCCGGCGTCGGCCGCTAGCAACAAACGGGTCGGGATCTGCTGCGAGCGCGCCATGTAACCCTCGAGCGCCGGGCCGACCGCGTCGCTGTCCACCGGCACGATGCCCTGGTACGGCTCGCCGGCAGAGCTGTCCAGCACCACGCTGAAGGTGCCGCGGCCCAGCAGCGCAGCCAGGCCTTGCGCCGCCCCTAGATCACCCCATTCGGCAGTGGCGCGCACACTGAGCGTGTCGCGCGCCTCGGCCACTGCCAGCCGCAGCGGCCCGGCGCCCTGCAACTGCAGAGCCACCGAGCCCTCAAACTTCAGGCTGGCGGCCAGCAGCGCCGACGCGGCAGTCAGCTCGCCCAGCACAACGCACACCGGCGCCGGATAGTCGCGGTGGCTGCAGATCGTCTGCCACGCGTCCTCCAGGCGCACCACCTCGCCGCGAATGGCGGCGTTCTCGAAGTCGAAGCGGATCAGCGTATCGGTCATCGTCAGATTGTAGCTGGCCGACGCGAATGAGCCCGGCGCGCCGCCTATCATGCAGCCATGCTCAACTGGCTCCGCCGCCTCCGCGCCCCCACCGAACTCGTCATCGACGAGCCGAACTGGACGCGCCTGCGCCGCCGCCTGCCGCTGCTCGACATGCTCGAGCCGGGCGATCAGGCTCGACTGCGACAGTTGTGCGGGCGCTTTCTGGCGAACAAGTCGGTCTACGGCGCACGCGGACTGGAGGTCGATGGCGATATGCAGCTGCTGATCGCCGCGCAGGCCTGCCTGCCGGTGCTGAATCTGGGGCTGGAGGCCTATGCCGGCTGGCAGGATGTCATCGTCTACCCAGACGAGTTCGTGCCAGTGCTCGAATGGGTGGATGACGCCGGGGTGCAACACCGGCGCGCCGAGCCACGCATCGGCGAAGCCTGGGCACGCGGCCCGCTGGTGCTGTCATGGGCCGACGTGAAAGCCAGTGGCCGCGGCGACGGCTTCAATGTGGTGATCCACGAGTGCGCGCACAAGCTCGACATGCTCGATGGCGACGCCAACGGCTGCCCGCCACTGCATGCAGGTATGTCACGCGCCGACTGGCACGCGGCCTGGTCGAGCGCATTCGAGCGCTTCCGCGCCGAACCACAGCGCATGCCCTGGCTGGACCCATACGCCGCCGAGAGCCCCGAGGAGTTCTTTGCGGTGATGAGCGAGGCGTTCTTTGAACTGCCGTGGCAGGTGCGCAGCAACCTGCCGCTGGTCCATGCACAACTCATGGCGTTCTACCGCTACGGCAATTCAGCGCTCGAACACCCGGCCACCCCAGTTTGACGCAGCCGGGCGAGCGTGCCTAAACCTCAAGGCCGAACAAAGTCAGCGTGTTGCTAACTTCATTGGAGACACCCACCAGGGCTACGCCTGTCGGGCTGTCTGCCGCACTGACGAACGTCAGGCCCTCGGGCGACACATCGCCCGCATTGCTCATCAGGCCAACGAACTCGACCTTCTTGGCTTTGGTGATGTCATAGATCATGACGCTGTTCGAACGCTCCAAGCCGACAAAGGCGAAGATGCTGCCGTCGATGCTGGCAACGGTCACGCCCTCGGGTTCGGGTCCCTTGTCATCGCTGCGCGCGTCATTAAACAGATCGGGCCGGTTGGTGGCGATGAAGCGCTCGATATGGTCGCCACTGTCGAACACCACCTTGCCCTTGCTGTTCAAGATCGAGAACGAGCGGGCGCCGTAGGCGATGATCTGGTCGATGTCGCCGTCGCCATCAGTGTCGCCACTGATGCGCGCACCAACCTGATCGGGGTTGGGGGTGTTCAAACGGCCCAGCACAGCATCGGCCTGCAGCGCCGCAGCATCTGGGAACTTGCGCGGATCGAGCGTCAGATCCTTGAGCCGAGCTTTCTCGTCACCGGTGATGAAGTCGTCGCGGTCGTCACCCTCATTGGCGATGACATAGAAGGCCTTCTTGCCGACCTGATACGACGCGATCGCATCTGGCATATACATGCCGAATACCGGCGCTTTGATCGGGTTGTAACCACCGTCGCGGTCGCTGTAATCGAATAGCAGCTGGGCCTGCTTCTTCAGACCCAACGGCACGATCTTGGTGATCTTGGCCTTCTCGATATCGAGGATCGCCACAGCATTGGCTTCTTGCAGGGTCACCATCGCAGTTTTGCCGTCGGGAGCGACAGCGATGTACTCAGGCTCGACATCCATCGACACCGACTTGCCTTCGAAGATACGCACTCCCTGCTTCAGCAGCTTGGCTTCTTGCCCGTCAAAGGCAGTAAAGCCGACGTTGGCGACAGTCGCGTTGGCAGGGCCGTTGGCCAAGTCGATGATGCTGACCGAACCAGGCGCGTCGTCGGTAAGGCTGCGCTCGCCCTCGTTGGCGACAAGAATCTTCTTGCCGTCAGGAGTGAAGGTCAGCATGTCAGGCAGCGCGCCAACATCGACGGTCTTCAGCAGGCTACCGCTGGCATCGAGCAGGAAGACCTTGCCGTTCGAGGTCTTGGGCGAGTTGGCGACCGCAACCGCGATCAGGCCGTTCTTTGCCGCGACGCTGTTGACATCGTTCGTAAAGCTGAACGGAGCCTGGCTGAAGTCGATGGTAGCGACCTCGGCAAGGTTGGCCGGGTCGCGAGCGTCCACGATGATCACACCGCTCGACGAGGTGACAAAGAAACGATCGGTGGTCGGATCGAAGGCGGAGATCTCAGCGCCGGCGAGCGCAATGCTGCCGACGACCGAGGTGGTGATGGCATTGTTTGGGGTCAGGCTGATAGACATGGCGATCTCCGCTGGGCTGGCAAAGATGCAACGATGCGAAACAAACATGACGCCGGAATTGCATGTCGATGAAGCTCTGGTGGCGCTTTGATGAAGCCTGCATGACGTATCGTTGCTCCGCACATGCCAACCAGGCACCCCGCGCCGCACAATAGCGCCATGCAGACCCGCCAGCGCCCCATCGACGCTTCGGCCGCCAGCGCGCTGGCTGCCGCCGGCGTGCCACCACTGCTGGCCCGGCTGTACGCCGCGCGTGGTGTCGGCAGCATCGACGAGCTGGACGCCGGGCTGGCCGGCCTGCTGCCCTGGGATACCCTGAAGGGCATCGATGCCGCCGCGCAGCGCCTGGCGCAGGCGATCACGCGGCAAGAGCGCATCGTCATCGTCGGCGACTACGACGCCGACGGCGCCACCGCCACCGCGCTGGGCATGCTCGGCCTGCGGGCGCTGGGGGCGCAGGTCGATTTCCTGGTGCCCGACCGTCTGACGCTGGGCTACGGCCTGTCGCCGGGCGTGGTCGAGATCGCCGCGCAGCTGCAGCCGGACCTGCTGGTCACGGTGGACAACGGCATCGCCGCGCTGGACGGCGTGGCCGCGGCGCAGGCACGCGGCATCGATGTGCTGGTCACCGACCACCACCTGCCCGGCGAGCGGCTGCCGCCCTGCATCGTCGTCAACCCGAACCAGCCCGGCTGCGGCTTTGGCAGCAGGTGCATCGCCGGCGTCGGGGTGATGTTCTACGTGCTGCTGGCGCTGCGCGCGCGGCTGCGTGCCGAAGGGGTGTTACCGACCGCCGCCGACGGCAGCCCCGGCGGGCCGAACCTGGCGCAGTGGCTGGATATCGTCGCGCTGGGTACGGTGGCCGATGTCGTGCGCCTGGACCGCAACAACCGCATCCTGGTCGCGCAGGGGCTGGCACGCATCCGCGCCGGCCGCGCCCGGCCTGGTCTGCTGGCACTGCTGCGCCTGGCCGGACGCGAGCACTGGTGCGCCAGCAGCACCGACCTGGGCTTTGCGCTGGGGCCGCGCATCAACGCCGCCGGCCGCATCGCCGACATGCGCATCGGCATCGACTGCCTGCTCGCCGACGAGCCGGCCGAGGCCGAGCGTCTGGCACAGCGGCTGGACGCGCTGAACCGCGAGCGGCGCGAGCTGCAGGCCGACATGTTGGCGCAGGCGCAGGCGGCGCTGGCCGATGTGCAGGTGGCGGACGGCGCCAGCATCTGCCTCTACGACGCCAACTGGCACCCGGGCATCGTCGGGCTGCTGGCCGGGCGGCTGAAAGACGCGTACCACCGCCCGACCATCGTCTTTGCGCCGGATGCCAACGGCGTGCTGAAGGGCTCGGGGCGATCGATCGCCGGCCTGCACCTGCGCGACGCCATCGACCTGGTCGACCGCCGCCACCCCGGCCTGATCCGGCAGTTCGGAGGGCATGCCGCAGCGGCCGGCCTGAGCCTGGACGCCGACGCCTGGGCGCCGTTCGCCGCCACCTTCGAACAGGTCTGCCGCGAATGGCTGGGGCCCGCCGCACTGCAGCGCCTGGTCGAGACCGACGGGCCGCTGGACGCGGCCGATTGCAATGCAGAGCTGGTCGAACAGCTGCACGCCGCGGTGTGGGGCCAGGGCTTTCCGCCGCCGGCCTTCGACGACGTGTTCGAGGTGCTCGAGCAACGGGTGGTGGGGAGTGGGCACCTGAAGCTGACCCTGCAGCACGCTGGCGCACGCCGTCCGGCCATCCTGTTCGGCCGCGCCGAACCACTGCCGCCGCGCATCCGCGCCGTGTTCGCGCCAGCGATCAACACCTGGAACGGCCGCACCAGCGTCGAGTTCATGCTGCAAGACTGGCAGCCGGCCTGATCGGGCGCAGGCTGCCTCTGCCCGCGAAGCCCACCCGATGGGGTGCCAAGCGGCTTGGCGACCCAGATGGCACAATCGGTGGCTCTAGCCGCCACGCCGCCGACCCCGATGCAACGCCTGTTCGCCCCCTGCCCGCGTGGCCTTGAAGGCATCGTCGCCGACGAACTCGCCGCGCTGGGCGCCAGCGACGTCAGCCCAGCCGCCGGCGGTGTCGCCTGCCGTGGCGACATCGCCACCGTGCTGCGCGCCAATCTGGAGAGCCGCTGCGCCAGCCGCATCCTGCTGCAGCTGATCCAGAAGCCCTACCGCAACGAGCAGGACATCTTCCGCACCGCCAGCGGCATCGACTGGCCAGCATGGTTCGGCGTCGGGCGCACCATCAAGGTCGAGACCAACGGTATCCGCGCGCCGGTGAAGAGCCTCGACTTCATCAGCCTGCGGGTGAAGGACGCGGTGTGCGACGTGTTCCGCGCGGCCTGCGGTGAGCGCCCCAGCGTCGACACGCAGCGGCCGGACATCCGCATCCATGTGTTCCTGACCGCCGACACGCTCACCCTGTACCTGGATACCAGCGGCGAGTCGCTGTTCAAACGCGGCTACCGGCGCGGCGCCGGCACCGCCCCGCTGCGCGAGAACCTGGCGGCCGGCATCTTGCGCCTGACCGGCTGGACACCGGACCGCCCGCTGTTCGACCCGATGTGCGGATCCGGCACCTTCCTCACCGAGGCGGCGATGATCGCCATGGACCGCGCACCAGGGCTCGGCCGCAGTTTTGCCTTCGAGCATTTCCACGGGCTGGACGCGGCGCTGTGGCAGCAGCTGCGCGACGCCGCCGTGGCGCGCCAGCGGCCTCTGCCAGCCGGGCTGATCAGCGGCCGCGACAGTGACCCGGGCGTGCTTGAACACGCACGCCGGCATCTCGCCGCGCTGGGCTGCGCGACGCAGGTCGACCTGCAGGTTGGCGATGCGCTCGCGGCGGTGGCCCCCGCCGCAGCCGGTGTGCTGGTGATGAACCCGCCCTACGGCGAGCGCATGGGCGAGACCGAGGCCCTGGCCGAGTGGTATCCGCGCCTGGGCGACTGGCTGAAACAGCGCTTTGCCGGCTGGGACGCGTGGATCCTGACCGGCGACCTGCAGGGCATCCGCCGCATCGGCCTGGCGCCGTCACGCAAGGTACCGCTGTTCAACGGCCCGATCGAATGCCGCCTGCTACGCTACGAGATCATTGCCGGTGCATGGCGAGGCCCGATATGACAGACCTGCTGATCACGGCTCTCGATGCCAGCCCGGTCGCAGTGCGCATCATGCGCCTGACCGACTTGCGGCTACTGTATGCCAACCGCGGCTACCTGCAGCTGTTCGGTATCGGCGACGATGCCTTGGCCAGCTTCGACCCGCGCGCGCTCTACCAGAGCACCGCCGACTTCGACGAACTCCTGCTGGCCATTCGCAGCGGCCAAGAGGTCGCTGGTCGCTTGCTGCCCATGCGCACGGCAAAAGGCGAGCCGTTGATGGTATCCGGCAGCTTCCGGCGTTTTCGCGACCCGACCGGCGAGGACCTGGTCGCGGCTTGGTTCTACGACGTCACCGACAACCACCAACGCTATGATTTCTTGCTCGCGCACTCGCCGGCGATCGTCTACAGCTACGACGCCGCAAGCTTCCGCCCGACCTTCATCGGCCCCAACATCCGCGAGCTGTTCGGCTACGCGCCCGAAGACTACTTGCGCAACGCCGATTTTTGGACTGACCGCGTCCACCCCGACGACCGCGCGCGGGTCGAACGCGAACTGAATGCCGTCTGGAAGTCGGGGCAGGGCCGCCTGGAATACCGTTTTCGACATGCCGACGGCCGCTGGCTGTGGGTGGCCGATGATCTGCACATCGTCGGTGCCGACCGACCTGGCGCCGCCGGCGAGGTGGTCGGCTCGTGGAGTGACATCACCGAAAAGCGCCGTGTCGAGCAGGAAGCGCAGGCCGCCCGCGAACGCGAGGCGATGGCCGAACGCGCCACGCGCATGAAGAGCGAGTTCCTGGCCAACATGAGCCACGAGATCCGCACGCCGATGAACGCCATCATCGGGATGGCGTTTCTGGCCCTGAAAACCGACCTTACGCCGCGCCAGCGCGACTATGTCACCAAGATCCACCAGGCCGGGCAGCACCTGCTGGGCATCATCAATGACATCCTCGACCTGTCCAAGATCGAGGCCGGCAAGCTGACCCTCGAGCGTGCCAGCTTCGACCTTGAGGAGCTGATCGACAGCGTCGCCAACCTGATCGGCCACAAGGCCGCCGAAAAGGGGCTGGAACTGATCGTCGATGTCGATCCCCAGATCCCCCAATACCTGGTCGGCGATGCCCTGCGCCTGTCGCAGATCATCGTCAACTACGCTAACAATGCGGTGAAATTCACCGAGTGCGGCGAGGTCGTGATCGCCATCCGGCTCGCTCAGCGGCAAGACGAGACCCTGCTGCTGCGCTTCGAGGTGCGCGACACCGGCATCGGCCTGACCGAAGAGCAGTGCTCGCGCCTGTTCCAGTCGTTTGAACAGGCCGACAGCTCGACGTCGCGGCGCTTTGGCGGCACTGGACTTGGATTGTCGATCAGCCGCCAGCTGGCCGAGCAGATGGGTGGGGCGGTCGGCGTTGAGAGCGCACCGGGTCGCGGCAGCAACTTCTGGTTCACTGCCCAACTACAGGTCGATACCAGTCGCAGCCGACGCCGACTGCTCCGCGAGGACCTCGCCAGCCGGCGGGTGCTGGTGGTCGACGACAACGAGACCGCCCTGCGCATCACCGAGGACATGCTCGCCGCCATGGCCCTGCAGGTCACCGCCGTCGCCTCGGGCGCAGCCGCCCTGGAGGCGGTTCTGGCAGCCAACGCCAGCGGCCAGCCCTTCGACCTGGCAGTGATCGACTGGCAGATGCCACCCGGCATGAGTGGCCTGGAGCTGGCACGGGCGATCAATCAGCTGCCCGACACGCAGCGTCCCCACCTGATCATGCTCACCGCCTACACCCGCGAGACGCTCGCCGACGAGGCCGCGCGCGCCGGGCTCGACTACATTCTGGCCAAACCGGTCAGTGCCTCGCTGCTGTTCGAGACCATCCTGGCGGTCCTGAGCCTGGACGAGGCGGCCCCGCAGCGCGCTGGCAAGACCCAGGCGGCTGCCAGCGCCGACCTGTCGACGGTGCGCGGTGCCCGCATCCTGCTGGCCGAGGACAACCTGCTCAACCAGCAGATCGCCGTCGAGCTGCTGAGCGACGAGGGCTTGGTGGTCGAGGTGGCGCAGAACGGCCGCGAGGCGGTCGAAATGGCCAGTAGCCGGCCCTACGATCTGGTTCTGATGGACCTGCAGATGCCGGAGATGGATGGTCTGGAAGCGACACGCCAGCTGCGCCAGCGCTTTAGCAGTGCGCAGCTGCCGATCCTGGCGATGACCGCCAACGCTGCCGAAGCTGATCGCCAGCAATGCGCGCAGGCGGGCATGGACGCGCACATCGGCAAGCCGATCGACCCGCCCCTGCTATTTGCCACTCTGCTGCATTGGCTCAGCCAAGACGCGAAGCGGGTCCGCGACACGGCTTCGGTTCCGGCAAGACCGGTACCCACGGCCAATGCAGCAGCCGCGAACGTGGCTGTCGAGCCGCAACAGGCTGACGCCACCGCCGGCGCCCTGGCGATCGCCGGAGTCGATACAGCTTTGGGGCTGCGCCGGGCGGCGGGCAAAGACACGCTGTACCGCAAGTTGCTTGCGACCTTCGTCAAAGACCAAGCCGACAGCGTTGCCCAACTGCGCGTTGCACTGAGAAACAGCGACCGCAGCACCGCGATCCGCATCGCCCACACGGTGCGCGGCGCCGCCGGCACCATCGGTGCCACCGCCTTGCAGGAGCTGGCGGAAACACTCGAAGCCGCGCTAGGCAGCAGCAGCGAACCGCCAGCCGATGCCACCCTGGATACACTCGACGCCGCAGTCGGCGCAGTGGTTGCGGCGATCGATAGGGCGTTGGCTGCAAGCACCAACGACAGCGAGACGGCGACCGCACCGCTCGATCCGGCCGTGCTGCAAAGCCTCGAGTCACTGCTGGCCAACGACGACACCGCCGCCATCGGGCTGCTCGACAGTCATGCCGCGGCACTGCGTGAGACGCTGGGCGAGGCGCGCTATGCCGCGCTGCGTGCAGCTGCCGACGATTACGACTTTGCCGCCGCTTTGGCCGCGCTGCGAAGAACGGCTGCCCCCTGACTACAACCATGACCGCCCGACCATGACCGATCCCCGCCCCGACCACCAACGCCCCACCGTATTGGTCGTCGACGATACCCCGGCCAACGTCACCCTGATGAGCGGCCTGCTGCAGCAGGATTTCACCGTGAAGGCCGCGACCACCGGCGAGCGGGCGCTGAAGATCGCGTTTGGCGAGCAGCCGCCCGATCTGATCCTGCTCGACATCGTCATGCCCGAGATGGACGGCTACGAGGTGTGCCGGCAGCTCAAAGCCAACCCTGCCACTGCGGAGATCCCGGTGATCTTTCTCACCGCCAAGTCCGACAGCGAAGACGAGGCGCTGGGCCTGGCGCTTGGCGC
>Ga0169931_10004432_pt1 | contig 21876 bp, 24 predicted proteins | sample Kivu_15m_20L_FD_129675 | JGI IMG/M metagenome (GOLD analysis project Ga0169931, IMG submission 129675) | Freshwater microbial communities from Lake Kivu, Western Province, Rwanda to study Microbial Dark Matter (Phase II) - Kivu_15m_20L... | ecosystem: Environmental > Aquatic > Freshwater > Lake...
CAAAATATTCATTGATTTTAAATTTATTTTTTAAAATAAATCATACAATAAAAATTAATCTTTTAAAATATAATAGATAATGTCAATTAATACATCAACTCAGAAGGAAGAGCTAAAAAATTTTAATTTTGAAGATCCAATCGCAGTAGGTTACATGAAGATTCTCGACTCGAGAAGTGCCCTGAAACTAAAATTAGAAAGAAGCTGTGGAGAAATAAATGTCACCAAATCATCATTAGAAAGAATATTTAGATTATCTTTTAATCAAAATCTTCATGAAATGATAAGCTATGTAACATTTATCAGATTACTAAAGAAGAAACCTATTAAATTGTCAAAAAAATTGAAGAATTTTAGGGAAAATTCAAAAAATCCAAACTTAGATCAAGCTGACAAGGTCTTAAGGATTGAAAATACCAGTTCGAACGACACTATTAATTATATTAAAGAAAACGATTCAAAATTTAATTTTAAAAATTCTAACATAAATGGAGATACACAAATTCTTCCCCCTTCAAATGTTGAGAAACTAGAAAATTCTGTAATAATTCAAAAAGACCAAACTGAAAAATTTGATGAAGATTCGAAAAATTATGTAACCACAGCACATTATACAACAACAGAAAAGGAAATTAGAAATACAAATGATCTCATAGGAACCCTTGATAATCATAATGAAGAATTTACGAATAATCATACAATAGAATCAACAAATAACCAAAAATTAGAAGAAACGACCCTCCTTTCTTTAAATAATTATGAAAATAATTTCAATAGAATAGTGTTAGATACTCCAAAAGGTGAAACACTCATCGAATTTTGTGAAGTAGAACAGTCAAAAGAGACTGAAAAAGGATTAATAGAACCATCAATTAATAAGTCTTATATACCTCTTGATGAAAGAAATGAAGTTAAAATAAAAAGTCATCATGATGAAGGTAACACTAATAATAGTTTAGATATCATTAATGATTCAGATGAGATAAATCATGCGATCTTAGAGGATATTATATTATTACCAGAGAAACAAGATGAAAATAGAAAAGATATTTCTTTGGACAGAAGTAATATTTTTCAAAGAGATGAAGATATTAAAGATGAAATTGTTAATTTAACTACTAAAGCAGACTCGGTTATAATCGAGAATAAATCTGAATTTGACAAGGAAGCAAGGCAAAACTTTTTGGATTTTGCTTCTAATATAGAAACCAAAGAATCCAAACCAGTGGAAGTTATCGATAAAGACAGATTTAATTCTTTGAAAGCAGTATTTGAGAAGAAAGAATCAAAGTCTAAGGGAGATGAGAATAGACCGAAGAAATTAGGAATGGAAAAAATTTCCACCTTTGAAACCAAAGAAATTGATAGAACCAAATTTGAGGAAATTAAAACAAGTATGATAAATAAAAATACAGAAAAAAATCAAAATAACGAATCAATAATAATAGACACAAAACTTAACTCAGAGGCTAATTTTAATGAGACTATAGAAAAATTTCATAAAGCAGATGAAAATTTTGAAATAAATCCAGATGAAATTATGGAATTGGAACCTAAAACAAACATCATTTCTGATCAAAAAAATATGTTGATAGAAGTTAGTGAAATTAAGCATTTACCAGTAAATATTGAGGATTCAAACAATATAAAAGATATGGAAAAATCAGATATATTATATAAAAGAGTTGAAAGATTCGAAAATTCAACTCAAAACGAAGAGGAATCAAATTCAGTCAATAGAGGGTTTGAAGAAGTCCCAAATTCAACTGAAAATGATATGGAATTTAACAAAATAAAGGGAGAAGTTGTATTAACTGAGCATCCAGTAGACATTAAAGAAGAAAATAATATAGTTAGTGAACAAGCTGAACCAATCCAAAATCCGACAGAATATTTGGACAAATCAAAGAACATTGAGAAAAAAGTTGAAGTAATAAAGAATTTACTAGAAAATTTAGATGATATGAAAAAAATAAAAGAAGATGGAATAATTGAGCATTTACTAGAAAATGAAGATCATTCAAAAAATTTAAATGAAGAAATTAAAATACTACAAATCCAAAAAAAGAAAGTAAAAGAGGAAGTTGAAATAGACAAACCTTTATCAGATATTGCAGAGGAATCAAATGAAATCAAAGAAGACCTCATATTAGTTGAGCCTTTACTAAAAAATGTAGAGGATTCAAAAAACAAAAATGAGGAAGTTGAACTAATCCAAAATCAAACAGATTACGAACCATATTCAAAAAATAAAAAACAAGAAGTTGAAATAATTCAAAAAACGAAAGATAACGCACAATTTTCAGAAAGCATAAAGAAAGAAGTTTTAGAAGTCCTTAATCCAACAGAAAAAGTAGAAAATTCCATAAACATAAAAGAAGAAATTATATTAGTCGAGAATCCACCAGAAAAATTAGATGAATCGAATGAAGTTGATGAAGGTGAGAAGTTATTTGAGAAATCCCGAAGTAATGTAGAGGAATCAAATAATTATAAGGAAAAAGTTAAAAAAGAAAAAGTTGAATTAGTCCAGTCCTTATTTGAAGATGAAGAGATTAACGTAAAGGAACAAATCGAATTAATTGGGCTTCCAATAGAACATTTAGTGCATTCTAAGAAAGGAAACGAAAATGATTTATTTGTACATATCTCAAAAAATAATTTAGAGAAATCAAATAAAATTTTTGAAGAAATTGAAAAAGCCCAACATATAGAAAGGCATACAGAGGAATCGAATAGAATTTATCAAGAAAGTAAACTAGAAGAGCATTTAAAAGAGAATGTAGAGAAATCGAATATAGAAAAAGTTGAAGAAACTAAAGAATCGGGAAGTAATAAAGAGAATTCAAACCAAATAGAAAAAGTAGTTGAAACTCAGAATTCAAATGATAATTTTTCAAGCAATAAATTAGAACCTCTCGAAAATTTTAAAGGTATATTTTCCACAAATCGTGATGACACTCCAAAAAATACAAAAGAAAATTCAGACATCCAAATTAACACCCCAATTTATGTCGAGGAAATAAACCAAAATCATAATTCCGAAGAAATAAAAGAACCTATTCACAAATCAGAAGAAAAAGTTTATAAAGAACCTATAGAAGAGACGAATATTAAAAGCCATGTCGAAGATTACGATTCTATTAAAATAAATATACAAGATACCCACAAAACAAACAATCAGCCACTAATAGAGAATTTAGAATATGATTACAATATTTCCATACATGATGGAAACAATAAAAATCAACTACTAGAATCAAATTACATTACAATTAACATGGACATACCAGAAAACAAAGAATTTCTTGATCTAGATGTAGTAAATACAACAAGTAATATTGAAAATATAGACGTTAATAACGACGGAGAAGACGATAAAATTGACAAATATAAAAAACGAAAACCAAATCTTTCAGAAAATTATCAAGACGAAATTACTAGGTACGACTATGAAACTAGCAAACTAAATCAAACTGAAAAATCAATAGATGATAAGAAAAATACAATCACAATGATGGATAAAGCTTATATTACAAACTTCAGCGAGAATCCTAATAATTACAAATCATATATGGAATTAGAATTCGATGGGGATAACATTAAAGAAAGTCGTATTGAAGATGACCAATCGTATTCGCAGATTGAATTAAAAAATGAAAAGTCGGAGATAAATTTCCAATCAGAAAAAATTGAAAATAACTTTGATAGTGAAATGATAAAATATGAAGAGTCTCCTAGAAAAAAACATAATGAATCATCAAATAAGGCAGATAATAATTACACAGACGATGTTGATGATGTTGTTAATTATTTGACTGTGAAATCTCCAGTTATAAAGAATAAAAGAGATCCTGAATTTAACTTTGATACAGTAAATAATGAAGTCCTTGCGGAAAATGTTAATCTAACAAACATAGGAAGCAGATCAATTGAGGAGGATAATTTATGCATGATAAGGAAATCTGATGTCAATTTATATTCTGGTTACAAAACAAATCTTGAAAATGATTTATTAATAAGTTTAGACCAGTACAAATCTGAATTAATCGAAAACATAGTTGAGGAAGACAAAGAGGAAAAAATTCAGCAAATTCAAGAATCTGCTAAAAGACAGTATGAACTTTTGACAAAAGCAAACTCTTTAGAAACCATTCATGAAGTCAGATCAGTTATATTCAATAATGACACTGAAGATGAAAAAATTTCTCCTAAGAAAACCCAAGAGATTGTAATTAAGGATGAAGGTGAAGAAAAATTAGATATAGAAGACTTAAGAGCAAATCACAAGTCAAGAGTAATGCGTAATTCCTTAGTTATCTTTTCAAAAGCATCTTTAAGAAATTCTAAAGAAGACAAACTGAATACAACTCAGACATCCCTGCTTGATGTGTCAACGACAGACAAAAAATTTCATAAACTTTTAGAATCAAAGAGAAGCTCAGTCAAGATATTTAATACCAAAAAATGGGATATCAAACCCATCGATCTAAAACTTAAACAAATACAAGCTAAAATTACTCCATTGAAAATCCCTCCTAAACCCAAACTGATCCCTACTAGTCCAAGAAGAGAAAGAACTGGTTATTATTCTCCCAAATCTCCTACTAGAACAAGTATGCCAAATCTAAAAGATTTGGGTAATTTAGACATATGTTTTGTATGCAAAGGACCTGTAGTAAAACCAAAATTCTGTAAAAAATGCAATAAATGCGTATGTCACGTTTGTTCTTTCAATTTGGAAGATAAGAATAAATGTCCTGACTGTAATTGCCCGCTAGTACATGCTATAAAATCAAATAAAATTATTACTACTGCTTCTTCTTCAAATACAAACATAAAAAAATTCTCTTTTACAGAGAAAAAACCACAAACAACAACTTCAATTTTCGGTAAAATCGCAAATAAAGTTTCTAATTTAACTCTTAAAAACAAATTTAAAACTGAAATCTCTTCTAGCTGTTGCAATTGTAAAGATTCTACGATAGCTTCGATAAATTGCCCAAAATGTGGAAAATCAACTTGTGTGATGTGTTTGAATAACTCGAATGATCCTAATAAATGTCTTTCCTGCAATGGAAATTTCAAGACTACTGCAGGTCATACACGAAGTAACTCACAAACAATCGTGAGAAGGTTTTCCCTTAATACTAAAAGGACCAATGCCTCTTCTCCTAATAATTATGCTACTGCTCCAACTAAAACTATGAAAAAAATGGTTTTGACAAGTAGTACAAAGACACTAACTACAAATTGCGCAATTTGTAAAAAATCAGCACTGAATAAAAATAAGTGTAATACTTGTAAAAAAGGTATATGCAACTTGTGCTACTTTAATATTGAAGGAGATAAATCTTGCAATGATTGCTTTGCAGTATCAAGAAATAAGTTAATGACTACTAAAAAATATACTGCAGTTGACCAAAAATCATACACAAGCAATAGTATACTACGTCTAAAATCAAGGCAATTAGATGTGTCTAACGCATCTAAGAATCTTTTTACAGAGGACAAAGTAGCAGAAAAATGTAATATTTGTAGAAAAAGTAGAAAAACTTGTTCTGAATGTCTTAAAACTGCTTGTTCAAATTGCACTAAAGATACCTTCGAAAATAATAGGTGCTTTGGTTGTAGAAAATTAAAAACTTCTAAAGCTGCAAATATTTTTACTCAAAAGATAGTCAAAGAAGACACTGGATCTTATATCGTATATGATGATATCTGTTTGATTTGTAAATCTCAACCAGAAGAGAGAATAAACTGTAACAACTGCAGGAAACCAATATGCACAAAATGTGTCAACATGGTTAAAGAAAATGATAGTAAATGTCCTAATTGCAATAATATCAACTACAATGCGTTGGAATACAAGGATAAAACAGAAACAAAGACTTTTTTAAATTCTCCTGAAGAAAAAATACTGGCTCCAGAAACTCCTTCAAAACCAATTGAAAACGATGAAATTGAGAATAAGTCAATTCAACTTGACGGAAAGTGCCTTGTATGTTCAAGGGATCCTTATAACCAGCTATCATGTAATTCTTGTCAAAATGAGGTCTGCTTTACATGTACATATTCGATGAAGGACCAGTATAAATGCCCTAAATGTGAAGGAATTCTTCATTTAAAAGAAAACAAAGAAAATGTCAATGGAGATACCATAGTTTATGAAACACCTAAAGTCGAAACTGAAAACGATATTTCATATCATGTTTTAAATCAAGAAAATTCAATAAATGCATTTAAACCTATTCCAGCAACAATTCAAATAGAGAAGATTGATCCGACCGAAAATTTCATTTTGCAAAACACCAGCAACGAGCAAACTATTGAACACAAAATTCAAAATGAGGCTGTAAAATCATCATGTAGTTTAACCTCTACTTTAATCGATAATTGTTTAATTTGCAAAGGAGCTCCTATCAAGCCTAAGGCATGCGGAACTTGCAAAAAACAAGTTTGTAAGATGTGTTCCTATGAAATTTACGATAATAAATGTCCTGGATGCAGTTCAGAATTGAATTTAATAGATTTGAATCAGAGTGAGAAAGTAGTCTTAACAAGTTCTGGTAAAAAAGCAAGCACTGGTGCGAGTGAACTGAATAAAGAAATAACAAATACAAAAATTGAGGACAATTCACATACTTCAAGGTGTGACTTATGCTTAGTTTGTAAAGGATTCCCAATTAAACCAAAAACTTGTGAAAATTGTAACAAATCAGTCTGTACTATTTGCTCTTACGAGTTGGATGACCCGAGTAAATGTCAAGATTGCAAAGGATCTTACAAAAAATCAAATATGAGAAATTCCTTAAAATATAAACAAGCAGTTACTACTCATGAGCATAGTGAAAAGAAACAAATTCCAGAGCCCAGCGTTTTATCTGGACCTTTATGCATTGTTTGTAAAAGACCTCCCTTTAAACCGAAAATTTGTTGGACTTGTATGAGTGCAATTTTCTGTACCCCTTGTTCTCTGAATTTTGAAGATAGCAATAACTGCTCAAACTGTCAAACGATAATAAATAAAGAGAAAGATAAAATCATGAAAGAACATAATTCTAAAATCAATCTAAACAGTTCGGGAACTAAACAGGATGGTTTAAATTGAAGCATTGACATTTTGTAATTTATCTTTATCTAAATTTTTAGAAAATTAGTAGATAGGTAAAGGATCGATGACTTTAGCTTTTAAATAAAATTTCTATTTTTAAAAATAATTTTATTTCGAATAATTTATTATAAAAAAACATAATTGTTATAGGGTATAAATTTTGTATTAATATTCTTGTATTATAAATGCTATTAATATTAAAAATAATTTGAATTATGAAAACAAAATAATTAACCTCTAATATTAATAGGGAATTTAATTATTTAAATCGTATTCACACTCTAATTAATCCTCCTTTGCAAGAATAATTTTCAAAACTTAAAATATAATATGTTTAATTAATTAATTTACCTATAATCTACATATATTTATTAATGGATAGCGATGATTTTAATTGTCCTACATGCAATTCTACATACGATGAAAAGAAATATATACCCAGAATGTTGATAATATGTGGTCATACTTATTGTCAAGAATGCTTAAGGAATATTCATTTTAATCCTAACGAAAATGTCATAAAATGCCCAGAAGACCAAACTAGACATGACAATATAAAAAATATAGAGGATCTACCAAAAAATTTGACTTTGATTAATCTTATAAAGAAAGCATCATCGAAGAGAAAGAATTCAAGAACCTTCACAGAACAAAAAAGAGCCAGCATAGGAATGCTTACAAGAAGTTCGATTCCAAGAGTAAATGGAAAAAATTATTTTTCTTCAATGGATGAAAACACGTTAGGGTATTCACATAACCCTCTACTATCTCAAAAAGAAGAATTTTCTCCTTCTAATTCTATCAGCAGAAAGTCTTTGAATAATATACAAAATAATTACTACAATCAAAATAATCCCGCCACCAGTGAATTTTCTTTATATGATGTGAGTTCGAATGTAAACTTATACTGCAATAAACATAGAAGACCGTTAGAAATAGCATGTCTAGATCATAGAATAAAGATATGTACTTCCTGTGCCCTCTTCGGAGAACACAAGCATCATAATTTAAAAAGTGAAGAAGACATAATTAAAGATATCACTGTCAAAGCTGAAGGATTAATCGATATGTATGAACTTATTGAAAAAAATTCAGAAGTTTTTGAAAATAATTTAACCACTCATCAAAAAGAGATGGAAGAAAGTAAGGTGAATCTAAAACAAAAGAACCAAAAGATAAAAGAAAAAACGAAAATGTTTTTTAAGGAGCTCAGATTCCTTTTAAAAACAAAGGAAAAAGAAATAGAAGAAATCCTTGATGGAAAACTCGAAAAAACATTTAGCAAAAATTTTGAATACCTTTTGAAAATTCCAAAGGAAATCAGGAAAAAAATAGGTGATTGGAAAATAGAGTATTATATACTTTATAAATTGAATTTTTTAGAGCTCAAGATTACCTAGACAATTTAAATAACGTCAATGAATCTAACGAGAGTCTGTTCGAATTTTTAGAAAATAAGATTGATCTAGTGACGCCGGCGGATAAATTAATAGCAGATTTAGAAACAGCAAACCAAATTTTTATTAATAAAATAGGCAACACTCAGTTAGATTTCGATGTAGAGTGCAATTTTAATTTGTTCAATAATCATTTCGATAATTTCTGCAAAGTCACAGAACGGACTTTAAACGAAAATTGCGATGTGATTGAAAGTTCACAAGAAAAAACTAATACAAATACTACAAGCATCATCAATATTAACAAGGCTTCATCTAGCCATGAGTTAATAAAAACTCCTGTAAACTCCACAAATAAAAAAAATTTCGAAAATGATTGCCAATTTAGCAACACTAAATATGAAACAGATAAAAATATGCGTATCATGACTGAGCCTAACATAGAAGAAGATGAAGAAAAAATCGAAGGAAGAACCTTGTCCAACATCAACTTCGCACATTCTATGGGTAATATCTTTGATAAGAATTCCAATAATAATCTAAATGACCAAAAGTCTTTTTTTAATAGCCCGAATCGATACTCAAAAATTGTAAATAATTTTGACGTGTCATACTACTCAAATTATAATATGAACTACAATCCATTTGTAGATGGCTCGTTTATGTCATGTGAAAATGATTATAATAGCAATCATAATACTTTCTTTAAAGATTCTCGACCTTCGGCAAAAAACAAAATTCTTATCGAAAATAGTTTTAGCTCTGAAACAAGACTAAACACTACCACATCCCTGACTAATGTTAGAAAACCTATAAGTAACTCACTCTCTTCTGACAAAATTGTTTTTATAAAAAATCAATTAAAAAACGAAGTTGCGAATTTTACTGGCTATTTAATTGAAGATGAAGGAGCTAAAAAAATTTCCGAAATTCTCTTGTCTAATCAATTTTCACAATCCCTAAATAAAAAACCATTGCCAATAAAAATTAAAGAACTAAAATTAACAAAGGTAGGAATCGGCGATGAAGGCTTTAGCCATATCGCAAATAGTGTATCTAAAATAAACACTATTCATTTACTAAATTTAAGTAAAAACAAATTGAAAGATGAATCCTGTGTAGAAATTCTGAACTTAATTAAAAACAATAAAAATTTAAAATCGTTGAATTTGACATTCAACAATTTAAGTCAAGCTGTTAAAGATAAAATAAAAACCATCGGCAAGAATTTAAATAATGAATTGAAGATTGAAATTTAAAATTGTCACATTTATCTAAGAGATATTTTAGCATATGAAAGGTATATAATCTATTAATAATATATATTTTTGATATTCATATATATAAATATAATATGATTTCTTATTCGTAAAAATAAATTTCGAAAAAATAGTAAAATAATTTAATATGAAATTTCCTAAAATACTTCTCATATCATTTCACATCAATAAATTCAATTCAGCTTGAACTTATTTTTAAACTCATTTACTGTCATGCCCGATGTTATCATCAATTTACCCTCGCCAGATTTATGAACAGCCTGATTATTTTTATTTTTAGGATGTAGGAAATTACACTCAATAAGAACCTTTTTGGCAATCTTCCCCATTTCTGAGATAGGAATATCTTCTCCATCAATTTTTAACCTTTCTAATATATTTAAAAAATATTCTACTCTCCATATTTTTAGTATTTTCAACTGCTTCCTCATTTTCTTTGAATTTTTCAAAAAATGCAATAGGATCATTATTCAATAGCGATTTTTTTTTATCTAAATCTCTTTCACCCTTTTTTTTAAATAATTTCTTTAAATATTTTTTCCTATCTGAATTATCTTCCCTCTTATTATAAACAGGATTTTCTAAAGCAATTCTTTTAATGTAATTCAAGTTCTTTGAATCTGTTTGGTTCATATTTTCATATTTCTTCTTGAAATTATTAAAGGTCAAATTATACAAAAGGGGATTATTCTGGGCCATCTCTTCTTCAATGTCAAGTTTTGTAAGTAAATAATTATTGTTAAACGACTCATTTGTCATGTTAATATAATCCTCAAACTTGTTAGTGTTTTCTCTAAACCCATCAGTATTCAAGAATTCAATGTTTCGAGAATCTCTTCTTAAATTATTAGTAATAATTGGAATATGTTTAATACTAGATGAACTATCCTTAGCTAAATTTTTGTCAAAATCAACTTTTTGAATATTTAGGTTGTTCACATAATTATACTTTGAATTCTTTTCATTTGCGTCAAATATAATACTGTTTAGTCTTTTTAGCTGGTATTTTTCCCATGAAATATTTTTACTACTTTTTGAAGTATTCATTGCTGTATGTCTCACTTGATTATTTAGGACGTCATTATTTAAAATGCTAGTGTTTTTCCATAGAGTATATCCTGCTGCACCTTTGAAATGAGTCCTTTCGTGCAAATCACTCATAATTTGTCTTGCTTGTAAATTACGGGCGTGTTTCATCATTAACTTTTTGTCTTCTGATTTGTGACTGATTTTAGAATGTTTCTTTGGATTTTTATTATTCAATTTCTCATTTTCTTCATTTTCTTTTATCTCTATAATTTCAGAATAATCGTCGTCATCATCGTCATCGTCACTACCATTTTCTCTTTTTTTCTTTTTCAACTCCAATAGTTTTTTTTGTTTATCCAATTCATCCTTGTCAATTCTACCGTAGGAATAAATATTCAGAGCATCAAAAATTCTTTCAAGATTATTCTTTGCAGTAAATCTCATATTTGGTTGTTTGATATTTGGGGCCTTGAATTGCTCTTTTTTAGATTCATAAAAGGCTTTAAGTTTAAGCATAGTTTTATTCACATTATTCGAAATTTGGGAAATATTTGAAATATTCTCCCCATAAGGGATCATTTTCAATAGATCTTCTCCGAGTTCAAGGGCGTCCCGAATATTCATCCGTTCTTGTAATCTTTGCTTCTCTGTTTTGAATTTTTTTAGCACAAATCCTTTTCCTGCCAGAATTTTATGATTTTCCTCTTCAAGGTAATCTTTTCTTGTCGATGTTATTGCAATATTGTGATCCTTTATAACCATCGGATTTTGAGCCATTTTATATAAAAAATCTTTTAAACGATTTTCGTATTTGTTTACTAATTCCGGCATTTTTTCTAAATAAGTGCTTTACTTTTGAATTTTTACTTTTTCTAACTTCCTCTAGTTTCTTTTCCTTTTCTTCCTTTTCCTGTTGAGTTTTGTATTCTTTTATTTTTTTAAGTTCTGAGTAATAATTGTACATTTATGTTTTATGTATTATAATGTCTTTTAAATTAATATAAAATGGAAGAAAATAATCAGGGAAAACCTAAGAGAGTATACAAATTTGCAGAAATTTTACCAGACAATGACAGAATCAGAAAGAAAAAGGAAATTGAAGAATTAGAAAAACTTGAAAGAGAAAAATACGAGTTAGAACAGCAAAAGAAGAAAAATGAAGAAATAAATTTAGAAGAGCTGACTAAGAAATTAAAAATTGATAAGGAAATTAAACAAAAGCAAATGATAGAAAATGAAAAATTAAACATTCAAGAAAGAATATCTAAACTCGCAACGATGGTAATTTTAATATGAATATATTGAAAATATTTTAAAAACCTTATCAGGAAGAAATTTTTTTATTTTTCCTCACATTTTCTTTTATATTTTCTAAATCACAGTTACTTAATTTATATATAATCATATATAGAGAAATTAATCCCCTCTTAATATTTTATAGGATGGAAACCTCGCTTCAGTATTAAGGAATATAATTGACAACATTTCTCCTTACGAATTGACATTCGCTGGATTGGACCTAGATAATTGGAACTTCACAAGTTTGATGCTATTTCTAGCAAAAAATCAGTCGCTTATTAGCTTGAATCTTTCGAGGAAAAATTTAACTGATGAAAACGCAAAGGAAATCGCTGAAATGTTAAAAAAAAACAAAAAGCTTAGAAGATTAGAATTAGAAGGAAATTTATTCGGTCCGGAAGCTGCGAAGTACTTCGCAGATGCTTTAAAAACTAATAAGACACTTAGATATTTGGACCTAGAAAATAATAATTTAACTAAAAGAGGAGAGGATGATAGCGGTATTAAAGCATTGTTCAATTCTTTAGAAGATAATACCATGTTAATTTCTTTGAATTTATCAAACAATTTTTTAACGAATGACTGTGGAAATTATATTAACTCAGCTATGAAAAAGAATAAAAATATAATCCATTTAGAAATTTTCGATAATCAACGATATGAAGAATGGGACAAGGATAATTACAAATATCTGAGTAGAGGAGAAAATGATTCCACTTTTGTGAGACAGGGATTATTAATAAATCAAATAAGCGAATTAAATGAAGCAATAGTAAGAAATAAAAAATTATACGATGATATGAGATTTTCAGAGTGGAAGGAAAGAAAACAAATGAAGAATGAAATGGACGAAATAAAAGATTATGATAATATAACATCCGCAAAGAAAATTCAAATTGAGGATAGCCTCGATAATAAAAAAAAGATCGAAAGGTTTTATGTCGACCAATATGTAAATCAGATAGAAGGATTAGAAAAACAATTTATGAAGGGAATAGATGATTTCTTCGCAGATACCAAGGCCAGAATAGAAAGAAAACAGAGAAGAGTTAGAAATAACAAAAATAAGAAATAAAGAGGGATAATATAATACATATTTATTTTTGCATCTATTATAATTATCATAACAAAAAGAAGTTAAAACTTATTGGGAATCCGCAAAATTATTAGCTTTAAATTTTAATTGTAACTATTTCATAATTTTTGACTTATTAATTATTGTTTGGATTGTCTATAACTAAGATAAGTCGATTAATAATTTAAATACTAAATAATTAATTTATGTATTTATAATATATGGGTAATTTAGAAAAATTTAATCCAAAAATAAACCTAATGAAATTACAAATTCTTCTGATATTATTTTTCTTTTCATATTCGATTTGCATGGTTGATTTTCCTAAGAACAGTAATCTTTTAGAAAGCGAAAAATCTGTTGAATCTAGGATAGAAGAAATGAACGATTTGGAAGAAATCGAAAAGCGTATTTTTGAGAATAAGGAAAATACGATGATTGTATTCTACGCAGATTGGTGTCATCATTGGTAAAAATATTCTTGTGATATTTAAAATTTAGCAAAGAATTTATTCCTAATTTTGAAGAAGCCTCCAAATACAAATTGGCAAACGGATTTACATTTATGAAAGTAAACTGTCAAAATAAAAATATCTGCAATCATTTTGATGTTAAACATTATCCAACTATTAAAATTTTTATTGAAGGACATAAGAGCAATGAGGAACCAGGTAGAGAAATCGCTTCAATACTAGAATTTATTCAAAAATCATCAACTCCTGCAATAATCGAATTACATTCCGAAAACGAAATAAAAGATTTCAAAATCCAGTACGGAGAAAATAGCTTTGTAGTCTATTATGACGGAGATAAAAATTCAGACTTTTACAAGTGCATTGAGAATTTAGCAGAGAAAAAATTCAAGCAAAATTTTTATTTTGGTTTATACGATGAGAAACCAAAATCAGAAGAAAAAACTCAACTTTATAAAATAATTGTAAGAATATAAATTATTATTTATTTCTATAACTAGTATAATGAAAAATACGGTATTGAACATGAATGGACAGGATCATGTCTAGAGATAGAAAATTTTATTGAACATAATTTATTTCCTATCATAAGGAAATTAGATTCAAATTTTATTAAAAAGGTGCAAAAGGAGAATAAAAAACTCGTTATGTCTGCTGTTTCTATTAAAAATAGTGTTCATATGTATTTCCTTGAAAATGTTTTAGCGGCTATCTCTGTGCAAAATAGAAAAAAAGAAGCTAAATATGTATTTGCCTTCATAGACGTAGACTTAGACTCTTACCTTATTAACTACTTCAAAATAGATTTAAATAATTTGCCTAAAATAATTATATACGATTTCGAGGATAAACGCTATTATGTTGATGAAACTCAAGATAAAGCTACCTATGCCAGCGAAGAATCCTCTATGAAGCATTTAGCTGAGTTAATTGAAAAAGCTGAAACACCAGGGGCACTTGCATGGACTACTGGAAATTTCTTTGAGGATCTACTTGCAAAACTTGGAATAAGATTAAATCAGTCTGGAATCATTTACCTTGTGGGTGGATTATTCGCAATTCTTGCAATCTCCTTTTTAATCATGATATTTTATTGTGGAGACAAAAATGAAGAAGAAGAGGCTAAAAAACTTGAGGAAGAATTTCTAAAGAGACAAAAAGAGGAAAAACAAGCAGCAAATAATGATTCAGATACCAAAACAAATCATGTCGATAAAAAGAATCAATAAAAAATTAATCGAAACATTGATTAATGAAAATAAAAATTTTAATATGCAAATTAATATGTATTAAATAAAACTCTCCTCACATATAATCCTAATTTTAAAAACACATTAAATTTATTCAGTTATGAATATAGTCACCATATCCCTCGGTTTCAAAATATCCACAAATATTAAAACAGCATACCACTATTTCACTTTTTTAAATAAAAAATTATTATTTAAAAATTAAAATTCATTAAATATTTTTTTAGATATAATTATTCATATAAATGAACCATCTAGCTGCTGCAATTTTGCTCTCCCTTGGAGGAAAAGAAGTTAGTAAAAATATAAAATAAATAAATTTAAACTACTATAGATTCAAACAACTTGAAAGAAGTATTGAACGCCGGAGGAGCTAAAGTAAATGAGGAACTTGTTTCAAAAATCGTATCTCATTGTCAAGGAAAAGATGTCTTGCAAGTAATTTAAACAAAAAATAAATTAACAGCTCGCTCAAGAAGGATTAGGAAAATTAGGACAATTATCTGCTGCCGCCGCTCCCCAAGAAGAAAAGAAAGATGAGAAAAAAGATGACAAGAAAGGAAAAGAAAAACCAAAAGTAGAAGAAAAACCAAAAGTTGAGGAAGAAGAAGATGCAGGAGGTTTCGGAGATCTCTTTGGATAAATAATTCGTTAAAATAAAATCCCGGATATACTTTAAACATATTTAATCAATTTGTAATTTAAAATATTAAGGTCCGCCCTATTTACTTTTCTACTTTTTTTAATACATATTAATTACTTATTAGTTTATACTTATTCTTATTCTTTAAATATTTTATATTAAATTAATTAATTTAATTATTTTATATTAGATATAGAAATGGTAAAAGCTTCTAATAAAACTGGAAACAATGTACACCAATTTTTAGTTGTCGGAAGAGGACACCCCTCCAATGAAAACCCCAACCCAAAAATTTTTAAGATGAGAGTCTTTGCCGATGACCAAGTTAGAGCAAAATCCAAATTCTGGTACTTCCTTAAAAGAATGAACAAAATCAAAAAAGCCAACGGAGAAATTCTTTCTGTAAACGAAGTAAGAAACTTTTCTTATATTTCTTTTAGATCTTCGAAAGAGATCCTACTAAAGTAAAAACTATCGGAATTGTCTGCACTTATAAATCTAAATTCGGATTCCACACTTTATATAAAGAATTCAGAAGCACATCCTTAAACGGGGCTGTTCAACAATTATGTAAGATATAAATATAACATCATTTTAGACTCTGAAATGGCTGGAAGACACAAAGCCCAAAGAGAATCCCTTGTTATAGTCAGAACCACAGAAATTGCTGGTAATGCTGCAGAAGAGGCTAAAAGAAGTTATACTACTCAAATTCTTAGGGAAGGAATCAAATTCCCTCTTTTACATAGAAGAATTAGACCTGCAAGAAAAACATTCAGAACTGTATTCAAAGCTACTAGACCTAATCTTGTTGCATAAAAGAAGAAATTTATCTTATTTAAATTAAATCGATATGATAAATGAAAAAATAAATCTCATAAAAATAATTATTTATTATATTTCATAATAAAAATAATGTTAAATTATTAATATTATTTTATCTTCTATTTGGGAAATATGCTTTTTATATTTTCTAAATTTAATCCACTTTTTGCTCAAATAATAACTGGTGAGTTTTCCAAACATCTAATGATGATATTAATAAGAGTGATTAAATTATGGTAATAATTTTAAAAGTTTAAATAATAAATATTTATATATTAGTAATGGATATTTTAATTGAGAAACTATTTTATGTAATCTACTACTATTGCACCATTTCCTAAAAATAAAAAATAAAAATTTCTTAGTCGTCTGTTCTTATTCAAAAATAATTTAATTTATTAAAATAATCCAATTATAATCATATTTTAACTATATGATAATGAATAGTAAAACTTTGTCAGATGCAATAAATGGCGGTTTATCGGCCTCACTTACTGCATTTGTAACTCAACCTTTGCAAGTAATACGTACAAGTATGATAGTAATATATAAGGAAGGAAAAGTATCTAGAATGAGAGACATATATTCTAAAATATTGAAAGATGAAGGCATGAAGGGATTCTATAGAGGTTTAGTACCTTCCCTTTTAAAAACAACAATAGGGTCTGCAATATATTTCGCATGTTTAGAAAGATGCAAAGATTTTTTTCACAACAAGCACATTGAAGACAAACTAAAAAATAGGAACAAAAGGTTTAAACAAAATTTCGTTAATTTCACATCTGCCGCCATTGCAAGAATTGTCCAGACAATCCTTATAAATCCAATTTACGTAGTCAAAACAAGATATGAAGTAGTTGGATTTAAATCATACAATTCGATAATTGATGCATTTATAAAAATTAAAAGAGACGAAGGGTATGGAGCCTACTTCCATGGGCTAAGACAAACTCTAGTCAAAGATGTGCCATCTTCAGCTGTTTTCTATTTACTTTATGAATTTTTCAAGAGAACATACACACACTACTTCGACATTAATAATTTACAATTTCTTGCGTCTTTATCGTCTCTTACAACTAATATAATCTTAATTTTCCTTACTAATCCGTTTGATGTCCTTAGAGCTAGACTACAGTTTCAACATTTTTCACAAAATGCCCATCATAAATATAAGGGTATTGTTTCTGGTATTTACCATCTTGCAGTAGAAGAAGGAGTGCGTGGATTATGCGTAGGAGTAATTCCAAGATTCATTAAAAAGGCTATATCTAGCATAATTGTCTGGACATCGTACGAAACGTTGAAATTAAAGTCGCAAAAACAAAGGGATTTGTTCATGCAAAATAATAAAAAGTCGGATTTTAGTTTAAAAGATTAAAATTTTAAATAAATGAATTAAGAATTATATATCTCTGTTCAATAATTTCTTAAATTAATTAAAAGACAAATTTCAAGCTTCCCATATCAAAATATCCATTTCTCCTACGTGGAAATATCCATAACGACGAGAACTATGCACTACCTGAGATCCAAAATTTCTTCCTATTATCACATTCCATTTTCCTTCCTCTTTTTCTACTAATTTCGATCGGATGTAATCTGCTATAGCTTTATCTGTTTTTTCTTCGTTAAAGGCTTTAGCTATGAAATCCTTGCAGTAATTTAGAAGAGCAGGTTCCATATCAACTATTATTTCTTCGGGTAACCACGAACTCATTTATATTGTAAAGTTATAATTATTAAAAACAAATTTAATAATAAAACGAAATTCTATGTAACATTTGTTATTATAAATTATATTTCATCTAATTAAAACAAATTCAGACAGATTCTATTTTTTTAAAGCTTTATTGAAGATTCTCTCATTTGTTCTAATGACTTTCTCAAAATATTTTTCTCTTCTTCAGACATTTTGTTATATTTTAAATAGAAATATAAAATAGCAATTAATGGAGCGAGTATTATGATCCATTGTATCAAGTATGGCCATAATACTTTATAGTTAGCTTTATTATTTATCTACATTATTTGTTTAAAAAAAGTGATATCATACAGCTTTTTCTAGGGAAAAGAAGATTAATATACCCATAAAAAATGTACAAATATATTGTAAACTAAAAAAAACATATTCAGGGACAATCTTTCCAGTTTTATTTGCAATTATTTCTTTAATTACATCCACTCCGATGAATTTGCTTACTAAATAAGCTTCTAAAAATGTGACAGAAAAACAACTGATTAAAGTCGCATAATCATCAACAAGTTCGAAGAGATAAAATCCGCCTTCGGTTAAAAAGGGCAGACCAAGTATAAACCCAACTGTACAAACCATTACAGTACATCTTGTTCTTGAAACGTATTTGTAAAGAAATGTCTCATAAATATAATGAGAGACTACTTCGTTAAATCCAAACTATATATATTTAATAAGATTCAAACCTGGCTGTCGATTCCTAGAGTAATTAACATCAAAAAAAATAAAATCGACCAAAAATTAGGAAAGGGAAGCATACATAATGCAGAGGGATAAGTTATAAAAGCTAAGTCGGTTCCTGATAGAGGTAATTGTTCTATTGGGATATCAACTAAATATGAGAAATGTCCCAAGTAAGCGAAATTAATTACTGAGCATAAAATTCCAAATAAGACTGTTATAATAGGAATCCAAAGAGAACTCTGATAAACATCCTCATTATCCTTACGGAATGTCGAAAAAAAAATGTTCCCCCCTATTCCTAGAGATAGCATAAATATAACTTGATTAGATGCCTTTATCCATACATCCATATCGAAAAGTCTGGAAAGATCAGGTAGAAATAAATATTTTATTCCTATTTCATACCCAGGGAGAGAAAGTACGCTAAAAAATATTTATTTTAAGAAATTTTTACTTGAACAAGAGAATAAGCATTAAAATGACAGGAGCAGGACATGTAATATAGACGACTTTTGAACTTGATTTTATTCCTTCATAAATACAAAAGAAAATCGAAATATAAGTAATAACTAAACAAACAACCATACCAAAATTTAAAGACCCCATTTCGTGAATACCATCAGATAGTCTAAGTACTTCTTTTTTGAAAAAATCTAAATTTATGTAATTATCTTCGAAATCCTGGTTGAATGTTGTATTAGCAGTTATATTTAAATTAGGTATTGAAATATTAAAGTTGTTCTTTTTCTCCATAGCTTCCAAGGACCAAGGAAGTGGAGAAATAAAAGAAATGAAGAAATAATAAAATGACCAACACAATATAATAGCATAATACAACGATATAAACCAACTAGTTATGACACATGCCCATCCTACTCCAACATATTTTTTTCTTATCATTTCAAAAATTTCTACTGGCCCTTTTTTAAAAATTTGGCCTAAGGCATTTTCTAATGTAAATAAAGGAATAGCTATAACTATGAAGAAAAAAAGAAAAGGTATAAAAAATACTCCCCCGCTAAAATTAAATATTTTAATATTACCCGCATGTATATATTAAATATGGGAATCTCCAAAAACTTCCATAGCCTATTGCATATCCTATTAAAATCAACCAATATTCAATGGGCCTTGTATATCTAAAATTTTTTAAATCTTCGTCATGTTTTATATCTTTTTTGTAGTCCGTATTAAGAGGTTCCATTATTTCAAAAGTTTGAAATTCATTTACTTTTGAATCTCTTTTCATTTATATAATTAATATTAATTAAAATTAAAAAACCAAATAATAAAATGAAGTCCTTATTTTTCCTTTTATTGTTGATAGAATTTTCAGTTGTGTATTTAGAAAAAGAATCTTCTAATAATAAGCAAGATATAGTTTTACCAGGAGTCGCAGGTGTATATTTGATTAAATTATTTAATGTCTTAGTGTGGATGCGCTGGTTCTTTCCCGTCGTGTTGTACTCCTGAATTTATGTCATATGTTTGCGAATGTGCACCAAAACCAGATTGCGGAAGTTGTCCAGGTATGGAAAACATGCTTGAAAACATCCACGATAGCATGTTAAAATTAGCGATGAAAGATGCATTTAATCAACAAGATCTTGCCCAAAAAGCAAAAGTACAAGTCGACCTTTTCAAGAAGTAAAAAAAGGTTTTATTATAGTTATATAGGGCTCAGGATTTCGCCAAAGAGGTTGGAATTCAAGAACTGAAAGCTAAACAATTTGCAAAATTATTAAATGAATATACCAGAAAAGCCCAATTTTCTCGTGCATTGATGTTTCAGGTAAAATACCATTCTTATAAGTAATTAAGGCAGCTTCTCAAATAAGAGTATTATCAGATCAAACCATCAGAGCACTTCAACCTATGAAATGTTTTGGAACACGATGTCAAATTCCAACCACAATGACTACTATTACTGAGACAATGCCTGCTACTCCCTATTTTAATATTGAAACTAACCCCCTGGATGTTTCTTCATCTGAAGGTTTAGCCTTTCCTACACACTATAACTTTAAACAAAATAATAAACTAAGAGGTTCCAATTAAATTATTCTTAAATACTCTCTCTTTTTAATGAATTATGAATTATAATACATTTCATATACATAGTAATTGTTTGTTAAATAAAATTAAAATAAATTATTAATAATATCTAATGAAGTTCTCAAATAAGAAGTTAGTGGAACTCTTTATCTTAGTTTTAATCGCAAATTTGCAACTCTGTTTAGGTTCAAGAAAAGAGAATGAAAAACAAATTCATCAAGTTATTGATACAAGAGGATTTAACACAAATTTACAAACAGTTGTAAATAGAAATCCAACAGTTGAAACTCTAAATAGGGGAGGCAATTTCAGATTGTCCCCCATGCCATCAGTAGTTGATTTTTCTAATTCTAACACCAGCAATACCCCTAATGTAGGTAATTTAGGAACAACTGCTGAAATCGTAGGTAAAAATATTTTTTATTATGATAATTAATTTCAGATCCTCATATTGTAATTCAAAGAACAACCCCATTTTTCGGTGTTAAAGAAACTCCAGTTCACATTGGTAACAGAAATGAAAAAACTACTATCACGAGTTATAATCTTGATAATGGAAAGGTTGAATCTCATTCCGTGAATAGAAAAGTTCCACTGTATGGAACTATGCAACAAGCTGAACCTCTTTATAAGACTGATATTATCAATTATAATCTCAGGAATAATAACTATGAAAGATCAAAGACATATATAGAAAAAAAATAAATATTTGAAATAAAATTTTAAAAATTTACAGATAAAATTTTATAAGTGATGTGAAAATATAATTTTAAGTGTCATAAATTTCAATTATTAATAATGTAAATTTAATAAATTAGAATATATAAATTTAATTTTTATTTAGAGTTAAAACATTGAATTTTAAATTTTTAAAAATATTTTTATCTTTTCTTCCAAGTTGAGGATTTATGCTTAATTTGTATTTCATCTATTAGCAAGCTTATTTAAGATATGGATTTTGACGCTAAAAATTTAATCAGCAAAATATTGAAACCCGAC